>Ga0222713_10007160_pt1 | contig 10509 bp, 2 predicted proteins | sample C33_649DmetaG_FD_165061 | JGI IMG/M metagenome (GOLD analysis project Ga0222713, IMG submission 165061) | Estuarine water microbial communities from San Francisco Bay, California, United States - C33_649D | ecosystem: Environmental > Aquatic > Marine > Unclassified | place: USA: California... | reverse complement strand
CGCAAGCAAATAGAACACTACATTGCGGTAAAGAACCAAAGGGCTTCTGCTAGAGATTTCAGTCCAGAGCAGCAGACCGCCCGGGCAAAATTATGGCACGAATCAATACGGCATCAGCCTGAGAATGCCAACTTAACACCAGCCGCGCTAGCCCAAAAGGAATATGACTATATATATGGAGGTATTGGGGGTGGGGGGTATCAACCAACAAAAGAACAATTAGCAATTCGTGATAAATACATAAACAAATAAATATGGCCGACCTACAAAAATGGTACCAAGCTTTAGAAAAAGCCGATGCTGCGGGTAACAAAGATGATGCTAGAGAAATAGCTGGCTACATACAGAGAGCTAACACCCTAGCTGCCCCTCCTGAACCCGTTGATGAACGTGGTATTTTTAGGCTGACTAAGGATGCAGTTATACGTGGGGGTAAACAAACTGGGTCTCTACTAGCTGATGTACTACCAGCTATGGGGGCTAGTATAGTTGGTGCGGATAACTATGCTAAAAAGCAGATGGAAGAAGCTGCTGCCACTCAACAAGAAATTCAAGAAAAATATCCAGCAAGATACCCAACTTTAGATGCAGTTAAAGGCGTTGGTGACTATGTTCCATTTGCTCTAGAAACTATAGCTGAACAAGTGCCAAACTTAGCTGCTGCGTTAGTACCTGGAGTAGGTGTTGGTGCGTTGGCTGCTAGGGGGTTGGTTGCTGGTACCGCTAAAGCTTTAGCAGCAAAGAGAGCAGGCCAAATAGGTGGTGCTTTTCTAGGTTCTTATGCATTAAATGCTCCCGAAGTATTTCAAAATATACACGAAGAAACAGGCCAGTTTGCTCCTGGTGCCTCTATAATTGCGGGCGGGGTAGCCGCTGCGCTTGATTCAATATTTCCTGCTTTTATATTAAACAAATTTACACCTGGTATGAAAATGGGTGTTGTTGAAAAACTACTAGAGAAATCTGGTATGCAACCTGGAATGATTAGGTCTGGATTAGCTGGTCTCGGAATGGGGATAGCAACTGAGGGACCAACTGAAGGCGCACAAGAAGCTATTAGTATTATGGCTGAGAAGTTTGTTAGTGACAACAAAGCTGTATGGGGTAGTAAAGAGTGGAATAGAATAATAGAATCATCAGTACGCGGTGCAGTAGGTGGTGGTGGCATATCAGGCACACTAGGTGCAATTAGTGGCATTGGTGCTAAAGGAAGAGAAGCAGCAAGAAATGAAGAACTAAAAGGGCAAGAAACCCCTGAAGTAACCCCAGCACCTGGGCAACAAGAATTGTTTACTCCCGAAGATGCCCCCGTAACTCCTGAAGGGCTAACCACAAAACAACGTATAGATATACTAAAAGAGGAGTTAGATGCTGGTAAAATATCCCCCCAGCAATACCTAGACAGACTACAGCCACTTAGGAGACAGGAAACGCTGGAGGAGTTTGAAGCGCAGGACGAGTTGAAAGCGCAGGATGATAGAGCTAGAGCACAAGGAGCAGAAGTTCCTTCTGATGTCATTGAGGGGGAATTTAAAGAAGTAACACCAGCGCCGGAAGAGTTAAAAGCCAAGATAAGCCCAGAAGAAAAAGTAGAAGCAGTACAAGAACTAGCCCAACTAAGAAGTGTGTATGACCTAATGCAAAGAGAGATGGAAAGGCTGGAGAAAGAATGGGGCACTAACCCAGATGAACAGAGAAAAGCAGCCATAGTAGAAGAAGCAAATAAGTTAATGCCGGAGCGGGAAGCCATTGGCCAAGAAATTGAGGACCTAAAAAGTAAGATAGGCCTAGAAGGTGGTCGCCCTACAGCGCCTAAAAATCAAGGGACTTTATTTACTCCTACTGGTAAAGTTAGCAAAGCTGCACAAAGACCAGTAACACCTGAAGTACCAGTAACACCTGAAGTACCAGTAACACCAGCACCCACACCTGAACCTGAACCTGAAGTACCAGTAACACCTAATCAAGTTACACCTGATCTTCTAGCGAATCTTGGTATATCCGAACAGGCCGCTCTTGTTAAGAGAATTGTTGGAAAGGACCTAAATAATCCAGAGGACAGAGCCTTTGTAGCCACTCAATTACTAACGCACGCTGCAAATGCCAAAGTAACTCCAGAAGTAAGAGCAAATATAACTGAGTTTTTAAAGAAACCAGAATTTACAGGAGTCCAGAATGGAACCCTACGTAACGAAACGAGTAACGAAACGAGTGCAGAAATTAACACCAGAACACCTGACGGAAGCGTTCCAACATCTAAAAAACCCCAAGATAAAGCTAGTAAGCCCCCTGTTGAAGAGGCTATCGTACAAGGAGTGGTTAACGATCAAGAAAATAATGGATTTCCTTATGTGGGAGAAGAAGCAGCATCCCCTACACTAAAAGAAAAACTCGCACAAAATATAAGAGAAAGACAGGAAAAGCAAAAGGAAAAAGCACAAGCACTAGAAAAAGCAAGGGAAGAAAAAGCAAGATTAATAAAAAAAGCACAGGAAGAAAAAGCACAAGCACTAAAAAAAGCAAGGGAAGAAAAAGCAAGGAAAGAAGCAGAAGCACGGCAAAAAGAAGCAAGGGAAAAAGCAGAAGCAAGGGAAAAAGCAGAAGCAAAGGAAGAAAAAGCAAGGGGAAAAGCAGAAGCAAGGGAAAAAGCAGAAGCACAGGAAGAAAAAGCAAGAATAATAGAAGAAGCAAGGAAAGAAGCAGAAGCCGAGAAGAAACGAGAAGCCGAACTAGAAGCCGAATCGGAGACAATACAAGAACAGGCCGAAGCTGACGTTAATGCAGGTCCTATCGGGCGGGCCATTGCTAAAATTGAAGACGGCGACTTTGAAACTAAAGCGCAAGTGCGTAGTTTTGTTGATAAACTAGAAAGAAAGGGCGTTCTTGATGATGTAGGAGACGTTAGAGAAGGTCTTAGCGATAGAGAACAAGACGTAGAGGATGTACTGAGTACACTTAGCGAGCTGTTAGAAGAAGCTAGGGATAATGCTGTTCAAGAGCTGGTAGATGAGCGCCAACTTGAAGCGGATGCTAATAGAGAAGTAGCTAAAAAAGCTACGCCAGCAGTAAAGCCAGTAGTAAAGCCAGTAGTAAAGCCAGATACGGAAGTTGATGCACTATTCGAGGCTATATTTTCTACAAAAAAGAAGCCACTTACTGAAGAAGAACAGAAAGCCAAAGCGCAATACGAACAAGACATTAGAGATTATGGGGATTTATACCGTACTGCACCTAAGGGTACTAAGGGTATTTCAGTAGATGAAGTCAAAAGGGCAGTAGGTAATATAGCTGCTAAATGGGTTAATGCGCCTGAAATTAATGTTGTTCAAAGTGTTTCTGATCTACCTAGCCATGTGCAGAAGCGGACTAATATTGCAAAGGATGCTGTGCCTAAAGGTCTGTTTGACCCACGAACAAAAAAAGTATATTTAATAGCTGATCATATTACTGATAGCAGAGATGCTGTAATTACAATTGCACATGAAGCTTTAGGGCATTATGGTCTACGTGCTGTATTAGGTAATAAATATACTGGCATGATGAATAACATCTACAACACGAATAAAGCAGTTAGAGAAGCAGCTGATATTAAGATAAAAAAAGAAGGTTTAGGCAAGGCTACCGCAGTTGAAGAAGTATTGGCTGATATGCAAGGTGACAGAGCTGTTAAGTCAATATGGCAATTTATAAAGAATATTATAAGACAATTTCTACAGAAGCTTGGAGTTACAAAACCTACAGATAAAGAAATTAATGACTTGCTTGCTAGGGCTAGGGATTTTGTTGTTGAAGGCGTAGGCAAGGGTAGAGGTAGGCAGATAGAAGGTAATGAAGTATTAGCTTCGGCAAAAGTAGACAGAATGAGAGCTACTGGGTCGTTTAAAGCATGGATATTATTCTCTGAGGCAAACAAAGAAGTTAACTTCGGAAACATTAAAACGCTAGAACAGGCTAAAGAGGCAGCTGAAAAACGCTATAAAGAACGAATAAAAACTACTCCTGAATTTGATGGAGCTGCATACCTAGAAGGGTTAAATATTGATGTTATTAATGCCCACCCACCTGAGCTACAAGATGCTATACAAATGTATAAAGACGGCGATAAAGCTGGAGGCATACAAGAAATATTTAACACAGTGTCAGGTCAACGAAGAGAAAATATAAGAGAGTGGAAACAATATTTAGAAAATATAAACCCAGAGATGGCAAAAGATCCGTTCTGGCGTGACTATGTAATAACTAGTCTTCTAAAGAGTATACGAACAGATAAGCCAGATACAGGATTACCACTAAATGCTGACGCTCTTGGACGAGTATATGTAAAGTTTAAAGAAGGTGAAAATATTAATTTTGACAAAGCTTATCGAGTAAGTTTAGTAGAATCTACTAAAGACTTAGTTGAGCTTGGTGATGAAACAACTGGGTGGAGAAAGATACCACAGACTAGCGAGGATGATCCTAAGTTTGGTGAACGAGTAAAGGCAGTGCAATCGTTAAGTTGTATAGGATGGTGTACTAGAAATGCTATGGCGGCCCCATATATACAAAGAGGTGATTTCTGGGTATACGTGGACAATAAACAACCACAAGTGGCTATTAGGTTTGATGGAGACCAAGTACAAGAAATACAGGGCCCACAAAATACTCGTGCTATACCTACAAAGTACATAAAGGAAATTACTAACCTTGTAGACTCTGGAAAGATAAAGAATATGACGGAGCAGACTAAAGGGGACATAGCAAGAGCAGTAGAAAAATCACAGTTTGAAGCAAGAATTAAAAAGCTGGTTGAGTCTGGAGAATTAGTTGAAAAAGATAGAGCCTTCGCGAAAAAGAATGGCCTTAACATAGCCAAAGAGGCAAAAGTTTATATAGATGCTGATGGTTGGATAACAGTAGATGGTTATGTAGATATAGATAACGGGGCTAGTGCGCCTAAGCTAACCACGGTAAGTGGGGCGATAGATATATATGAAGGGGCTAGTGCTCCCGCTTTAACCACGGTGGGTGGTAGTTTGGGTATGTTTGAAGGGGCTAGTGCTCCCGCTTTAACCACGGTGAGTGGTTATGTGGAGATGGGTAAATGGACTAATGCACCTGCGTTAACCACGGTGGGCGGTATTTTGGTTATGTATGAAGGGGCTAGTGCGCCTGCATTAACCACGGTGGGTGGTAATGCAGCTATATATGAAAGGGCTAGTGCTCCTGCTTTAACCACGGTGGGTGGTAATGCAACTATACGTGAAGGGGTTAGTGCTCTTGCGTTAACCACGGTGGGTGGTTATTTGAGTATGTATGTAGAGGCTAGTGCTCCCGCTTTAACCACGGTGAGTGGTAATTTGGTTATGTATGAAGGGGCTAATGCTCCCGCTTTAACCACGGTGGGTGGTGATGCAACTATACGTGAAGGGGGTAGTGCCCCTAACTTAACCACGGTGGGTGGTAGGGCATCTATATTTAAAGGGGCTAGTGTTCCTGCTTTAACCACGGTGGGTGGTAGTGCAGTTATACGTGAAGAGGCTAGTGTACCTAAGTTAACCACGGTGGGTGGTAGTGCATCTATACATGAAAGGGCTAGTGCTCCTGCTTTAACCACGGTGGGTGGTAATGCAGCTATATATGAAGGGGCTAGTGCACCTGCATTAACCACGGTGGGTGGTGATGCAACTATACATGAAGGGGCTAGTGCACCTGCATTAACCACGGTGGGTGGTGATGCAACTATACATGAAGGGGCTAGTGCACCTAATATAACCAGACAAAACATAGGTAAAGAAGCAGCACTCAAAGGAACTCCGTTGGATCCAAATAAACAGGCGGAAAATAAAGAGGATGACAGAATAGTTTATAGCTTAGGTAAAAAAGAAGTAGATGATGATATACCTGCGTCTACTACAAATAATAACCTATCAACAACGTTACAGGCACCTAAATCTAACAAGTCTCTGGAAGATAGAATATATGATAACCCAAATATACCAGATGGAATTAAGGAACCTTTATTTAACCTTGTAGTTACCATAAAAAATTGGGCGACTAAAGCTATATACGCTACAGCTATGGGCAATGATTTAGTAGACCTAATAAGCGATATACTACCTGGAGTTAGAGAATATTTTAACTTATTAACAGCTAAAGAAACAGCTCGTGTACAACATGAGACCAAGATAGATAATATCGCCTCCCGTGCTGCTAAAGCTGAAGACTTAGATAACATAAACTCATTCTTAGAGGAATCTACTGTTAGTCAGAAGTGGGGGTTTGAAGCAGAGTGGGCTGGGATTACTGATAAAGATATTGACGCAGAGATGAAAGCAAAGTTTAACGCTCTATTAGGTCCTTCCCAACAAATAGTAAAGGATGTATTTAAACTTGGGTATGAACATAGAAAGGAAATGCAACTAGTGGTTATTGCCGAGCTAAATCCAGAAGTTTATGATGAGTTAAAGAAAGCAACCGCAGAACAAGCTAAAAAAATTATGACTGGTCCAAAACTTGCATACATTAAAACTAGGTATCCAGGTCTTCTGGATGAGTTAGAAGGTCCTTATGCTCCGTTGGCACGGTTTGGTAATTATGTTACTATAGCTAAATCTAAAGAGTACCTAGACCATGAACATGATTTAGATAATAAATGGATATATGAAAATAAAAGTAACGGCACCCATTACCATGTTGAGTTTTTTGACAGTCTTGGCAAGGCAAAAATACGAGCTAGAACATTAGATAAACAAGGATGGTATAATACCGTGGCATCAGCTAAAGAAGTGCAACTAGAAGGGGTTACTGAAGCCCCGTACGAGGCCTTTATACGGTTAAAAAAGATGGTTGGAGAAGATGAACCAACTTCAAAAGGCGCAATAGCAGCCAAAAAACATATAGACCAGCTACTAACAGACTTATACCTATCTACGCTAGCGGAAAATTCAGCTCGTAATTATGATAGAAAGCGAATGAATGTTGCAGGTGCCTCTAAGGATATGATGCGAGCATTTGTGTCTAAAGGTAAGGCAGACGCACATTTTATTGCCTCTATAAAAAACAACGGTAAAATTACTAGTGCCCTAGAGGGGATGCGTCAAAAGGCAAGGGATGGTGGCAATAGAACGGCTAAAATGGACGCGCTGAATGAGGTACTTATGCGTCACTCACTAGGTATGCGTTATGAAGCACGACCAATACAAGATAAATTAATGCAAATTAACTCTGTTTGGACATTATTATTTAAACCCGCCTATTACTTCCAAAATTTAACTCAACCAACAATGATGTCAGTGCCCTTCATGGGTAGGCATAAAGGGGTTGGAGAAGTGAAGGCGTTTAAGGCCCTAATGAAAGCGTATACTCAACTTACCCCCGCATTTGGTAAAGAAGGGTTTATCAAAGGATTTCTTGCTGGTGACTTTAATATTGATGAGCTACCTATAAGCCTGGACGAAAAAAATGCATTAAAACAGTTAAAAGACCAAGGTATTTTAGATGTAGGTATCTCTAGAGACTTAGGATACTGGGAATCACGTGGGGGGGTAACTCAACCAATAGCAAGTACTATGCACAACCTGAATACGTGGGTGCGACAAGTAGAAATTATAAACCGAGTTGCTACTGCATTGGCTTCATATAGGTTAGTAGGTGGTGGGGATAAGGGCATAGCTGAAGCAAGACTTGTTATCGAGACTACACATGGTAATTATAATACTTCTAATACTCCAAGACTTTGGTCAATGATCCCAGCTGGAGCTGGTAATTTAATACTGCAGTTCCGTAAATTTCAGATTATCCAAGCATCATTAATTATACGTTTAGCATCTGCCTCTATGAAAGGTGCGACTAGTGAAGAAAGAGCAATGAATAGAAGGGCTCTAATGTGGACTCTAGCTCATTATGGGGTTATGACTGGTGTACAAGGTCTACCTGCTATGGCGTTGATAGGTTACTTAGCTGCTGCTGCATTTGGTGATGATGACGAGCCAGCCGATGCTGAACGGTTTTTTACTAAGTTGTTTGGAGATGACACTGTGGGTAAAGTGCTTACTCGCGGCCTTCCATCATTAGTAAATCTAGATCTAACCAGCATGATTGGCGCCCAAAATATACTTAGCCCCCTGCCTTATACGGATGTTAACCTAGACGAGAAGGGTGGTGTAGGAAGGCTTGCGTTGGGGTTAGGGGGTTCATTTGTGCATAATGTTACAAATGGGGGGGAAGGAGCTCTTTTAATGACACAAGGGGACTACTATAAAGGGCTTGAAAAACTGCTTCCGTCGGGGTTTGCTAAAGCTCTCCAGTCATACCGTATAGCCACAGAAGGGTATACTAATAGTAAAGGTGATTTACTTATGAGTTCTGAGGAGTTTACTGCGGGTGTAATATTAGCACAGACATTAGGGTTGCGTACTGGGACGGTAGCAGATATACAGAGACGTACTGGTAACCTAATAGACTTTAATGCCTACTATAAAAAACGTACATCGAATATTAAACACCGTTATACAGAAGCATCTAAAGAGGATGATAGTGATGAAATGAAGCGCCTTAGAGAGGAGTATAGGGAGTTACAAGCTTCTAAGAGGCTTAATGGATTCAAGCCACAAAATATGTTTACCCTAACACGTGCTCCTATGGAACAACGTAAACGAGAAATAAACACATACAAAGGAGTACAAACTAATAAAGGTAACCGTAGATTTGTGAGAGACGATGCTGAAGACAACGATGATGATGAAGAGGAATAAATAAAAAACCCCCCGGTGTTTAGTCGGGGGGCACTGGCGTTGCTAAATTCTCCAGATTCGTAAACCACGTATACCTTCTTCAATAACTACTTTAGTTACTACTTTTATTTTTAGCCTCTTTATAGTACTCAGTAGTTGCTCCTTAGCCTCAACACAGTTTAAGCAGGGAATAAAGAATGAAAACCCCCTCTTAAACGTTTTCCATTTTAGGTTATAACTAACTTGCTCCACTAACATTGTTATCCTCATCCGGCTTAGGAACTACTATGCTGCTCATATTAGCAAAATCAGGATGCTCACAATCAAATATAAGCACCTTAACCCCGGGGGCAACTATTTTCATTCCCTTAGATAGTCTTTTAGCCGTTGTTGATTCAATTAATACACCCAATCTTTTTAAGGATTCGTAGGTTAGCTTATAGTTAATTTGTAACTTAATACAATCGTTCTTAAACTGTTTAGAAGCGATAAACATTTTTTTAGTGTCTGGTTCATAACGTATAAGCAGTTCACCTTTAGGTTCAACTACTGGAAATGTGGGTAGTTTAGTCCTAAGATCTACGTTATTGTTAACCACTAATATGTTCTGCATATGCCTATTAATGTAGTCTCCTACTATGCCTATAGGATCAGATGCCTCTGGGGATACTTCAGTACGTATAGAGGCTAACATTGTAGTAGCCCATTTATATATAGCTTTCATATCCCAGTCAATTAACCCAATATTTTTAGCTATTAAACCACCTGTAATGTTAGCTGCTAATATTGCTGACCAAAAACGTTCCTTTTGTGATAGCTTTAATTCTCTATCTATTTTTTCCTGTACAGTAAGAGCAGTGTTCTTAGCTTCTTCTAAGTTGTTAACTAACCATTCAGCATATATACCACCAGCATGCCCATAATTTTCTTTTAGTTGATGGTCAAACATTTGTTTAGCAAAAGCCATATCTAGCACGTCGTTGTAATCTATATTAAATTCAAGCAACCGCATCATTTCCCCATCAGCACTACTTTTTGCAGCTGATATCTTTTCGTAAAAACTAGCGTTAGAACTAGCTAGAGATATAGACTGCCACGTAGTTAGATTTAAACGCATTTCGTTAGCTGAAGCTTTAACTCTGTCTCTGCCTCTACCTTGAGACATATTATAGGCTAAGGTAGAAAAATCATTTGCTGTCATGTTGGTCATTTCATCTACTGTATTTGGCAAATTATTTAATATACCCAATCTCATGGTCTTAGCATTAAGAGTGTCACGCCACATTGACCCCATTTTTTCAGGGTTACCATATACACTATTACACATATGTAAAATTGTGGATTTACCCGTACCAGAACTAGGGTGTATAATGTTAATAATTGCCCCGTTAAGGTTAAAAAATCTAAGTAGTGGTGAACCAAATGCAGTCAACGTAGCAAATGCATGTCCTTCTAATCCTGGTTTACCATACAAAGCAAACACTTCCTTCCACTTCTCAAAAGTTCCTGCTGGTTGTAAATGTACCGCCATTTCCTTTGTAGCACCTGAAGGAGGGCTATGAAACACGCCATCACGAGTTATCTCGCGGTCTCCTATAATAAACTTACTCTCATCATCTGCCCATCCAAATTGTAACCTCATATGTTCTGCCCTCTTTTTAAATTGTAATTCTCTAATAGATGCCCGTATAAATTCTGATAAGTGTTTAGCTTTATTTGCACTAGGCATAATTCCAAAACTAGCTAAAGATTTGTGTAGTTCATTGCCGTCTATAACTGTTACATTTGAAACTAC
>Ga0222713_10007157_pt1 | contig 10511 bp, 6 predicted proteins | sample C33_649DmetaG_FD_165061 | JGI IMG/M metagenome (GOLD analysis project Ga0222713, IMG submission 165061) | Estuarine water microbial communities from San Francisco Bay, California, United States - C33_649D | ecosystem: Environmental > Aquatic > Marine > Unclassified | place: USA: California... | reverse complement strand
AACGACGTCTAAGACCTAAAACTCATAAGGTATATCATCGTCTACATAATATAGGAAGAGGCTTACAAAAAAGTAAAAATAGACGCAAAATTAGAAGACATAAAACACAAAGAAAAAGTAGACACAATTAATTTATTTTTTTCTCTCTACTTCATTTAAAATTAATATTTCTTCTTCAGAATAACAACGTTTTCTTTTTTCTGTCTTGTAAGAATTTTTTTCAGTGATTTTTTGAGTTAAAAAATATCTGGAAGCATACAAAATATTGTTATTCTCATCGTCATAAATACATTCAATATAAATACCCGGTATACGTTTTATCTTCCGTAAAAAAGTAATAAAATATGCCGTATTTTCTATGTCAAAATTTGTTAGCATAATACAGTGGTTTCTTTTATATTGAACATTTGTTTCAAACTCATAATCCTCATAACAAAAATTACATCCGCAATTATGAGCTTGTTCTTTAATGAGCTCTTGTATTTCTGTTACGCTACTGTGTTTCAAAATATTAAACGAGACCTCAATATTATACCCCATTTTATAATAGCTAAATATAATGTTTTTTACCTTATTTTTAACTTTTAACTATTCTAATTTTTTCTTTTCTAATTTTTCTTTTCTAATTTTTTACTTTTTACCTCCTAATTACTTTTTATAAGAATATAGTATAATGTCATTTAGAAAATATGGTGGAACACAATTTGCTAGTTCGCATAACATTGTAAAAAGTAATGTAAATACCACTGATAGTTTTTATGTTACACAAAATGTCGGACAACCAAACACTTATATTAATTTTGAAAGTGATATTAGTGGAAATATAATTATTTACGGGGATTTAGATGTTAGTGGGAATATATACACTACAGGCGATATTGACTGTTTTGGGAATTTAGATGTTAGTGGAAATATTGACTGTAGTGGGAATTTGGATGTTAGTGGAAATATTACGGCATATTATATGTTTTTATCATCTGGCAGCAATTATACAACCGCTAATAACGGTGTTGTTCCAAAATCTTATGTAGATTCGGTGGCCAGTGGTATAAGACCATTGCCAGCCAGTATTTTGTGTTCAAACGTAGCGCCTATAACTTTATCCGGTAATACTCAAACTATTGATGGTGTTACATTAAATTCGAGTTTTAATGGTAGTCCTATATTAGTTAATGCACAAGGAGGACAAAATGTTGCTAATATTAATAATGGTATATATATTATAAGTTCTGGCACGTGGGCAAGAGCATCTTATTTAGCTACCGGTGATAGAGCAACTGGCACATCAACAGTTATTTTAAGTGGTGTTGAATATGCTAATTATAAATTTGTGTGTACAAGTGGCACAGATGAGTTTCCAGCAATTATAGACGCAAGTGCTGTATTATGGAGCCCTTATGATATTCCATTTATATTAGGTCCAGGTCTAATAAAAACAGTTAGTAGTAATAATACTACAGTTCTTCAAGTAAACCCTGTATTAAATTTCTTAACCAACATAGATAACTCGGGTAATACATTAAATATAGGAAATTATACAAATACATTGAGTTTTGGTTCAGCAACAACAAATAACCAGTTTAATAATGATGTAAATATCACGGGTAGTTTAATTACAACAATGGATGCCAGTATTAATGGAGTAACTGTTGGTTTGGGTGGAGGAAATATAAATAATAATATATTGGTTGGTAGTTATTCACTTCAATCTAATACAACTGGTTTTTCTAATACCGCTATTGGTGTTGTATCACTTAATTTAAATACAACAGGTTCTTCCAATGTAGCAATTGGTAATAATTCACTATCAATTAATACAAGTGGAGGTAGTAATACAGCAGTTGGTGTTAATTCACTTCAAGCTAATACAACAGGTTCTTCCAATACAACAATTGGTACTGGTTCACTTAATAGTAATACAACTGGAGGTAGTAACACAGCTATTGGTTTTGGTGCTGGAATTAATTTATCTGGAAATTCAAATTATAATACCTTTTTAGGTTTTAATACAGATGTATCCAATAATGGAATACTTCCTTATTCAAATTCAACTGCGGTTGGTTATAATGCGATAATAGACGCTTCAAATGAAATCGTATTAGGAACTTCAAATGAAACTATAAAAATCCCAGGTTCTTATGTGGGTATTAATGGGGTTTATAATCCAGCAAGCGGCTACGCATTGGATGTTAGCGGAATATTACAAGTGCAAGATGGAACATTCCAAGCATTATTTCCTACTTCTTTAAATGGTTTAAATGTATCTACATCCTCTTTTTATTATGCGCCAAATCCTTCAACATGGACTTATAATCCATCAACTACTATCCGTCCTCCGTTTAAAATAGAATTAGAAGGCGCAAATTGTCTAATTTATAAAGGAATCGGAGGTCTTGGTGGTTTAGCAACTATAATTCAAAATACTGGCACCGCAGGTGGTATAGCGTTAGCTTCGACAACGACAGCTATATATGTTAATGAAAATGGTACTACACCAGGAGTAGGTATAATGACATCAACTCCGGCATATACTTTGGATGTTAGTGGAAATATTAATTTTACAGGTTCTTTATTAGAAGATGGAAATCCTTATTCTGGATATACTCAATGGACTACAACAGGTTCTGATATTTATTATGATAATGGTTTTGTTGGAATAGGAACAGCAACTCCTGGTTACACATTGGATGTTAGTGGGAATATAAATTTTACCGGTTCTTTGTTAGAAGATGGAAATCCTTATTCTGGATATACTCAATGGACTACAACAGGTTCTGATATTTATTATGATAATGGTTTTGTTGGAATAGGAACAGCAACTCCTGGTTACACATTGGATGTTAGTGGGAATATAAATTTTACCGGTTCTTTGTTAGAAGATGGAAATCCTTATTCTGGAAATACACAATGGAGTAACGGAACAAGTAATGCTATTTATTATGCTTCAGGTAATGTTGGAATAGGAAAATCAACTCCTACTTATACTTTGGATGTTAGTGGGAACTTAAAAACAAATGCAGATGTTATTATTAATAATGTAAATGCTGGTCGAGGTTCTGGAACAAATAATAGTTTAAATACTGTATTTGGATCAAATTCTTTACAAAGTAATACAACAGGGTCAGCTAATACTTCTTTTGGAAATGTTGCTTTAGGAAATAATACAGCCGGAAATTATAATAACGCATTTGGCTATCAAGCATTACAGGACAATACGACTGGTAATGGTAATAGTGCTTTTGGTGAAGGAGCTTTATTGGCATCTCAAGGATCTGGTAATTCTGCTTTTGGTCAACTAGCCGGTATTGATTTATCTGGTAATTCAAATTATAATACCTTTTTAGGTGTTAGTACAAACATTGATATATCAACAAATATATATAATTATTCAACTGCACTTGGTTTTAATGCGATAATAGATGCTTCAAATCAAATTGTATTGGGAGGATTAGGAGGTGGTTCTTATCCTGGTGTACAAATACCTGGTTCTTATGTGGGTATTGGTGGGGTTTATAATCCAGCAAGCGGCTACGCATTGGATGTATCCGGAAATATTAATTTTACAGGTTCTTTATTAGAAGATGGACTGCCTTTTTCTGGAACTACACAATGGACTACATCAGGGTCTAATATATATTATAGTGGCGGTTTTGTCGGTATAGGAACAACTTCCCCTCAATATACATTGGATGTTAGCGGGAACTTTCGTGTGACATCAGGAACTTCGAATACTAACCCATCAATAATAATAATAAAAGATCCTGGAAATTATTCGACCTTTGTTAACACTTGGCAACACCAAGCACAATTACAGGTTCAAAATAGTAACGCCGCTTCATTAGTATTGGCCATGTCAACAGATGGCGTTGGTATTATACAAGGAGCTCAAGTTAACGTTGGTTATAATAATATATGTTTGAATCCGTTTAGTGCCAATGTAGGAATAGGAACATTTACACCTGCTTATCCATTAGATGTTAATGGAGCAGTTAACGCTACATCTTACAATTCTCCTTCGGATTATCGAATTAAAAAAGATGTAGTTACACTTGATGAAACATTTACAGTTGATAAATTGAGACCAGTAACTTATAATAATACCAAACTTGACAAACAAGATATAGGTTTAATTGCTCACGAACTACAAGAAATCTATCCATTTTTAGTAAATGGAGAGAAAGATGGAGAAAACCTTCAAAGTGTTAATTATACTGGATTAATCGCTATTTTAATAAAAGAAATTCAAGAATTGAAAGAAAGAGTTAAAAAATTAGAAGGAAAATAATGTTAAATAAAATAATATATTGCTTTATTTTGCTTTATTTTTGCTCCACTTTTCATAAAAGTGGATAGATAAAATTGATTTAAAAAATCGTATTAAACATAAAGATATAAGTATATATAATGGAACTTTCAAAAGAACAGCAAATAGCATTTGATAAATATGTTCAAGGACATAATATATTTATTACTGGTCCTGGCGGCTCAGGAAAATCCGCGCTAATCCGTCTAATAAATGATCACGCATATAAAAAATTCAAAGGTATTTACGTAACAGCGATGACGGGTTGCGCCGCAGTTTTATTAAATTGTAAAGCAAAAACATTGCATTCTTGGGCCGGGATTGGTCTTGGGAATGGTACAATTGAACAACTCGTAACAAAAATTAAAAAAAATAAATTTGCGAAAGCATTATGGAAAAGTACTGATATTTTAGTAGTAGACGAAGTGAGTATGCTCTCGTTAAAATTATTCAATGTTTTAAACGCAATTGGTAAAGCAGTGCGAAATAATCCGAATCCATTTGGCGGGATTCAGCTCGTATTTTCAGGTGATTTCTTCCAATTGCCACCCGTCGGCGACAAAGACGAAACAGACACACAGCGTTTCTGCTTTGAAAGCGAAGATTGGAACACAGTTTTTCGACCGCATTGTCAAATACAATTGATTAAAATCTTCAGACAAACCGACGAAATCTATTCGACAATTTTAAATCAAATCAGGGAGGGAAAAATTCGGCGAAAGTCGAATGATATGCTCCTTGAGTATGTAGGGCGACCTTTTGCCGCGAATTTGGTAGCCGAGCCGACAAAATTGTTCCCTACACGCGTGAAGGTAGAAAACATCAATAATACCAAAATGTCGGCACTACAAAGCGACGAAAAGGAATTCAAGATTAAATATCTAAAGGATTTGGAGATGACACGAGCCGAAAGAGTAACTCGCTGCGATTATACCGATAAAGATATACAAATGGAGCTGGAATTTCTGGCAAATAACCTCATTTGCGAAAAAGAAATGAAACTTAAGGTCGGCGCACAAGTTATGTCCATTATAAATATCCAATCTGATCGAGGTCTCGATGTTTGTAATGGCAGTCAAGGAATTATTACTGGTTTTTGTGCCATATCCGGGTGTCCACAAGTAAAATTTAATAATGGTATCGAGATGATAATGACACGTAATATTTGGCAGAGTGACAAAATTCCGGGCATTGGTGTTTCGCAAGTACCGCTGATTTTGGCATGGGCTTTGACAATTCACAAGTCACAAGGTGCGACGCTTGATGCTGCGGAAATTGATGTCGGGAGTGGCATATTTGAATGCGGACAAACATACGTAGCGTTGTCACGAGTAAAAAGTCTGGATGGACTATATTTGACATCATTTGACGCATCAAAAATACGAATCAATAGAAAAGTGAAGGAATTTTATGATAATTTAACTTTGAATCAATCAGAAAATGCCGAAGTATTTGCTCAAGCTGTAGTTGCTGAAGCAGTTGCTGAATTAGTAGCTATACCAGTAGCAATACCAGTAACAGAAGCTCGAATTGACAATAATGTGCGGGTTATAAAAATAAATCCCACTGAAAATGATATTTTGGAAAGAAAATTATTGGAAATCGGAATTTTGCATTAAAAAAGTTAAAAAAATAAGTTTACAAAAAAAATTGAAATAAAAATTCTTTTTTATTTTAAGAGCATAAATACCTACCCAATACACATTCTTTTAAAACTAAAATGGATTTTGAATTATCAAACGAAAATAACGTCAGCATTTATCGTTATAAATTTACCGACGATTTCACCCAAGAGCTCTACAAATTTTCAAAGATTCACCAATATGACCACCGAAAGGATTTCAAGGATGCGTGGCAAATTTGGACTGAAGAAAATGAAAACTTGGTAGACGGCGAAGTCAGACGCTTAACCAATTTGGGTTATGACGGTGACGTGTTAGACAAGATGTTTAAGAGTGCTCGCTATTATTTTAGAAAGAAGGATACCGATAAGAAAGAGCCTCAAAAGAGGCGGGTTTATGTTGGTGTTCAAAAGGAATTGCTCGAAGCAATGGATGAACATATTATTAGTAATATTAACAGTAAGGATTATAAGCCTTCTGAGGGATTTTCGCTATTTTGCAAAGAAAAGGTCGAAATCTTAAAGGAAGAAGTGAATCGATTATGTAAAACTGGTTTTACAGATCATAATGAAATCAAGGATAAGATTAAAAAAACCTACAAAAACAGATATTTTATTTTAGTAACTAAATAAATATTAAAGTAATACTAATTAATAATAAAATGAATAAAAGCATTAATATAGGTTTGATTATTAACCAAATAACAAATAATCGGAAGAAAGTCAATAATATAGACGATAATGATGAAAACCAAACAAAAATAACAGTCTATGACTTTTTTTCCATAAATGAAATAAAAATTAGTGAAATAATAGAAGAAATACCTTATTACAGAAATTATTATGACATACTTACCGACTATGATTTTATAGATATTGGCAAAATAGGAGAGAAAATAATAGAAAATGTGGATTTAGACTCGAAAAATAAGGATAAAAAATATGTGGTTTTCAATTATAATGATGAAAAACGCATAGGATTTAGCGATTTTTTATTTAAATTACCTAATAATAACAATAATAAACAATTTGTATTCAATATTTTAAATACTTACTCGTTTTTGCTTAATAGTTTAATAAAATTAAACGAAAATGGTGTTTGTTTTTTTGAGTTAAGCACCGAAAATATTGTTTTTTCACCATATTCAAGACCTTTTCTTAAAAGTTTCAAAAACAGTCTAATAGTCTCTGACCTTAATACGTCATATATTCAGAATATAATTATAAATATCGTAAATTATACTTATAAACCATTAGAAGTACACGTTTTATTCTATTTAATAGTAAATAATGAGGAAACGATGTCGCTGTCTTTTATAGAGGCTATTTGCAACAATTATGTAAAAAATATGGATGTATTGTCACTTTTCTCTCAAAACTATAAGGAATCATTTGAGAAGTCATGTGTCGAAACCTTGAAAAAATATATTAACCGGCCAAAATCGGCAATAATTGCTGATATTTTAAATTATAGTAAATACTGGGACAATTATAGTTTGAGTATTTTGTATTTACATATTATTGGTAATATTTCCAAGTTTTTCTCTCTAAAGGGGACTTTTATGAATAAATTTACTTTGTTATTAATACAAAATATTCATCCTAATCCTTTGAAGAGAGAAACATTAAAAGAAACCAGTGAAAACTATGATAAATTGTTTGATAATTCAGATTGGGGGTTTATTAATGATTTTTCGAGTGAAAAAATGAAAAAATTGTTTCATTTGTTGTTAAGTTAATAACAACAATATTAATTAATTAAATTAAATTAAATTATACAAATACATACAAAATTATACAAATACATACAAAATTATACAAATACATAAAATTATACAAAATACTTATGTAGATCTATCAAAGACATAAACAAAATATTGGACATACGGATTTCATCAAACATACAGATTGCCGACACAATAGGCCCGTTGAGCTTGTGACTTTCTCTAAGAGCCACGCGACTTTTCACGTTTGCTTCGTGAGGCGAATTACAGATTTTACACGTAGCTTCTTCATAGTGGTCATCATAGTCAGTGCCATTCCAAACATTCGTACAGTGACAGCCACAGTCTTCAGAATATTCACGGTGTCTGCGACAGCAAAACGCCAATGTTTCCTCGGCATCCCAACCAGACGGTGACATTCTTTGAATGCAATCATAGAAGTGGCATTTCGATTTGTAGCGATATGCGTCAAATATGGTGAACTCGGCAAGCTCGGCATAATCCACTAGAATGTCAAAGTGTTGGCGTCTAAGGTACTGTATGTCACGTCTTACCAACAAGTGTTCTTCAAGTGGCATCTGGACTCTTTCTTCCGTCTTGAACTGGCAGTCAAAACACAAACGAACACCTGTCTCAAAGTTGTAATAGGTCTGTTCTTTCGTAATCGTCTCGCATTCGCAGCATTGTTTGACCTTGGGATAGCAGTCGCGGCATAGAATTCTCATCCGGTCTGCGTCAATCATTACATTGCTGTAATTGAATTCTTTACACATAAAACACGGGTCCTGGTTTTTCAAGTAATAGTCAGCCTCTTCTTCAGTCGCGTAGTCATACTCTTCTTGGTTTTTAAGTTGTTCGTTCAAATATTCGTAAAGCTCTTCTATGCTGTTTGGTAATGTATCTTTAGGGAACAGGTCTTCTTCGTCTTCTTGTACGTGGTAATACTCGCGAGATAGGGACATATCATCTTCAAACCCGGTTTTAGGGTCCCAGTCGTAACATCTGGTATGGACGAATTTATCTTCTTGGAGTGAATCGTAGTCGTATTCTGGGTCGTGTTCCTCGGGACCAGTGTATTCACATGTCAAATGAGTACTCATCTCGAGTTCTCTATTGCGTTCTTGTATTCTGGCGCTCTCTTGCTTTGCGAGAATGTTCCACAATTGTTGTGCCTTGGCATCAGTAGAATTTTTCATCATTTTATCAATTGTGATTATTAAGTTTAATACTTTATTAAAGTTTTCTATTTAAAATAGTTAGAAGTCTATAAAATTACTACTCTTACTATAATCTCAAAAAAGTATTTCATTTTTTTTTATTTTCGTAAAAAATACGAAATACTTAAAAAAAATAAAAAAAAATACGAAAAATACGAAAAATACGAAAAATACGAAAAAATGAAAAAATTGTTTCATTTGTTGTTAAGTTAAAACAACAAATCTTAATTAAATTTAAATATTATATATACAAAATTAAATATTATACGAAATTATACAAATTATATACAAAATTATATGAAGTACTCGTGTAGGTCTACCAAAGATTCAGCAAATACATTAGACATTTGGATACCTTCATTGAACACGCAGATTGCCGATACGATTGGTTTGACACCTTGGTCGCTTTCTCTAAGAGCTATTCGCGGTATCATATTTGTGTCGTAATTAGAATTATGACACATCTTACATGTGGCTTCTTCATATTCATCGTCGTATTCACTGCCATCATATACGTTTTGACAGTGGCAACCAATGAGTTCAGACATTTCACAGTGTCTGCGACAGCAAAATTGAACTGCTTCTTCGGCATCCCACGCACTTGGTGGCACCATTCGGTCGCAATCATAGAAATGACACCTGGATTTGTAACGATAAGCGTCAAATATAGTCAGTTGTGCTAACTCGGCATAATCTGTCAGAATATCAAAATGTCGGCGGCTGAGACTCTGTATGTCGCTTCGTATTGACAAGTGAACTTCCAAAGGTATCTGCATTGATAACGGCTTATTGAATTTACAATCGAAGCACAAATCTCTTTGAACTCCATCATCATTATTACTTTCGTAGAGATAATCAAGTGTAAGATGATTACATTCTTCGCAACGGTTGACTATTTCAATACAGTCACAACATACCATTCTTGAACGACCTTCAACTTCACATACCGGCTCGGCATAATTGATTTCACCACACGTAACGCATAGAGCCTTTTTTGAATAGTAGTTGTCGTAGTCATTCACATCTACATCCATATCATTTTGTTCCATATGTTTTTGTTCTTCTTCTTGTGCTTGTTCTCTATAGAAGTTTGCCTCATCTTCTTCAGTAGCGCAGTCTTCGTCTGAGCTTTCAACTTCTGCTTTATAGTCCTCAGGGTTCAAAAGATAATCCATATGATAGATACAGTCGTCCAACATTCGTCTTATATATTTTTTGGCGACTTCATCTTTAGACGCATACGCATAGACGATAAATTTGGTCGGATTATTTATATCTTTACTGAGTTTAAACCAAAACTTGCCATTATTTTGCGAAACAATATATGAGTAAGGTAGTTCTTGAACAACGTCATTTTTAGTACAAGTAGCACGATTGAGCATCTCTTTTGCTTTGTCGTATGTATTACAGATCACATAGTTGTCATCTATAATAATGGCGTCATCAGGGATCATTGATTTTACTGCTTCTTCTTTAGGTTTACAACTTTTATGAAAATTATCCCACATTTCATCAGTGTATTTTGACTTTGGCATTGGTTGATCAAACAAGTCATAAGCACACGAATCACAATAACACTCTCCATCTCTTAAATAACCTTCATGTTCTTCCGTTTCAGTTCCACAATGAAAGCATTCATAATCCCA
>Ga0222713_10007150_pt1 | contig 10518 bp, 5 predicted proteins | sample C33_649DmetaG_FD_165061 | JGI IMG/M metagenome (GOLD analysis project Ga0222713, IMG submission 165061) | Estuarine water microbial communities from San Francisco Bay, California, United States - C33_649D | ecosystem: Environmental > Aquatic > Marine > Unclassified | place: USA: California... | reverse complement strand
ACGTCTAAGACGGCATTCGCGCGCGAATCGCGCTCGCTCGCGCGCGCGCATGGCGCGTCGCGCGTTCGCGCGCATCCTCCCTAGTCATTCGGTGATGGCATCACCGTTCGCATTCACCGCGGCGCGCGCGCGCGCGCGAGCGAGGCGTTCGTCATCGCGCGCGCGCGCGAGCCGACGGATGATGATGGAGGAATTGGACGCGCGCGCGCGAGAGCGACCGCGCGCGATCGCGATCGTGGACGGCGACGGGCGCCAAGGGACGTACGAAGACGTCATGCGAGCATCGAGGGCGTTGGCGCGCGATGCGTTGGCGAACGTCACGCGCGGGTCGAGAGTCGGCGTGGCGTCGACGCCCGGGATTGAGTTTTGCGTCGCCGCGTACGCGACGTGGAGGAAAGGTGGGGTGGTCGTCCCTATCGCGTTCGCGCATTCGGGGGATGATGCGGCGTACGTGATGAAGCATTCAGGGGCGCGCGTGGTGCTCATTCCCCCGAACGTGGACGGGGAGGTTGACGAGGAGACGCGCGCGAAGTACGCGCTCGCGGCGACGAAGGAAGGGGTCGACGCAGAGTTTCGGCACGTTCCGCGATTTAGGTCGTTGGACGCGAGCGAGGACGAGAGTATGGGCGACGTCGTCGAAACGCTCGCGAGCGACGGGGCGTTGATAATTTATACCAGCGGTACCACGGGTCGGCCGAAAGGGGCGCTGCACACGCACGCGTCGTTGTACGCGCAGTGCGCGGGATTAATCGAAGCGTGGCGATGGGAGCCGAGCGATAGAATCATCCACGCCCTGCCTCTGCACCATATTCACGGCATCGTTAACGCGTGGCTGTGCGCGCACGTTGCCGGAGCGACGATTGAATTCCAAAAGCAATTCGCCCCGCGCGGGGTCTGGGCGCGACTTCGCGATCCGACGCAACCGCGGGTGACGGTGTTCATGGGCGTACCGACAATGTACGTGATGCTCCTCCGCGCTTTGCAAGGAAATCTGTCTGAAGAAGCTCGCGCGGCATCCATCGAAGCGGCGTCGAAATTGCGATTAACCGTGAGTGGGTCAGCAGCGTGCCCGGTGCCAATCCTAGAGGAGTGGCGCAAAGTCACCGGTCGAAGTTTACTGGAGCGGTATGGGATGACCGAGATCGGCATGGCGTTGAGCAACCCCTACGACGAGAACAAACACAAGCCTGGGTTCGTGGGATTACCACTTCCAGGCGTGGAGGTAAAACTAGCGCCGTTAGATGCGAGCGAAGGCGACAAGAGCGACCCATCTAAAGATTTCGCGCTCGGTCCAGGGGAGCTTCTCGTCAAGGGTAAAAATTTATTCGCCGAATACTTTAACAACGCCGACGCGACGGCGGCAAGTTTCACGTCGGATGGTTTTTTTAAAACCGGCGACGTGGCGGCGATGACGAGCGATGGTTACTGGCGCATACTTGGTCGTGCATCGGTTGATATTCTCAAAGTTGGAGGGTTTAAAGTCAGTGCGCTAGAGATTGAAGCGCGCTTACTCGAAAACCAAGCCATCGCCGAAGTCGCCGTCTTGGGTATTCCAGACGAGGCGTACGGTCAACGCGCTGTCGCTCTGGTTGTTCTCGACAGATCGACGGAAACGGGCGAGCCGGTCAAACTTACCGAGGGTGATGTCATCCAATGGGCGCGCGCGCGATTAGACCCGAAAATGCACTTGCGCGCGGTGAAATTTGTTGATAAAATGCCGCGCAACGCCATGGGAAAGATAAACAAGAAAGAGCTTCAGTTCAAAGTATTTAGCGAGTACTTCAAATAGTTACGCACGTGTTGATTGTAGCTTAGGAATGTAAACGTAGTCCATAGTTCGTCTTCAAGGTATCAAAGTGTTTCACTGCAAAAAATATACTGTAAATGGCTGCTGTGCGAGTGATGCGTGTCTACTAGCGCGCTCCGGGCAGGACTTCTGGCAATGGGAACGTCGACATCAAATCAATGTCTGCCTTTGTAAGTGGCGGGGCTTCGCCTCGCAAGTAAACGCCTAATGATGGTGGAGCAACAACGCGATCGAGGAACGCCTGCAAGTCGTCACCTTGAACTTTTTCATTTTCGCTGAGAACCTTCGTGAGCTCAGCCATGACAACTGGGTTTGAGCGAACGACGTCGCACGCAACGAGCAACGCGGTGGAGAGGGTGTGCTTGACCTCTCTCTCAACGACTGCATCGGCTTCGCTGGACTTATCAGAACCTATGAGCATCTCCTCGTTACCGCCCGCGGAAAGCGTCGAGACGCTCATCGGCCCGATGTTTGCGCTAAACCCCAATTCCGCAATGCTCTTGTACGTCAAATTTGTCGCGCGCTGAATGTCATCGCTTGCCCCTGAACTAATGCGCTTGCACACAACCATCTCCGCCGCGCGTCCGCCCATAAACATCGCGACCTTGCCCAAGAGCTCGTCTTTGTACATCAAACTCTTGTCCTCCGTTGGCGGCGTGTACGTGAAGCCGAGAGCTCCACCGCTTCGGCTGACGATGCTGAGCGTCTCTGGGCGTTCAGTGTCAGGGATGAAACGCCCCACCGCGGTGGCGACGAGCGCGTGCCCGACTTCGTGCGCCGCCACCGTCTTCTTCTCCTGCGTCGTCAAGAGGCTTCGTTTCTTTTCGATCCCCGCGACCGTACGAAGGACGGCAGCTTCAAACTCGCTGTACCCAACCGTGGTTTTCCCGGCTCGCCCGGCGAGCAGCGCCGCTTCGTTTACTAAGTTTTCCAAGTCCGCCCCAGTAAAGCCGGCGGTCATTTGCGCGATGATGTCGAGTCCGGCGTCTTTAGCGAGCGGAAGTGCGCGTCGATTGACGTGCACGGCGAGAATTTCTCTTCTGCCTTGCTTATCGGGACGGTCGACGGACACCGTTCGGTCGAAACGACCCGGGCGTCGAAGCGCGGGGTCAAGACTGTCCGGCCGATTCGTCGCCGCGAGGCAAATGACGAGTGACTCAGTCTCGAAGCCGTCGAGCTCGGTGAGGAGCTGGTTCAGCGTTTGCTCACGCTCATCGTTCCCCATACCTCGCAACTTACCATCTCCGCGAGTTTTCGCCACGGCGTCGATCTCGTCGATGAACACGATGGCGGGCGACTGCGCCTTGGCGCGGGCGAAGACTTCTCGCACGCGCGCCGCGCCCATACCGACGTAAAGCTCGACAAACTCTGATGCAGATATCGAAATAAACGGCACGCCAGCTTCACCCGCGACCGCGCGCGCGAGCAAAGTCTTGCCCGTCCCGGGCGCGCCGACGAGCAGGACCCCGCACGGCGGTCGGGCGCCGAGCTTGGCGTACTTTTCTGGATTCTTCAAAATGTCTACGATTTCCGCCAGCTCCTCCTTGGCCTCGTCGACACCGGCGACGTCGTTAAACGTCGTCGTCGGTGGCGCGAGAGCATCGCGAGCGCGTCCACCGCGTTGGATGCCCGGCATGGAAATCCCCCCCGGCCCCCCCCCTCGCGCGCTCGGCGCCGCGGCGTACGGCCCGCCTTGACCTTGGTTGCGAAATATGCTAATGATGATGACCAAACCGAACAGCGCGATCCACGGCGCAAAATTCGGGGCATTTCTGGAATCTGGTGCGGTCAAATCCACTCTGTTCTTAAGCAAAATCTCGTACGGAATCGGCGCGTCGTTCGGTCTCGACGTGTGATACACGACTTCGACCTCCACCGGTTGGTCGAACGGCGTCCCGACGGACTCCGGCGACGAACTCGTCACCACCCTCGCGCGCGGCGCCCACGTGAGCTGATTCCCATCAACATGCAACGCACGTATCCTATCCGCGCGAGCGTTATCTAGAAAAACGTCGTATCTCGTCGCGATTGGGTGCGACTTCATCGTCTTCGAGCTCAACGCGAACGCCGTCGCGCTAAACGCGGCGTAAAACAAAACCCCTTTCGCGATCAACTTCATCAGCTCTACCGGCTGCAACACGTTCGTGATCCAAAAAATAATCCCTCGATTCATTCCATCGCGGTCGCGATCGTCATCCTTCTTCCCATCCGCGCCTTCGTCGCGCTTCGTTCGCTTCGCCTCGCTCGCCTCGCTCGTCTTTCGCTCGTCATCTCCCTCTTTCTCCGCGAACCCTCGATCGTCCTTCGCGCGCGCGCGAACATCTCTCGCGCGCTCGATCACTCCACCTACGCTTTCGCGCTTATTCCCATTCGAACGCGCGCGAACCGCACTCGAGCGGTCGTCCTCGACGCTCGCGCTCGCGCGTCGACGACGCTCGCCAATCTCCACGAACGCCCAGCGCTTTTTCCATTCGCGTCTCCGAAGCGACATTCGCGCGAACGCGAACGCGCGAGTTCCATGGAAGTCATTCGCGCGCGCGCGCGCGAGCATCGCTGGCGACGCGACGCGCCCGGGCGCGTGTCGCGCTGTGAGGCCTCTGAGGCGTTCGCGCTCGCGCCGGTCGCGTCGCCTCGGCGTCGAGCCGCTCGCGCGCGATCGTCTTTCCTCCACGCTCGCGTCGTCCATCGCCGACGACGAAGTCGATTACGTGATGTCGACGAAAGAAAAGCAACGCGGCGCGCGCGTGGCGTTCGCGTGGCGCACGAACGCGACGGTGGATTCCAACGACGCGAGGCCGCGGGCGGACGCCGACGCGCGCGCGTTCGCGTTGACCCGCTCGAAAGTTCACGACGATTTGAACGTGTTCATGACGAAGAAAACGTCGGTGGCGATCGTGATGACGATCTTTCGCGCGAGCGCGAGCGAAGGGGATGAGCTCGAGCGGAGAGAACGAGCGGTGAGCGCGGAGCGCGCGCGGCGCGTACCGGATGAGTTCGCGACGGTGGAGTTTAAGAATCCCGATACGCGGTGCGTGGTGTGCGCGCGACAGCGTGCGGAGAGGATGACCGACGTCGAGGACGATACGGAAATTGAAGTGTTTAGCGCCGAGCGCGAGGTGGTGAACGAGTTCATGGCGTCGGCGGAGGTGAGGTTTCACCGCGCGGCGCGGCGGTACGTCGCGGCGGGCGACGCGTTCGCGACGGGGGATTTTATAGTGCGCCTGTTACGCGTCGAGACCGGGTCGGGGACGTACGTGGGGATGATATTAGACGTGCTTTATAAAGCGACCGAGGACGTCGCGTGTGCGAGCGTGGTGTTGAGAGAGTTCGCGGAGTTCGCGAGCGCGAGCGCGAACGCGAGCGGTATCGCTCCGGGGGCGTTCGTCGCGAGCGATTTCGCGAGCGCGTGTCCGCTCGACGTCTATCGCGCTCCGGCGGGGGATTTACAGCTCGCGATATCGTACATCGAGGCTTTGAAACTGTTACTCGCGAAAGGGTAAATACACGTACTGTACCGTACCGTACCGTACCGTCTCTCGCTCGAGCTCGAAAGAGCTCGAGCTCGAGCTCGAGCTCGAACGCCACACGCGCGCTCGCGCGATCGACATCCATGCCACCGCTCGCTCGCATTCCCGACGAACGCGACGTAAACGCCGACGTGACATCCACGGACGATGCGTTCGAACGCGCGCTCGCGCGTTCGCGCGCGTTCACCTCTCTCGCGTCTCTCTCGCTTCGAGCGACGTCGCCCGGCGACGTCGCTCGACGCGCGCCCGTCGACCACACCGTCCTCCCTCGTCTCTCGCGCGCGATGAACGCGCGCGAGGACGAGGACGAGGACAAACATGACGACAAACGCGACGCCGAGCGTCCACTCGTTCGCGACGACGACGAAGCAAAAAAAGAATCAATGCGAGCGCGAGAGGATGAGCGCGAACGACGCTCGCGAGAGTTCGAGCGACGCGAATGCGAGCTCGAACTCGAACGCTCTCGCGCGCTCGAACTCGCTCGCGAGCGCGACGACCTTCGAGCGCGATCGAAAGCGCTTGAACTGGATTTACGGGAGATGAACAAGGCGATTGGGACGTTGAGACGACGGGCGAGCGCGCTGGCGGAGGCGCTGGCGGACGCCAGACGAGACGGCGATAACTATCGAACTTCGATCGCGGAGATTCGCATGAGAGAGGAAGAGTTAGTTCGCGAGAATGAACTCGCGAGAGCGCGCGAACGCGCGGCGAGGGCGGGGATGGAGGTGAACGAGCGCGAAGCGACGGCGGCGCGCGGGAAGATGAGAGCGTTGGAGGAGGAAAATGAGCGATTGACCGAGCGATTGAGGCAAAGCGAACGGCGTGAGAACGAGGGGGCGAAAACGGCGCAACGATTTCACGCTCTCGCGGAGGCGTCGGCGCGAGAGGTTGAAGTTCTTCGGCGGGCCAACGACGCGGCGACGAGGGAAAACGCCGAGTTGCGCGAACGCGCGAACGAAACGAGAAGAGAAATCGAGAAAGAGAGAGACAGTCGACAGTTCGCATCGATATTGGCGGCATCCGCGCGCGTTCCAGTCGTTTCGGTTCCGAATGAGGAAGCAGCGCTGCCGACGACGCGCGCGGCGGCGGCGGCGGCGGCGCCGTCGATAACCAAGCCGGCGTCATCGCCTGCCACCGGCGTAACAGCGCCTGAAGTTTCCATGCCCGCGGCATTAAAGACGCTCGATGATGATACTATTCCAGGAACTCGAGGTGACAAAGAGAACGCGCCGATGGTTGCGTTTGACAACGCGCCGTTCGACGCGGCTGAATACAAGCGTCGCATGCGTGAGGGCAGTGGATTCTTTTATGACATGGCGCAGAAAGACGCTCCTTTGGCACCCGAAGTTCGTCGCGCGGCGTCCGCGCGCGCTCGGCCTGGTAACTTGTACGCGTCGCCGCCCGAGGCGCGTGATCGGAAGCCATCGTACGACGAATGGATGAAGTCTCTCGCCGCCCTGGACAAGGAGAACATGCGATTGTGTCTCGAACGGAGCGCGCTCGAAGACCAAATCAACCGCTTGCCTGCGGGCGCCGGACGAAACATGCTCGAACGCGAGCGCAAAGCGGGTGCACTCGAGCGTCTAGAAGCCGTGCAAAGGGCCATTCGAGTCAATCGGGACATGTTAAAGAGCGCCAAATGCGCGCGATAGCCGCTCGCCGAGGCGTTCGCGTCAACCGGGACGCGTCCAATCGGCGAACGCGCGCATTAGCCCCTCGCGCGCGCGCGCCTTTGACGCCAACGTATCTTTATTCCTAATCACGATCAATTCACCCCCGAACGTTCGCCGCCAATCGCGTACCTCGACCGATGTCTTCCGCGCCTCGCCTCGGTCCCGACGCATGAACCGCGCGTCGACTCCCCAAATCCGCACTTTCGCGCGCGCCCAAGAGCACTCTCTGCCTCGTTCCTTTCGTTTGCGCGCGCGCGAACTTCACAGTTTATTTTCAACTTTCACACGCGCTCGTCTTTGACGCTCGCGACGTCGTCGTCGCGCGCTTGGCTCTTCGCGCGCTTCGCTTCAGCTATCCGCCACCACCCATGATCGCCCTGCCGCGGTACATCCTGTGTAGCTTGGCCGCGGTGGCGTGCGTGTGCGCGCACGCCGCGTACACGCGGGAGCAGTACTTTCCCACGGTGATGTTCCTAAGCACGAGCAAAGTGGCGCTGGTGGCGTTTGGAAACCTGGCGTTCGCCGCGCTCTTGGTCGTGGGGCACGGCGCGCGCGTGGCGTTTCTAGGCGCCCTGCGAGAAGCCGAAGTCGAGCGCCTGTACGAACGCACGCGCGACGCGGTGATGGAAACGTGTTTGGCGATGACGATCTTCCGCGACGAGTTCAACGCCAAGTTCGTTGCGATGTTCACCGCTTTGCTATTCGTCAAGGTGTTTCACTGGTTGTACCAGGACCGCGTGCAGTACGCGGAGACGGCGCCGACGCTGAGTCGGATCACGCACATGCGACTCGGAGCGCTCATGACGACGCTATTGTTGACAGATTTGACGATTCTGTCCTACATCGTCGGGAACACGCTTGAGAAAGGGCCTAGTGTGCTTTTGCTCTTTGGATTTGAGTACGTGATTTTAGCGACAAAGCTCTTCGTGGGCTTTATCAAGTACTGCATCATCATCTGCGATCGGATGATGGATGGACAGTGGCAAAGCAAGGGAACGTGCGTGTTTTACCTCGAGCTCGTCACCGATTTGCTGCAGTTGTTCGTGTACTTGGTCTTCTTTTTGATAATTTTTGCATACTACGGGCTGCCGGTGCACCTCATGCGAGATTTGTACGTGACGTTTAGGAATTTTAGAAAGCGCGTGAACGAGTTCATTCGCTATCGCCGCGTGACGGCGAACTTGAATGACCGGTTCCCGGATTCGACCGCGGAGGATTTACAGCAAGGCGACGACGTGTGCATAATTTGTCGAGAAATCATGGAGGTACGCCCAGGGGAGAACATGGGTGGGTCCAAACCCAAGAAGCTCCCGTGCGGGCACTCGTTCCATTTGCATTGCCTGAGATCTTGGCTCGAGCGTCAGCAGTCATGCCCAACGTGCCGGCAGTCCGTGTTGCCCGAGCGCGAGTTGCGCGAGAACGCCGCGAGAGCCGCGGCGGAGGAGGCGCAGTGGCAACCACTCCCACCCGAGTTACAACCCGGATACGTGCCACCGGAAGTTGCCGCGGCGATCGATCGCGAAGGGCAAGCCGCAGCGGAAGCGCCCGAGCGTCGACGGACAGAAGCGGATTCCGCGCCGCGCGCGACACCGGCGCAACAATTGGACCGGGACAGAGCGCCTCCGTCGCGAGTGGAAGTAGTGCGACCACCGGATGAGCGGCGTAATACGGCGCAGTCGCAGCCGTCAACGTCGGAAGCCACGCCGCCGCGTGCTGAGACGCCACCGCGCCCGGCATGGGCTGCGCCGACGCCTGTAAATCGCCCGCCGCCGCCGTTCACGCCACAGAGCGACGGCTTCGGCGCCCCAGGCGCCGGTTACGCGCAACAGGCATGGAACTCACCGCAAGCCTTCGCCGCGAACGCCGCGGCGAACGCGGCGCAGGCCGGACTGCGGGGTGCGGTTGGAGTGGACGACGAGCTCGCGCATAGAGTGGCGACGGCGGTCGCATCAGCGATCGCCGCCGCCAGCGCGCAGTCGCAGCTCGCGTTCGCATCGATTGCTCCTTTTGGCGTCCCCGGTCTCGTTGAAGCGGCTTCGCACGCCGTCGGGGCCTCGAGTACTTCCGCCATGTCGCCGCTAAGCGCGAGACCGTCGTTTTCACCCGCGCCTCGTGACGCCTCGCCCGCGGTGCGCGCCGCGCTCGACGCCGAGCGCGAAGCGCAGCTTGAAGCCATGCAAGCGCAAGTGCGTCTCATCGAGGCGCAAATGGCAACCTTGCGCGTGCAAGCCGGCGACGAGGAGCGCGTCGTCGCCGAGCGCCGACTCGCTCGTGCCGCGGGTAAGCGTGTCGTCGCCGACGACGACGAGGACCAGGACGACGCTGAACCAGAGCCGTCAAACGCGCCGTCGCCGTCCCGCGACCGAGTCGCCGTCGATGACGATGACGACAGCCCCGCCGCCGTCCTCCGCCGCCGGAGATTAGATTTCCTTGCGCGCCGCTCCGACGCATCCACTTCGTCCTCGCAGCATTAGTAAAACGCTCTGCCGTTGTCATTCGGCCTGTGTCATTCGAACTTTTCGCCGCGTTCTGCCTCGAAGCTCCGCACTCGACGTCCGCTATGGGTGAAAAACGATTCTTCCGCTCGCAAGCCATTCGCGCGCGTCGCGAAGAAGCCGCGAGAGCACCTCAGCGCGGACCATCAATCAATGAGCGCGTCGACGCGTTCAATCGCACGCTCGCCGAGAAAGCGGATTTGAATGCCATTCGCTCTCGCGCGGACGCCGCAACAACTTCTCGCGCCGCCGCGGACAGCGTTGTCTTCGCCAATCTTCCGGACGACGTTGACCCGCGAGCGATTGAATCGACGTTGCGACGTCACATTGTTGACGTCTTGGTTCGCGCGGGCGTCGGGGAATCCGCGGTTTTGACGCTCACGGTGGGTCAGTTTGGACCCTGTCGACCGAAGACGAAGCGCGACCGGAACCGCCTCCACCGCGGCTTCGCAGTGTGCGCGTTCGCGACGGAGGCGACGGCGAAACTCGCGCACGAAATATTGCATAGAACAATGTTGGTCACCGAGTCGGTGAAATCGCCACAGAGAGAGCTGTTGACGCGATTGGAACCCAACGCGCGCGAAATGGATGAAGCGTTCGTCCTGGGCTTAGTAGGCGACGCGCCGAAGCTAAAGCAGGAGGCGAAAAAACCGCCTCGCGCGAAATGGACGATGAAAGAGTTGGATAATTTCCCAATGCGTGTGAATTGCTTGTCCACGCACACGCGATTCAGCGATTTACCCGGGTTGCTTCGCGCGCGGTTCTTGGAGTACTTGAGCACGGCGACGAACGCGGTCCCGGAGCTCGCGGGGATAGTTTTAGCGATGGAGAAGACCGCGCCGGAGTATTTGCGAGTGAAAGGTGCGTTCGCGACTCGATTTCGCGTGATCGACACGCGAGGCATATGAGGAGACACAACAGATAGGGACATCTTACATTTGAGGGTGATGCGATTCTGTGCAACTCGATGGAGACATCGAAGTTCTGCCGATGCCGCTAGTTTCTCTGGAGTTTGC
>Ga0222713_10007146_pt1 | contig 10523 bp, 5 predicted proteins | sample C33_649DmetaG_FD_165061 | JGI IMG/M metagenome (GOLD analysis project Ga0222713, IMG submission 165061) | Estuarine water microbial communities from San Francisco Bay, California, United States - C33_649D | ecosystem: Environmental > Aquatic > Marine > Unclassified | place: USA: California... | reverse complement strand
CCGGTCCAGCGAATTTCGCTGAGCGAAACGCGGGGTCGGTCGGTCGTGGTCGTGATTCAAACGAGGAGCGCGCGAGGAGGGGGGGGACGGTGTGCGACCGACCGACCGCACACGAGAACGAGCACGGATACGACCCAAAGGACGACGGTTTCACGAAGAGGAGGCGCGCGCGCGCGATCGTCGGCGTGGGATCACGGGACGGTGTGTGTAGTGTCTTGAGTTACGACTCGTCCATTCGTCCATCCATCCATCCATTTCCATCCGTCGCGGTGTCGACGGACGAGCGCATGGATACACTCTGTATACACATACACGCACACTCGCGTCGCGTCTCCACGGCCACCAACCACATGGCGTGTGCCGCACACGCGGCACACGCCACGCGTTCGTCATATCTTCGCGCGCGAATCACGCGCGTGTCGTCGAACGGGTGAACGGTCGACGACACGCGCGACGACGACGATGACGACGACGACGACGACGACGACGACGACGACGATGAGGACGACGATGAGGACGAGGACGAGTCGCGCGCGCGCGCCCGGTGCGGACGCACGCGCGTCGACGTCGAGCGAACGTACGATGAGACGAAGCGTCGCGACGCGCGCGTCGTCCGACGGCGCGTCGGCGTCGGGGAATAACAACAAAGCGCTGGTGGAAAATCTGGCGAGTAGATTCCTGAGTAATCACATCAAACGATCGGTGTCGACGGTGAGCGCGATACCGATGTCGAGGTCGTACGGAACGCGCGCGTGGATGGTGGACTACTCGGTTCACGAAGACACGAGCCGCGTGCAAGCGATGGAGATGAGAGCGACGCCTGACGTGTTCGAACGATGTCGCACTGCCGTTGTCGTGGCACAGTTAAAGAAACCGACGATTTTAAATTCTGGTTTGGGGTCAATCATCGTCGACGCCGAAGTCGATGGTGAAGACGCTGATTTGGCTGATTACTGCGACTCGTGTCCTCTTCGAAACTCAGAGTTCCGCGCCGAGGCTGATCAGATGTGCGCGTTTGAGTGCGCGGTGCGAGCGAGAAGCGTCGGGCACTCCTTAGCAAAGACGACGTATTACGCCGCCGTGTTCCGCGATAAATGCGGATCGTTTGAAGAGTACCTAATTTCGAGCGATGTCGGAAACTGCGGAGCCAAGAGAGCGACGTTTTCATCGAAATTGCGAATCGCGCTCGGACAATAGTTCTCAGCGGGCTACGTGCTGTTGCATTATCTAGAATCTAGTGTAAAGTAGTTAACTAGGCTGTAAATCAATACTTTGTTGCGCTGAAGGACGAAAACGCGCTACGGTGAGTTACGAAAGCGCAAGTTCGAGCGCCGCCAAAGCGGACGCGCTCGCGGTGCGTACGCTCGCGACGAGCTTTTCAAGCACGCGGTCACCCAGCCGCGGCGATCGAATCGCTATCGAATCGCTCGCCATATCTCTGCGTTCTGCGTTAGCGCGAAGTTGCCGGCGTAAGATTGCGAGACGCATCTCGAAATCATCTCTCCACGCTTCGAGCGTCGTCGTCATTCGAGTGGCGAGCGCCGCCGCGAGCGCGTACGCCTTTGCTCGAGTCAACGACGCTATGATGTGCGGAATCAAAACGTCTCCACCGCGCTCGTGCTTGATTGCGAGCTCGACGATTTCGTCATACATGTTTGGCGACTTGGCGATGAACTCGCTGACGCGGTTCTTGAGGATCGCGAGCATCGCAGCGTCTGCGTCCCAAACGCACACGTTGTCATCGATTGGTTTTCCAAGCAAAAGCGACAACTTTGTGACCGTCAGCGCATCGACGTCGCTCGAGGTCTTCGATTTAGTGCTTTCAAGCACGTGCGCGAGATCTTCATCAGATAAAAATCTCGCAGAGGTTTTTGACGCTAGCGCTTGTTCGGCGAATATGTCCATGGCCTCGCCACTCCCGAGACGGTGGCTCAGAAGTTCAACCCAGCATGGTTTCAGTGCTGCTTTCGATCGAGTAAAATCTTCCCACACGCTTAGTACTTGAGCAAACACGCTGAACGGCACGGTTTGGATCGCTGGATCTGTGAGAATCGTGTTTGAAAAATATGAGCGCATGGCCTCGGCGTCGCGTACATCCTTCTCCTTTGGAGATGACAACCCGTAAGGCGCTAGTAAAGCTCCCGTTCGCATGCTTAAAATATGAAGCATGCCGTCGGCATCGCCCGCTGGCGCCCAACCCGGCCAAATCGAGTTCTTCTCACTCGCGAGTTCTGACAAGAGCTCGAGGATGCGAGCTCGCGCCGCTACCGGCGCATTCGCGACGTTTTCTTGAATGATGACGAACGCATTCGAACGAACCGCGGCGAGCGCGTGATCGGGTGCAGAACGTTCGCTCCCAAGTGTCTTTCGAATGATGGAATCGAATCCTAAAGGCTGCGTCTCCGCTTGCTCCAAGGCTTCACGCAGAGCGTTTGTGATGACATAATTGACATCGACGACATGTTTTGGCTCGCTCGACCCAGCGATGTTTGCGAGCGATGTAATCTGACTGAATGTTGCAGCCTGGCGCACCCAAAGAGCGGCAACAACCTGCAGCGTCAAGCGTTTGCGCAGGGATTCGTCTAAAATGCGCACCAAATCGGCGTCTAATCCTGGCATGTCCCTTGAAACACCATCGATGAAACGGAAAATGTTCCGAGCCTCTAAGACTTCGCTCATCGCTGGTGCGGAGGCGTCAAGCTTGCCGAGCACGCTATCCAAAACTACTAATCGCATGCGCACAGACGACTCAGAAGCGAAAATATTCAAATCCTCGGACCCTCCAGAAGTCACTTCGCGAGCGCTCACACACTTTGCAATTTCCATCAAGTGAGAATCTCCGATTTCATCCAAAGCGCCGTTGACCGCTTTCCACCGTTTCTCCGGACTTGGACGCGACGCTCCTGAAGGCGGAGACAACATAGACTGAACGATCGCAAAGTGTACTTCTCGACGGTCTAAGCCCGGAATTTTGCTCGGAAGTGTGTCGAGTGCGACAAATATTTTCTGGACCATATCCCGTGGATAGCACTTCCCGCGCGCCGCCTCTGCGATGGCCGCATTTTGAATGGCTTTGCGAGCTTCTTCTGAAGTAGTGTTTAACACCGCACCATCAGCTCCAACGAATACTTTCAAATCAATGTCTACACTGGCCGCTGCGATAGATTTGAGTGCGGCGGTAACAGCGTTCAAATGTTCGACTGACGCCGCGTCGCAAATGCAAACACTCAATACATCAAAGTACGCGGTAATGGACTCGATGGCTTGAGGACCACGGCTGGGTAACCTCTTCCAAACAGAAGTCTTCATCGTATCCAAACTTTTACCTGGGCGTGTAGCGAAAGCTTCTTTCAAAACTTTTGCAACGCGTTGCACATCCTTGGTGTCATCAGCGGTAGCCAAAACGGCACTGTGCGCAGTGAAAACGTCGTACGGATCGATGTCATACGTATCAGCGAGTCGAAGAGCATGATCTAGAGCCTCTTCACTGGAAAGCGCACTGGAACTTCCTGCAGCAAGCGCCATGATAGCGCGTTTACGATAACCTGTACCATCAGCTGTAAACGCCCCCGCATCTACCTCCGGAATCATGTCCGAAAGCCACTCTGCATCGACGACTGAGCCGAGACTCGAACTAAAATGCTTCATAAACGACACATCGTCATTGATATCATCGCTTTTCTTGATTCGAGACACAAGCTCCAGCAAAGACGAGGTCGTGACGGGCGATGGAAGCCTAATGGAATCCCAGTTTGAACGTAATGCTCGCAGGGCGTGAACACAAGTGCCGAGATTCAGCACAGCTTGTAGAACCGAGCGCTCCTGGATATCTCTCGCGACGTCGTCAATCACTTTTGAGACCTTTCCACTGTCGCGCATAACGAGTAAGACAGCGATTGAGGACCACATCGATGGCGGTGGAGTCTCGGAACCAAAATCCGATTTTTCTGCGCATCTCGTTGCGTCATCAATCGACTGCGTTGCAATCTTTGCGAGGACCTCATCCGAAACGTCTGAGCCATAGATTCCGAGAGCATAAGCTATCGCGCTCGCAGCTGCTTTGGCTTTTTCTTTCTCCGAGTTGAAAATCATAGCCAGAGCTTTGCAAAAAAGAGGATTGCTCGCGAGGAGCTTTATCGCCGGACGCATATTGGATGTCGAGTGGTCCGCAGCCCTGGATAGAACGTCGTCGACATTCAATTGAACCGACGATTGATTTTCGATTTCCGTTGAAACCTTTTGAAGATTTTGCCGAGCTTGCGCCGTTTGCCAATCGCTCAAAATATGTGAAAGAACATCTTCGTCTGCGTGAGAGAGCGCAAAGGCGAGCAACGATACACGAGTGCCCTCGTTCGAACTTCCCAACGGCAATGCACGCGCGACCTCAGCACACAGCTTCCAAGAAGGAGCATAGTCGCGTTTTGCGAGACGATTGCTCGTAGCGCTGGCCGCCATGACATCACCACACTCAAGAGCTTTCACGCCCGTCGCGAGAAGAATCGCCAATTGGTCGCGACTTTCAGTCAAACCAAGCCTCGACGCTATCGCTTGCAAGTCGTCGGGTGATCTATAAGACTCGGGGTGTCTGTCCAGGCACTCAAGCACCATTTCGAGCGCAACTTTGCCGTTGATTTCTTTCGGGGCTCGGTTGACTCCAAACGATGCAAGAGAGCGTAAGGCGCTAATAAACTCAAGCCTGCTCGCGATGGCTGTCTTCAGAGGCATGAGCCGCAAGCATTTCTCCGCATCACCAAATCTCGCGTCATCAACGTTGGTTGCTTGATTCATGAACTCTTCACTGATGGCGAAAATCACTTGTTCAGCGGACGACGCAGATAAAACGGATGAAATTGATCCGCCGAGTTCCTTCAAACCACCGACGATGGCGCCAACGGCGCCGGCGACGGGAATGTGTCGCTTTGCTTGCAAAAAATCTTTTCGCTGAAGTTGTGTGCGTACTAGTACAGTCAATACTTGCTCGTGCGTTAAGCAACGATGGAAAACCCCAGTCTGAAATCGATGAAGTTCGAACCACAGCGCCGACCAATCCACGGTTTCATGCTCCGCAGCTTTCAAAAAGGCTTCTACGTACGCTCGAATCAACTCTATCGCCCGTGATTCATTTCTTTCAGCGCTAGTGACATCAGCGAGCGACACTTTGAATCCCATCGTCTGCATCGCTCGGCACGCATTCAGACGAAGAATAGCCGTCTTTGCGACGGAGACATCCGCTACGCACGAGGGCAGACTGTTAAGCATTTCGGCTAACTCTCCGGTTGATTGCTCGTCGGCGTCGGTTTGGCAGAGTGATGCTTCAGCAACAACGGCAGCGAGCGCTTCCGCGCCGCCGACGAGTGCGAGGGTTTCATCAGATGAAGACAGCCAACTCACTACGCTCGATACCAGCCGCAACTGCCTGTTTTCAGACGTTGTCAAAATCCACCGCTGCAGTATTTCACTAGTGCTTTCGCTGGAGACGTTACTCATGTGAGACATGAAATTGCGAACTGGTTTGGACATGAGCCGCATGGCGTTACTTTCGCTCACCAGCGCGAGAAGCATACTTAATCGTTCAAACGAACCCCCAGCTACAAATTCTTCCAGACTGACGACGCCGACTCGCGCGTCGATTTCGAAAACGATCGTCATCGCAACCTCTAAGATGGAGGCCGCAAAAGCATAATCGATTAATGTCTCTGATTGAAGGCTGCGCGCAGCTGATTGTAAAATCTGTCGCGCGCTCCCAAGCGCTCCTGCAGCGGAGTCCATTTCGCACGCTCTTTGAATAGCCCAAACCTCCATGTCAAGCGCCGTCAACGGCTTATTGAATCGCACGGATTGCTGTCGTAAACGACATAATTCTTCCGTGGCTGACTTCAGCCATTTTGATGAAACTGCTCGACTAAACGCGTCGGCGACCGAATCAGATACGTTTGCTTGACGAGCGAGCGCGCGATCCATTTCCTCTTCGTTGTCTGTTTCGCGCAAATAACATTCAGACTCGGCCCAATCTTTTGATCTGCGTCCCGCAACCGAAGCATTTAGATCGAGAACATAATCCACCGACCATGGCAATAGCCTTTCGTAAGTCGAAACTTTCAGTGCTTCGGGAAGCGCTGCGAGAACATCAAACACAATGGGCGTCACGCCGTTTGCATGCCTCTTAAAAATCATCAGAAGCAACTTTACGTCACTAGCGTACGCAGCATTCAATGCCGCTTCTTCAATCGTTGACTGACGTAGTTCTTCATACATCGTGCAGGAAAACGCACCACCGCAGGCGGCGTAAACGGTGTCGGCTCGGTCTAGAGCTCCAAGAAGAGCTATTCGTACCTTCACCCACCAACTCCAATCTGGCTCTGTGACGGTTGAATTGTGCACTTTGCGAGCTTGCGAGTCTGTTTCCTTCAAGCCGTACACTAAGATGTGGCGCTGAATTTCGTATGTAGTCGCGCAGGCAGTGAGGCATTGAACGACGACCCAGGGTCGGTCACTGATTCGCGAAAGCCAATCAGTCAGGCCCTCGATAGTCGGGATCGGTGAACGAAGCCATCTGGATTTGTATACTTGATCGGTGTCTAAACCGTGCTGACGAGCTAGAATAAGCGCCGATCCCCACTCCTCTAAATCCATGTGACTCTGAAGCATTTCGTTTGCTGATCGTTCGTTCAAAGAAATCAATTTCCAACCACCCAAGCTTGGTCGTTCTAACAAAAGAACTCTTGCGCGCGGCGCCGCACCATCGACAAACTTGGGCAAAGAAACAATGTCAGCAATCGATTCAAAAGATTCTGGTGCATCGCCGAGCAAGTTTGCTCCGCTCGAAACATCCTCGACGACAACTTCGCCTTTGCGTGACGCGATGGCGAGCGCCGTCTGTGACCACCAGGCGACAGCGCGAACACCATGCTTGATTTTCACCTTGGTTGAAAATTCGCCATTCTTCCGAATCTGAACCACACTTAATTCTCCAACTGGGGAAGTAATCGCCACATTTAAACTGTCATCGTCGTGAAAAACAGATAAGCGCGAGACACGAGGACTTGAGAACAACAGTCGCCTCGGCGTTAAAACAACCCCGCAATCTATTGATTTCATGAGCATGAGCGCCGCTTCGCTCTTATCTGCACCATCAAAGTACTTCCATGTCGTCACCGCGGTTGATGACTTGCTCTGACCGACCACGACCAACGTGCGAATGACTTCAATCCAACTCGCCGCGTCAACACTCGTCAGTGCTTTACCTAAAGTTCTCGACACCAGTTCGCCAGCGCGCGCTCCACGCGTGAGCGAAACGCGTCTTGTGAGCAAAGTTGGTGTCCTGCCAAGGTTGACGCTGATCAAATCGTACGCGTCGTCGTTTTTGAGCGAGGCAAGCGTAGCGAATGCGACTGCGCTTTTTGCTTCGAACTCGCACACGACCTCTCCAACGCGCGTTGCGACGCTGAGCATCGATGGTTGCACTATAACAAACGCCAGTCCATCGGCTGACCACGAGATGGACTGAATCCGCGCCTTTGAACATCCGCCTCGCGCGTTGTGAAAATCATCATTTCCTCGGAAAACGAAAACGTTTCGCGCGTGCGCCACCACGCTCACCGCGGCTTCGCCGTCGGACGTGGACGTCGACGCGAGGGACGAGCGTTTGCGCTCATCTTCTTCGAATTCCACTTCGTCGTCTCCTTCTCTACTGTGTCGTCTTCGCTTCAGCGCTCGAGCGAGTGCGTTGAACACGTTCATGCTCGTCGTCGTTGACGCATCGACGTCGTCGTCCTCGCTCGCGTCTCCGTCATCAGCGCGTTCAGCGTGTATCAACGCATCGTACAAACATCTCTCGCGCGCATCACCGCGCGAGGAGAATGACATCGCTCGCTCGCTTTCGCGTTCGTGACGATCGCGCGCGTCGATCTTTCGCGTCGCCCACCACCGCGCGCGCGCGAGCCGCGAGGGATGCGATCGACAATCGATGGTCACACAACACACATCAATACCCAACACTTCATTCCGCGTCTTCGACGACGACGACGACGACGACGGCGACGGTAGGGATGATGGCATCATCAATCATGCTCAACACGACGACGAGGACGAAGACGACGGTGATGACGCGCGGGGCGCCGAAGAAGACTTTGAAGATGACGACGACGCGGGCGATGTCCTCGCGCGAGGATGCCGCCGACGTTCAAGTCGACCGACGCACCGCGATGCTTGGTTCCGTGTTCTTGGCGTCCATGGCGAGCGCGTCTCCCGCGAAGGCGCTGGATGTCGGGCAAAAGGCGCCGGCGTTCAAGTTGCCAGGAACGAACGGCGGCGCGATGGTGGAGCTCGCGAAGATTCTGAGCGAAAACGATTACGCAGTAGTGTATTTCTTCAACCAAGCGGGAAGTCCGGGGTGCACGATTGAATCGCAACGTTTCGAGGCGGCGATTCCCGCGTTTACGGCGAAGAAAGCGCGCGTCGTTGGAATCTCCATGGACTCTCTGGATAAGCAGGAGGAGTTTTGCACTGGCAAAGGACTAAAATCGTTCACGATTCTCAGCGACAACGATGGCTCTGTATCGGCTGCCTACGGCGCGGATTTGAAAATCCCTTTATTCGGTCGATTTTCCGATCGTCAGACATTTTTAATCAAGAAGGATGGCACAGTTGTCGCGCATTGGCTTGAGCGCGACCAGTCGATGGCCAGCGTGAAAACCACGGCGCACGTCGACCAGGTATTAGCCGCTATTTAATGTTTACAATCGCTTCTTTTTCATTTCTACGAGCTCGAGCGCACGAAGGTACGAAAAGACAATCACTCGTTCACGCGCACGGCGACGAGGGCGTCGTCAATCGATTGTAAAACTGATGATGATGAACCAGCACACGTCGCCGGTTGAGCCAGTTGAGCGTCAATGTTTTCGATGAATGATTTTGTTTCTCGAACAGCAACATCGATGTCACTCGCTGACATGCATTGGAACGCTTTATGTAATGCCTTTCGATGCGCGAATCGTCTACGCATATCCGCGATGGGGTCGCGCGAGACATCAACGTTGAGCGCCATTATTGTTGATGACGTGACATCGAACAAGGAACTCAAATCGAACTGGTCATCAGTACTCGTCTGAGTACGCATCTGCGCGTGCCGCCATGAAAGAAATAAGCGATCGAGTTGATTCTCGTCGTTCGTCAGGAAATCCACGCGTTCGATATCGCGAGTCAGAATGTCTCGCAGCGCGTCGCGAGCGCGCCTCGCGCTTCGCTCGCGATGTTCGATTTCCAAATGATTCAAAATCGTCGCACGTCGCGAATATGAAGTCATCGCCTCGTCGAGCGAGTCTTTCTTGGTCGATGGTGGGGAATCATATTTGATTTCGCCGTCAAAGGCGCTCACTTTAACTCGGTCAAAGGCGCTCGCGTCGTCTCGGTCAAAGGCGCTCGCGTCGTCTCGGTCAAAGGCGCTCACTTTAACTCGGTCAAAGGCGCTTGCGTCGTCTCGGTCAAAGGCGCTCGCGTCGTCTCGATCAACGCACGTGACGAATCCCCCGCTATTGACGTCGAACGCGCGTGCGTCGAGGCTATCGCCATGAAAAAGACGAGCGTAATCGCTGCTTACGATGTTCGGCGCTCTATCGGCGCGCTCGCTTTCGCGCGGCATGCGCGCGCGTTTGAGTGGCTCTTGCCGCTAAAACGGGGGTAAACAGTGAAGAGTCTTCAACGTGAAAACGTTGAGTAACGGCATCGGATTCAGAAAATTGATGTTTGTTGGTATTTTTGGGTTTCGTAAACTCTCATCGCATGCACAGAACTTTTTCCCAGAACAGTGTGCGACTGGTCTCCAACTTTACGTACGATTTGCACATACCCCTAGGCGTTCGAAAAGGTCGCGAGAATCGGTCGATGTCCGCTTCCGTCGACGTTCTCGACGGATGAACGCGGCGAGGTGTCGCGTGCTTGTTGTTAGTTTCTGGAGCATCGTTGTTAGTTTCAGGGGTACCGTGGTTGTTCATTCCTGGAGTACCGTTGTTAGTTCCAGGGACATAATAATACCCATAAGTTTACACGTCCAAAACTCGCGCACCGTGCATTTACATAACGAGTTTCATTCAACTACGCCAGTTTGTAAATCATGGGTGCGCGGATATCCCATCCGACACATCGTTTTTCCTCGATGTTCGCGATGACACGTAAACGAATGTTGATGTCGTTGTAGACTTTCAACCGTATCATAAAAAAATTCATCAACATTATCCATCGTCACGTCGCACGTCGGTCGCATTGCAATATCACGCGCTTGTGAAACTTGCATATGCGCTCGTCTGAGAAGATGTTTACCTACGGCCACCGGAAATGGAATTTCCGTGACGACGATCATAGGGTTTTAGGGTCGACGCGTTATTGGAGGCTGGCGAGGGAGTGAATGCGACGTTCATTTTAGCAAGCGAAAAAAATAAAACGCTGCTTTTTCTAGAAGACGGCGTCCTGCCGAGGGAGATTTTGCACGGAATGCAAAAAGGTACGTTCGAATTCGAACAACACCC
>Ga0222713_10007144_pt1 | contig 10526 bp, 15 predicted proteins | sample C33_649DmetaG_FD_165061 | JGI IMG/M metagenome (GOLD analysis project Ga0222713, IMG submission 165061) | Estuarine water microbial communities from San Francisco Bay, California, United States - C33_649D | ecosystem: Environmental > Aquatic > Marine > Unclassified | place: USA: California... | reverse complement strand
TATTTTTTTAAAAATAATGAGCTTATTAGCAAAAAATCCTCTCATTCTTTTAAAAATATTTATATGCTTTTAGAAAAGAAGTTTAAAAATAAAAATAAATTACAACAGGTTAATTTGAAAGATAATATTTTAACTGTATTTCAAAAATAATTAATTTTATGTTTACTGGTATAATAAAAAATATTGGCACTATTAAAACATTAACCAAAAAAAATAATGGTTATTTTTTATCTGTAATTTCAAATCTAAATTTTACTAAAAAAGATATTGGAACTTCTATTTCTTGCTCTGGAGTTTGTCTAACTTTAACAAAGATTAAAAAAAATAATAAAAAAAATGAATTATTTTTTTATTTATCTAAGCATACAGTTTTAACATCTGCTTTTAAGTACTTAAAATCTGGAGATATAATAAATTTAGAAAAATCCATGAAATATGGGGATGAGTTTGCTGGTCATTTTGTTCAAGGACACGTAGATACAACAATTAAAGTTTTAAATATTAATACCGATAATAGTAAAAGTTGGACTATTTTTTTTAATATCCCGCAGAAATTTAGAAAATTTTTAATTGAAAAGGGGTCTATAGCAATTAATGGAATATCTTTAACTATCGCTAAGATTTTTGCTAATAAATTTAAAGTTGTGATTATTCCTCATACACTTCAAAATACAAATTTATTAAAATTGGAAAAAAATAACTACGTTAATGTTGAGATTGATTTGATAGCTAAAACTTTATTAAAAAAATAAACATGTTTTCTTCAGTAAAAAAAATTATTCAAGATGCGAAAAGAGGAAAAATTTTTATTTTAGTTGATGATAAAAATAGAGAAAATGAAGGAGATCTTGTTATACCCGCATCGAAGATTGATCATAAAAAAATTAATTTTATGGCAACACATGGCAGAGGTTTAATTTGTTTAGCTATTGATAAAAATAAAGCCAAAGCGCTTAATTTATCTTTGATGCCCAGCAGAAATTCTTCTCGATTAGAAACTGCATTTACTATTTCTATCGAAGCAAGAAAAGGTGTCACAACAGGAATATCTGCAAAGGATAGAGCTCATACAATAAAAACAGCAATTAAAAAAAATGTTAGATCAAAAGATATATCAACACCCGGACATATTTTTCCATTAATTGCAAAAGATGGAGGCGTACTGCAAAGAGCTGGTCACACCGAGGCAGCAGTTGATATAGCAAAACTTTCTGGTTGCGGTTCAAGTGGAGTCATTTGTGAGATAATGAACGCAGATGGTTCAATGGCAAAGGGCAAGCATTTAATTAACTATGCTAAAAAATTTAATTTAAATATTGCAAGAATTGAAGATTTAATTGCGTACAGATTAAAAAAAGAAAGTTTAATAAAACTAAAAAGAATTGAACAGGTTAAGATTGGAAAAAGCGATACATATCAAGTTAAAATTTATGAGAATAAATTAGATGGGAAGGAGCACATTGCTTTAATCAAAACACAGGATAAAAAAATTGTACCTAGAGTTAGAGTTATATCTTCAAATATTGTAACAAGTTTTTTATCTCAAAATAAAGAAAATCTATCTATTAACAAAACACTTAATTATTATAAAAAATTCAAGAATTGTATTTTAATTATTATAAGAGATGAGTTGGTTAAAAATAATCTTAATAATAAAAAAGATAGCAGTTTAAGAAATTATGGTATTGGCGCTCAAATTTTGAGAAGTTTAAATATAAGAAAGATGATTTTAATATCTAAGTCAAAAAAGAATATTATAGGTCTAGATGGTTTTGGTATAAAAATTGTCAAACAAGAATTTATTAAATGAAGAAAAAAATATTAATCATTAGTTCGTCTTTTTATAAAGATTTAGAGAAAAAACTTTTATTAGGAGCTTTAAAAGAAATAGATAAAAAATTATTTGATGTTAATCATTTTTCTGTTTCTGGAGCCTATGAGATACCGCAACTATTGAATATTTTATTAAAAGATAAGAAATATGCTTTCTGTGTAGCACTTGGATGCATTATCAAAGGCCAAACTCCGCATTTTGATATTATTAGCCAGTCCGTATCGGATAAATTGTTAGAAATTTCATTCAAATATAATGTTCCAGTATCTAACGGCGTATTAAATTGTAATAATTTCAAACAAGCAGAAGTTAGAAGTAATCCTAAATTAAAAAATAAAGGCGGAGAAGCCGTGCTTGCAGCATTAAGTGTTTATAATTCTATTTATAAACTTTAATGACTAACGTTAAAAACAACTCAAGATTAATAATAATACAACTTCTTTACAGTCATTATATAAATCAGGAAAAATTGTTATTTGATTTTAAAAATCCTTATAAGAGATTTATCAAAAAAATCTGCAATGGTGTTATTGAGAACGATTCTTTGCTAGAAGAAAAGTTACTCAACTTTTTAGATAAAAAATTTGATCTTAAAAATTTTGAAATAATATTTCCTATTATATTAAAGTCTGCAATTTATGAGATTTTCTTTTATAAAAAGACACCTTTTAAGGTGGTGATTGATGAGTATTTAAAAATTACTAAAATGTTTCTTAATGATAAGCAAAAAAATATCATTAATGCAGTTCTGGATAAAATTGCAAAAAGTGTTTAATTTCTTAAAGTTTTTCATTTAATTTAAAGATCTTTCAATATAAAGGGTTGATTTTATTGAAGTAATTTGGCATCTACGTGGTTCTCGTTAACCTAACTAACTAAAAAGTCTATTTATGCTTCTTAACCCAAGTTTTGTTCTAAATTTAGTAATCCTTAGTGGAATTTTATCAATTATTTTTGCTTATGTAACTGGCGTTCAAATTTTGTCTGCAAGTGCAGGTAATGCAAGAATGAAAGAAATTGCAGGTGCAATTCAAATTGGAGCGAGAGCATATTTAAATCGTCAATATAAAACCATAGCAATAGTCGGAGTATTAGTTCTTATTGCTGTAATTTATTTATTTAATTTTTGGGTTGGTCTTGGTTATTTTATCGGAGCTTTTTTATCAGGAATAGCTGGATACGCTGGAATGTTAATTTCAGTACAAGCAAACGTAAGAACTGCTGAAGCTTCAAGAAAAAGTTTAGCAGAAGGTTTGAAAATATCTTTTAAATCAGGTGCTTTAACAGGAATGTTAGTTGCTGGTTTAGCTTTGCTAGCTATCGCTGTTTATTACTTAGTACTTTTAGAATTAAAAATTGATGAAAGAGAAATTTCTAATGCACTTGTTGCACTAGGATTTGGCGCTTCATTAATTTCAATTTTTGCAAGATTAGGTGGAGGAATTTTTACTAAAGGAGCGGATGTAGGAGCTGACTTAGTTGGAAAAGTTGAAGCTGGAATTCCTGAGGATGATCCTAGAAACCCTGCAGTGATCGCAGATAACGTAGGAGATAACGTTGGAGATTGCGCTGGAATGGCTGCGGATTTATTTGAAACTTATGCCGTTACAATTGTTGCTACAATGGTTTTAGCATCAATATTTTTCTCTGGAAATTTAAACATGTTAATTTACCCGTTAGCAATTGCTGGTAGCTGTTTGATTACATCTATTATTGGAACTTACTTTGTAAGATTAGGCGCTTCAAAAAGTATTATGGGCGCTTTATATAAAGGTTTTATAGTTTCAGCTGTTTTATCTTTAGCTGTTTTATATCCAGTTACTGAACACGTTGTTGGATTAACTAAAGTATATAAAGTAGGAGCTATTAGTTTTACTGGACTTAAATTGTATTATTGCGGAGTTATTGGTCTTGTAATTACTGGATTATTAATTTGGGTTACAGAATATTATACTAGCACAGCGTATAACCCTGTTAAATCGATCGCTAAATCTTCAACAACTGGACATGGTACAAACGTAATTCAAGGTTTGGCTATATCTATGGAAGCAACAGCAATACCTGCTTTAATTATTGTTGTTGGAATTTTATCAACTTATTTAATTGCAGGACTTTACGGAATTGCAATTGCAGTTACTACAATGTTAGCATTAACAGGAATGGTAGTTGCTTTAGATGCATATGGACCAGTTACAGATAATGCTGGCGGAATAGCGCAAATGAGTAACTTACCTGCAAGCGTTAGAAAAGTTACTGATGCTCTTGATGCAGTTGGAAATACTACAAAAGCTATTACAAAAGGATATGCAATTGGCTCTGCAGGATTAGGAGCTTTAGTTTTATTTGCTGCTTACACAGAAGACATTAAACATTTTGCTAAAACACCAGGATCAGCATTAAAAGGAATTGTGGTAAATTTTGATTTATCAAATCCATATGTTGTTATTGGTTTGTTAATTGGTGGATTACTTCCTTATCTGTTTGCTTCTATGGGAATGCAAGCAGTTGGTAGAGCAGGCGGAGCTGTTGTTATTGAAGTTAGAAGACAGTTTAAAAAATGGCCTGGTATTATGAAGAACAAACAAAAACCAGACTATAGAAACGCTGTAGATATTTTAACTAAAGCTGCAATCAAAGAAATGATCATACCTTCTTTATTACCAGTTTTATCGCCAATAGTTCTTTATGTTATAATTTATTACATAGCAGGAACTTCTTCAGCATTATCTGCTTTAGGTGCAATGTTATTAGGTGTTATCGTTACTGGATTTTTCTTAGCAGTATCAATGACAGCAGGTGGTGGCGCATGGGATAACGCAAAAAAATATATTGAAGACGGTCATCATGGCGGAAAAGGTTCTGATGCTCATAAAGCAGCAGTAACAGGAGATACAGTTGGAGATCCTTACAAAGATACGGCAGGACCAGCTGTTAACCCAATGATTAAGATTACAAATATTGTAGCTTTATTATTGCTTGCGATTATTGCTCGTTAGACTTACCAAAGTTTTTAGCTCGTTGTCTCATACTAGCTAAGAAACTTGATAAGAAGTCAGAATCTTTACCAAGACTGATGGTAGTAGATTCATCAAAGGGGTTTTTGCTTAATGTATTTTTATCTAAAAAATTAATTTTTTTTAGAACGCCTAAATCATCAAACTCTAACCTCAGAGTATTGTTGTCGGTAATTACTTTTGTTCCGTACTTATTTCTAGTTTGACGAACCTCATGATAAAACCAAATATTATTATTAGTTAGCCCTATATTTTGAGGTGGGCCAATTAAATTTAATACATCATTAGTATTGTTGGTATTCACTTCCAAAGACTCTGATTTAATTTTTAAGTTATCGATACCGTGCAATTCATCGATAGTCGTGCAGCTAAATAGAAAAAAAAATATCAGGATATATTTATAGAAAGAAAATCTCATATGCTAAAAACAACTATCATATAAATATAAAATTTTGCTATCTAATCAACGATTATTAACTATGTTGATTTATTGGGGTTAAATGATATTGAGTGTCCTAATTTTTAAACTATTATATTATTCAAATGGCAGTACCTAAGCGCAAAACATCGAAAGCAAGAAGAAATTTAAGAAGATCACATCATGCTGTATCTTTTGCAAATGTTATTGAAGATAAAAAAAGTGGCGAATATAGACTTCCGCATCATGTAGATGAAAAGACCGGAATGTATAATGGCAAACAAATTTTTAAGCCTAAAGCTTAATTCAATTAACTACCAATTTATTTAAATGAAATTTACAGTTGCAGTTGATGCAATGGGTGGCGATGAATCTCCTTTAAAAGTTATTAGAGGTTTAGATTTATTTTTACAAAGCAATCAGGATTTAAAATTTTTAATTTTTGGTAATAGAGATTTAATAAATCCCATTTTAGAAAAATATCCTTTAGTTGGACCTTCTAGCACTGTTGTTCACACAAATGAAAAAGTGCTGGATAATGAATCTCCATTAGAGGCTGTCAAAAATGGAAAAAATTCTAGCATGTGGTTAGCACTGACAGCTTTAAAAAATAAAAATGCAGACATTGCAATATCTGCAGGAAATACTGGGGCCTTGCTTGTTATGTCCAGATTAATTCTAGAGACTATAAAGGGCATCGACAAACCAGCTCTTGCATCTATGTGGCCATCTCATAAAGGATTAAGTGTTGTTTTAGATTTGGGAGCAAACATTGATTGTAGTATAAAAAATTTAGTAGATTTTTCTAAGTTAGGAGCAGCTTTGTATAGAGCTGTTTTTAAAAAAGAAAAACCAACTGTTGCATTATTAAATATTGGAAGTGAAGACAGCAAAGGAAGTGATTTATTAAAGAAAAGTTTGCAAGAATTAAGACAAATTAATAGCGATAGTTTTTCATTTAGCGGTTTCATAGAAGGCAATCATATTAAAGATGGCAATGCAGATGTAATAGTTACAGACGGATTTTCAGGAAATATAGCTTTAAAAACAGCAGAAGGTACTGCAAAATATATTGCAGCTCTTGTTAAAGAAAAGTTTTTATCTTCGTGGTACTCAAAATTTATTTATTTACTGTCATTTAAAATTTTCAACAGTATTAAAAACGATTTAGATCCAAGAAAATATAATGGCGGAATATTTTTAGGACTTACATCACCGGTTGTAAAAAGTCATGGTGGCACAGATTATGTTGGTTTTTATCACTCTATTAAATTGTGCTATGATATTTTAAATGGTAATTTGCAGGAACAAATACAAAAAAATTTATAAATAAATATTTGTGACAACTACAATCACAAGACAATATTTGTCCGACTTAGTTTATAAAGAACTAGGAATTTCTAAAGTCGAAGCTTCTAATTTTATTGATGATATTTTTGAGTTTATTACGTTGCAACTTGAAAAAAAGAATAAAGTTAAGATAGCTAATTTTGGCTCTTTTAATATTCGTCACAAAAATGAAAGAATAGGCAGAAACCCAAAGACAAAGGAACAAAAGGTTATTTCGAGCAGAACCGTAGTTACTTTTAAACCTTCTAAAATTTTAAAAAATAAAATTAATAAAAATGTCGGAGAAGTCAGCTGAAGCTTTAAAAACAATAGGGGAAGTAGCTAAAGAATTAAATCTTATTGAAGTAGAAACAGGAAAAGCAAAAACTTATATTCTAAGATTTTGGGAAAAAGAGTTTCCTCAATTAAAGCCAAAATTAAGAGCTAAAGGTCGAAGATATTATACGGCAGAGAACGTTAAACTTTTGAAAAAAATTCAATATCTTTTAAAAGACAAAGGCCTGACTATAAAAGGTGCAAAAAAAATAATAGAAAATAATATTAATGATATTGAAGTTGACGATTTTGAGAGAAAAGATATAAGCACTAACGATTTATTAAATAAAAAAGAAAAGCTAAATAGAATTAAAAAAATTATTACCGAATTAAAAAACCTTTCTTAAAATGGCAAAAAAAACCTCAGTTAAAGTTAGATTAGTTCCAGAGTTAAAGCCTGATAGTGCTTTTAACTATTACGTTAAAAAACCAACTGCGGGTGAAAAAGCTAAAATTAAAATGAGAGTTAAGAAGTACAATCCATCGACACGTAAACACGAATGGTTTGTTGAAAAGAAACTTCCGCCACACAGCAAATAATAGTTATTTAACTATTTTTTTTTCTAATTTTATTGAGTATTGAATTAGTTTATTCCAGAAGTTTTTTACTAGTATAAAATCAATTTTATTCTTTTTTGCCTCAGCTTTAATTCTTTTCATTATTTGATTAATTCTTTTTTTATCAACGATAGTTCTTTTGTTTTTATACTTTGCTATTTTTAAAACTTGTTTCTTTCTTAGACCAAGAAGTTTGATAATTTGCTTATCAATAGTATCAATAGTGGAGCGAATTTTTAGAATATTTTTTTGCGACATTAAAACGTTTTTAAAATAAGGATAAGTTAAGTATTAATTTATAATGCTAAACACAAATAATCTAAATAAAAAAAATACATATGTTACGATTTGGTTGTATTTATCTTTATTTTTAGTTTCAGCGCTTATCTTTATTGGTGGTCTTACTCGATTAACAGAATCCGGTCTTTCAATAACTAGTTGGGAATTGTTTAGTGGAATTTTACCTCCACTTTCAGATAAAGAATGGGATAATTATTTCTCTCTTTACAAACAGATACCCCAATACAAAGAAATTAATTTCGGCATGTCTTTAGCTGAATTTAAATATATTTTTTGGTGGGAATATATTCACCGTTTATTAGCAAGGTTAGCATCTTTAACATTTATTTTACCATTCATTTATTTTCTTATAAAAAAAATATTTAATTTTAAGCAAATTGTTCTTTATTCAGTCATCTCTTTATTATTTTTTTTTCAAGGATTTCTAGGCTGGTATATGGTTAAAAGCGGATTAATCTCAAATACAGATGTTAGCCATTTTAGATTGTCAGCCCATTTATTAGGCGCACAAATTATCTTATCATTATTATTTTTTTCAATCTTATTTAGAGATGTTAAAAAAATTTATTTAAGTTCTTATTCTTATTTAATTCTTATTTTTTTAATAATTGTTTTTTTTCAAATTGTAATTGGAGCTTTTGTTTCAGGACTGGATGCTGCAAAATTATATCAAACTTGGCCTTTAATGAATGGTAATTTCATACCTGAAGATGTTTTAATTAAAGAATTTTCAAATTCAAAATCTTACTCTAGTCCATCACACGTTCAATTTCTGCACAGGATTATTGCTTATTTTATAATATTTATTTTTTGTTTTATTTTTTATTTTTTACTAAAAAATAAAATTGTTAACTTGAAGTATTTATTAATAGTTTTATCTGCAATAATTTTTCAAATAGTGCTTGGTATTCTAGTTTTAACTAGTGGTTTTAAAATATATTTTGCTAGTCTTCATCAACTGGGTTCGATTTTTTTACTTTTTTCGATAATTTATCTATTTTACCAAGTATCAGTCTCTCAAAAATAATAAAATTTACCTTAATCTATTTGACATAATTATAGGCAAAATATATTTATTCCGTTCCATTATGACTGAATTTATTAAAAAGAAAGAAGTTAAAAAAAACTGGTACAAGATCGATGCAACAAATTTAATTGTTGGCAGATTAGCTTCTGAGATAACTAAAATTTTAAGAGGAAAGAAAAAAACTAGCTTCACTCCAAATATGGATGACGGAGATTTTGTTATTGTAACTAATGCTAGAAAATTAAAATTTACTGGAAAAAAGTTTTCTAAAAAAATCTATTACAAACATACTGGCTATCCTGGTGGTATTAAAGAAACTACTCCAAATAAAATTCTTGAAAAAGATCCTTCTAGAATTATTAAATTAGCTGTTAAGAGAATGTTACCAAGAGGTCCGCTTGGCAGAAAACAACTTGGAAATTTAAAAGTTTATAATGATGATAAACATCCTCATGAAACTCAAAAAGCTTTAGATTTTGATTTTAAATCTTTAAACAAAAAAAATTCTCTAAATTAATTATATGGTTCAAAGTTTAGCAGTTTCAGACAATAGGTTTTACGCAACTGGAAAAAGAAAAAGCTCGATAGCTAGAGTTTGGGTAAAAGCTGGATCAGGATCTATTTTGGTGAATGGAAAAAAATATAATGAATATTTTAAACGTCCAGTTCTACAACTAAGCATTGAGAAGCCATTTAATGTTATAGCTAAGAATAATGCTTATGATGTTATGTGTACCGTTAAGGGTGGTGGCTTAACCGGTCAAGCTGGGGCTGTGTCATTAGGAATATCTAAAGCTTTGTATGTTTTAGATGGAACGTTAAGAAAAACGTTAAAAAATGAAAAGTTATTAACAAGAGATTCAAGAAAAGTTGAAAGAAAAAAATACGGACAGAAAAAAGCTAGAAGAAGATTCCAGTTCTCTAAACGATAGTCTAGTTAGACTAATTTTAGTCTTTAAGTCATTTACAACTTCTTATAAATACAGATCATGTCCGACAAATATAACGTTTTAATTAATGGAGCCTCAGGTTTTGTTGGTTTAGAACTTATTAAAATATTAAGTAATCATAAATTCATTAATCTTAAATACTTATGTTCAAGAGGATCTATTGGAAAATCTATTAATTCTTTTTTAAAAAATAAGATTAAAAAAAAATTACCTTTAATATCTGACATTAATAAAGTTGATTTAAACGATGTGGATATAATTTTTTCAGCATTACCACATGGAGAAGCGCAATTATTATCTAATAATATTTCCCCTCATCATATTTTAATTGATTTATCTGCTGATTTTAGATTTTCAGATGTTGAAGTTTATGAAAAATGGTACGGACAGAAACATTACGCAATTGATAATCAAAAACATTCTGTTTATGGACTTTCTGAATTTGCAAGAAAAGATATTGAAAAAAGTAATATAATTTCATGCCCAGGATGTTATCCAACTTCAGCTCAGTTAGCGCTTATTCCTTTATTGTTAAATAAAACAATTAAAACTTCAAAAATAATTATAGATTCCAAATCTGGTTATTCTGGAGCTGGTAAAAAAACTGCTGATAAAAAACTTTATCCTAATATTAATAAAAATATTGCTGCTTATGGAGTGGGTAAACACAGACATATGCCAGAAATTGATCAGGGTTTAAAAATGTTTGGCAAAGTTTCTGGCGATTTAAAAGTTGAATTTACTCCTCATTTAATTCCAA
>Ga0222713_10007139_pt1 | contig 10527 bp, 5 predicted proteins | sample C33_649DmetaG_FD_165061 | JGI IMG/M metagenome (GOLD analysis project Ga0222713, IMG submission 165061) | Estuarine water microbial communities from San Francisco Bay, California, United States - C33_649D | ecosystem: Environmental > Aquatic > Marine > Unclassified | place: USA: California... | reverse complement strand
TAGTGGCGATCCGAAAAACTTTAATCAGTGACGAAAATGTCGAAATGCAGTCAGAGACAACACCCAGTCACCACCACCACCTTAATTAAAGCACTCCCGGGTGTTTTTCGAGGCGGACTTTGTGGCCAGTCGGAGCCACGACCCTAATTAGAGCACTCCCGGGTGTTTTTCGTGGCGGACTTTGTGACGAGTCATGAACCTTCGGTAGTCCCTCCGTCGAACGTCTCCGAATGCCCGGCGAAAGCGACGCTGGTGATTTCGATGGAAAGCAGTAGACGCATCAAAGTTATGCATTTGTGAAAAGTTTCGCGCGCATCGGCGCACGAACGACGCGCGCAGACGCGATGATGTCACAAAAATTGCTACTTTTCAGCATTCATGCCAACCTTCGGGGGCGGAGTCCCTTTTTGGCTCGAGTCATGAATCGTGGTGATCTGAACATTCACCGACGCACAAACGCGCTCTGGGATATGCCCATAGTTGGTGGCGAGCACTGACCCCCCTCACATTGTTCGTTTTGTCTTGTTGTGGACGCGGCTCCCCAGTTGCTGCGTTGTGCTGTCGAGTGCAGCGAACTTTCGCGTGCGTTTCGGCATCGTATGTGTGCCACGGCAATCGGCGATACCTTCTGAAGCAATTAACACGAAAGTAACTGAAGCTTGTTCTGAGTATATGCAGAATACAACCCATGTACTCGCGTAAAACACTCGAGGGCGTTGTTCTCTCACACTTCAATCCTTGGCACCAGTCATCGATAGATACGGACAAAATTTCACAACGTTTTGCTGGAGTAGACGCTTATCGCTCAGCATTCGCTCCAAGGTTGCTTGACGAAGTCAAAGAAAGTGCGCGAACTATATTTGAACAGTCAATAGGTACGTTTTATGTGAACTTAGTATATGAATACTCTAATACTACTGATTCTTCGAAGCGTGCGGAAGATGTTATCGAGTTGAGCAGATACGTCGTATTCCAGGAGACCGAGTCTTCGCTTTAGCCACTCTCGAAGACAGAGCCTCGACCGATTTAACTGTAAATTCTTTGATCTTGAGCATACCATGCGCTGCCTTGGACTTGAACACTTTAATGACGGAGCCATGCCCATCGGAAAAATTCACAGTTTGTGTGGTGAAATCAATTTCCGGCCACCTCATCGAATTGAACTGTAGCTTGCAATCTTTTAAACTTTGGAACAAATATACTGCCGACTCTAATGAGAAAGTATGGCTCATAGCAGGTCCCAAGATTGCAACGTTTGCGCAGGAATACGATGCACTGAACGAACTGGAGCAGCTAAATAAGGTAATTGTTGTTTCTTTACATTTTTGTGAGTTTGTTGATGCCGGTCAATCCAAGCCACTGTTGCAAGCAATCTTGGACCCAAGTTTGCAATATCTGACGTCGCAGAACAAATCTTGCGTTAGTATACACAGCTGCGATGAGTATTTCACGCATTTGACAGAAACTTTCAACGTGGCTCAAGCTGAGGCTATCCAGCGCTCAGTCACGGCAGCCAACGCTTGTGATCCATGTGCATTCCCCTTCACGCTGGTACAAGGTCCTCCAGGAACAGGTAAAACACACACCATAGTAAGTACAAATATGTTGGATACTATTAGTGCTTTAAAATCGATTTAGTGGGGTATCTTGAATATCTTGCACTTGATTGACTTCCAAGCATACTACGAGTCAACTCTGAGAGCCGTATTTGATTCGCAAATAGGAAAAGTAAAGCGACCGCATATTTTAGTCTGCGCACCAAGCAATAGTGCAGTTGATAATATTCTTGAGCGAATAATTCGACGTGGGTTCAATCAGAAAAACGGTGACCAGTATCGTCCCGCACTTCTCCGCGTCGGAGCTTCTGGAGTTGAGATATCACAAACCTGCTTTGAATTCTGCGTCGAATCGAAGGTTGGAGGATTGCTTTCTATGTCAACTGAGGAGTGGCGAATGTGGTTTTCTCGTCAGCTGCACACTGTCAATTCTTTTGAAAACGATTTACGAAACAAACTTCGTACTCTGACGCAGTGCCGCCATTCGACAAACCAACGTGAATCAGATATCATCGCCGCACAAATCCTAAATGCGTTTGATATTAGAGACCGTGCAATTGGTGATTTATCGAGACTGGAACGTTTACGAGAACTCCACGACAAGAATAGAACTTTGGATGCCGACGGTATGCAGATTTTGCGTTCCATCTTGGAAGCATCGTTCATCGATGAAGCTGAAATTGTGTTCACCACGCTTGCTTCAACCGGGAAACGCAGTTTTCGTGAGTGTGCGTTTGGTTTCAAGACTCTTATCGTCGATGAAGCCGCGCAAGCGAGTGAAATTTCGATTCTATTACCATTGTTTCGCGGAATACAAAACTGCATTTTGATTGGAGATCCCCAACAATTACCAGCTACGGTTCTTTCACAGGGTGCAAAGAATGCATACTATGATCGTTCTCTTTTTGAGCGCATAACACAAAACGGAATCAATCCAATTCTTTTGTCCATGCAATATCGAATGCATTCAGAAATAAGGAAATTCCCTAGTGAACACTTTTACAACAACTTGCTTGTCGATGTAGTAGATATGGCATCGTCGCCAATTGACTTCGAGCTACTGAGTTCACGTTCTGCAAACTTGAATTTGAGTCCATACGTAGTTTTCGATACATGTTCAGGATTCGAAGAAAGGAATGATTTCGGGTCAATCAAAAACGAGTTTGAGGCACAGTTGTCGTTCAAACTGGTTCAGCTTGTGGAGAGTGCGTGGCTTCGTGATTCGAGGCCAAACTTAGCGCTGATCACTCCATACGCATATCAGTGCCAGCGATTGAGACAGTATGCAGAAGTCTTGACGCTTACGTGTGATATCACTGTTAGCACTATCGACGGATTTCAAGGAAGGGAAAGTGACTTTGTCATACTCTCGTGCGTCAGAAACACAGCCTCGGGGATGGGCTTTATGCTTGATACTCGGCGTCTCAATGTTGCTTTAACGCGTGCGAAATTCGGGCTTTGGATCTTATGCAGTTCCCACAATTCTAAGGTGAGCGCTGTTTGGCAGGCGTTGTTTGATGACGCTTACGAACGATCCTGCGTAATCAACAAAGTGCAGTTAAGTGATCTTGAGTGGATAGTCTAGCTTTCTTTATTTGTAATGTAGCAGAGGAGATAAACGGTCGACTAGCATCGCAGACTATTTTACGTTTGATTAAACAGCTACAGTACCACTAAATCTATGAAAGCTTTGTTTTTTGACGAAGTCAAGGCCATTTTGACATGCGAAATATTTATTTCTTTTGCGAGCACCTTCAAATTACTGACACAATCTTGCATCGACAGTAGGTCGCAGCGATGATGGCAAAGTTCTTTTAGTAGAACAAGAATGTTTTGAATATGAACACTTGACTTCATGCAGAGGAAAAGTCCATATATAAAATCTTTGAAGATATCGGGTTGCAGACTGCAAGTTACCTGCACCCAGTGAGAAGGCGGAATCGCATTTAATGTTGCGAAGAAAACTTGTTGATTCGAAAGCCTCGTTGCAATTGACAACGCTTCCGAGAAATTAGTACTTTGAATTGCGAGATGTAAATGTTTGTGACTAGAAGATTCATCATAATCTGCACAACGTGAAATGTTTGCCGAATTGGTAAAAATGAAGATTTTTTTAGACAGTGCGACGCAGATACTAGCCCCATCGTCTGCACAGACCACTTGAACGACCGAATCAGATCGACTTCCGCGACTCCGTGGCAATTGAATACGTTTCACAAGTGAGCAAGTTTGAACGTCATGCATGCACAAAAATGAGTTAGATTCAACCGAGACCAATATGGAACTATTGTGAATGAATTGAAGACTTGCACAGTCCGCCTCAGATTGTTGATCCCTTGTCAGTTGCTTGTGGCCAACTCTCGCTTGTATAGAGCCGTGCAAGATAGATTTTCGAATATTCCAAATCTGTGTGGTCGAATTCGTTGACACGACGGCCAAATATGAGCCACATGGAGATAGAGCTGCTGACTGAATTTCTTTTGCGTGATTGAACAATTCAACCTGCCTATTTTGACCGTACAGGTCCCAGATACGAGCTGAACCATCCCACGAGCTTGAAATCACGTGCGAAGTTTGACAACAGACAGCTATAGACGTGATTGGCGACTGGTGACCCATTAGTACCTCAAGCAGTTGTCCGGTTAGGACGGACCAGACCAGTATGTTGAAGCCATTCTTTGTCGTTCCACATAAGACTTCATCACTACGATCCAAAGCTATGTGCGTTACACCTCCGCTGTTCGGTGCAGTGAATATCCTAAAGTTTCGATATCTTGCAAGATCAAAAGCACGAACTGTCCCGTCCATGCTTGAGGAGACAAAGCAATTGTTGTCAGAGAAAAACAAAATTTGATTGATTTTATCCGCGTGTTCTGAAAACGTAGCCCTGCAAGATTTGGAGGACACTGCCCACAGCTGAATGTCGCCAAGTGTTGTTCCAGTCGCCATCATGGAGCCCGTTGAGCTCATACCCACTGTCGTTATCTCCTGCAGCTTACTGCAGGCCCTGACTATGTGCCTGTCCAGTTTATACTCCCACAGGTGCACCTCGTTGAAATTATCGGTAGCTATCAAGACTGCTTCACGCAACGGATCAAACGCTATGCTTATCAGATCAGGTCGAGTTTGTCTAATAGATACCGAAAATATCTCAAGGTATGAAAATGTATCAAAAACTTTCAACTGCCCACCCACCGTTCCGACGCATACAACTGAAGTACATGAACTGAAATCAGCACATACCGCCTCAGCACTCAAATGCAATACCTCGCAAAGTTCTATGCGAAACGCCCCCGCTCGGCCAGATTCTTTCGTTTTCATCAGCGCACCATCTGCAGAAATCGAATGCGTCAAGGATGCATCCTTATTGATTGTAACTGCAAGCACTTTTGACCTGTGCGTTGCGATGTGGACAAAATATTTTGCACTTAAGCTCAACACCTTAATAGCACGATCGGAAGAACCAATTATAACATTGCTATCGGACAATCCCCACGATAAACATGAAACTGGTGCATGCATCTTAAACCTTCTGATCAACGGGATCATGGAATTGTATGAAATAGGACAGTTCGTTTCTACTGCCCAGACCTCCAAGTACGAATCAGTCCCGACAGCTAGAAGAGAAGAGGAAGCATCGAACGATGCTGCATACACTTGGCCGCGACACTTGATCCTATTTATGGCCGAATGGGTCACAGTGCTGTATATGACGCCGTGCGAATCATCATTTAGCAACAAGAGCAGTTTTGAGCATCGAGAGACAGCAATATTAGTTATCAATCCCGGTGACTCATACGAGGTTGTTTGAACGCGACCAGTGGAGGAGTCCGATGTATGAACGTGCCGACCGATCGACGTATACACCTTCCCTCCACAAATCGCGCTGTGTCCTGAGCCTTCACAACGGCCCAGTACGTCTGAAAGTGTATAATTCATAATTCTGCGATGACTGACAAAATGCCGAGCGATAACATGGGCAGCAAGCTGACAAGTGCCCTATTCACTACGCTTGCGTGTCGTCGTGCCGACACGAATACTCAAAGGAGCGCGCTGGGTAGGACGGTTCAGCAGAATCTATACTGAGAAACTCACTCGTCAGCCGTGTTGAGCGTGTGTTTCAAAAAATGTAAAACCCAAGTCGCCTCTCGTCAGGCTGATGGTATAGGTGTAATAATCGACGATCGCGATGTAAAGAGGTACATGGTAACCTACTCACTCTGTGACTAGGTTACGATAGCATACACTATATGTAATTTATGCACTTTCACAAAGTCGACTTTTTGGTCACTGGTTCCAGTTTTTCCCCGTCGCCACTAATTTAGCATACAAAAACCTGAACGGTCGATCTATCTGCCTCTCGGCCTTATAGGATTGCAATCTGCCCACGGGGCGATAATTTCATAAATTAACTCGTCGATTAATTCACAAAAATGTCCGATTCGGCCATGTTTTATGGCTTTATGGCCCAAACTCGGAGCTCAGTCGGGTCAGCCTCACTAATTCAGTCACTCCCACCACCTTAAATAGAGCACTTTCGGGTGTTTTTTCCGGACACTTTTCGCGACGAGTCACGAACCATCGATAGTCCCTCCATGAGAAAACGTGGATGGTACAGAGTCCCCCATTAAGCTCAAGTCACGAACCGTGGTGAACTGAATATTCACCGACGCGCAATCGCGCCGCGCGACGTGGGAGCGCGCAGTTGATGGCGCTAACGTGTACAGCTGCACAATATATCGCTACGTGCGCGAGGGCGTTACGTTTCAGCGCTTCTCTTCGCGTCGGCGTGGTGCCGAATATTACACATTTCTAGGCAGTTGCAGTCATTTTGGCCAAAATGGGTCATCTACGCACGTATCAAACATCGAGTAGATGGATGTGTTACCCAGTACAGGGCATTGCAATGTTGAATATAGTCAAAAGTGTTGCTCTTCATCGTCGGGAAGCAGTATTTGCGACCTCGACGGGCCGTCAGCGCGTCGAGGAGCGTGAATACCGGCACGGTTCGTGACTCACGCATATCAGGGGACTCCGTACCACCCACGTTTTCTCATGGAGGGACTATCAATGGTTCGTGACTCGTCGCGAAAAGTGTCCGGAAAAAACACCCGAAAGTGCTCTATTTAAGGTGGTGGACCCGACTGGGTGTTGTCTGCGACTGGAATGGAAAACTTATGACGATGCGATCGTCGTAATTTTTCGTCATCGCCTTAAAAAATTGTGTTTTCTCCTGGATAGTCCTCATATTATAACTATACGAAGTAATAGATGATATTATTTTTGTATTTTTGTATTTCAGATAACTACCATAACTGCTTCAGCTCTTTCACTCAACTTGAATCGAGAATCTTACGAAAATTTATTCACTGGCTATCTCTTTGTTAGTGCGAGTATCGTTTTCCTCCAGTGCAGGACTACTGTTCTCCCTTCGTTGGTTTATCACGGAAATGATCTTGACGGCGTACTCGTGAATCGTTGCCGGTAGGATGGAAAGTCCCCCTTTGCCAGTTGTTTTTTGAGTGCAATGAGCGCGTTCCTTTGAGTTTGAGCACGTCTCGCTCTTCAATCTGACTAGCACGAAAACCGCGCGGTTTGAGGTAAGTATCCTCATCTTCAAGTGCCAGAGCCCCATCAGAATCAACTCGAACTCCAAGAGCTCGTTCATTTGCATCAAGAAACACAGTGACACTCTCTGCGAGCAAAACAACTGCAGTCTGCAGAAATGATGGCTCAGAAGTCTGTATGGCAAAGGTGCAGGTTGGAGAGTCACACGAGCCGACGAGAACACCAGTGGCGAACAGTTTACTGACATTCGATTGCACGACACTGATAGGCAGATCAAACATGTCACAGAGAGTCTCCAGGCAAAGGGAATCGTATTGCGCTGCACGTTGTGAGATGAATGTTCTTAGGGCCTCTTGTTTTAACTCATCTACCACGAGCAAAAGTACTGAAGCAGTGGAATCTCTTGAACCGGGAAGCAAAGCCCACGTATTCATTCCGGTGATGCAGTACGCAGCGGAACCCCATTCTCCATCAATAAGATATTTGGTGGCGCACATGACAGTATCCCGCACACCTTCTGGTGGCCCGCTGAATGTCTGTCTCTCGAAGACCTCTATCATGCGGAGGAAAGTTCGATTGTTAGCACGCGGATGCTTTGATTTAGTCAATACTAGGTGTGTTTCTCCCAACATACATGAAACCAGGTAAATACTTTCCAAAAGTTCAATATCAATGTGCATGTGAAACGGAACCTGCCTTCGACGCTCTAGTTTTTCTTGCTCAAAATTACGTTCGGGAGCGTGACGGCTCGGCGAAACTCCTTGAGCAAGCAGTTCTTTTGATCGTCCGCTGGAAAGAATATCTGATAAGCAAGCTTTCGCCTCATGAAACAAGCCGCTTTGAAATGCAGTGACCCCAAGTTGCGCCATACATCTGTTGAAGAGCACTTGGGTTTCAATATCAACGAGGTGGATACTCTCCTGTAGATGAGACATCAACAACTGTTCTCGAGCCAGGGTGAACTCGCCACAAAGGGATTTGTGGAAGGTATCGAATAGTATCGCACGAACTTTGGATCGCTCGTCTCCAATATCGTATATCGAGAGGGTAAGATCTCTGAGCAACATTTGCAAAGATCTGTCAGGAAAGTAAAACCCCTTCGGAAACCAGAACGCGTATGATTCGGCGATGCTTTTGTCAACTTCGACACAGTAGGATTCAAATGAACTTGTCTCATTCGATTGACAGGGAGCGCAACTTTCCTTGTTGTTCACTTCAAGTAATTGACATGAAATAAAATCCGACATCCCCTTGTAAATGGCAGAGGTTTTATAGTAAACGTGACCTAAGAGCCTAAGAGAGAGTTTCACGCGAGCAACTGAATTTTGATGTGCGACATAATAAGCCAGAACTTCATGCAACAAAACCAACAAGAAGCACTCATCTCGAAGTCTGAGAACATAATCTTTCGTATGAGGATCGATCTGCTGGAGAGATTTCAGATATTCATCATCAAGTCTCTCCGTAAAAGCACATAGCGAGCCACCCAGTTGCACAGGAGCTCCAGCAAGTAAATCATCCCTAGTCGGGCGCGAAGAAGGCTCGTCTCTCTCGACGAGGGAAATGTGCGTGTTCTCTTTAAGTAGTGCAATCAGTCTTAGGACATTACCTAGACAGTTTCTCCAAATCGATAACGGCATATGCGTCGACATACTTCCGGCTGCGTCAAACTGTGCACTTATTATATGTAGGAGAATCTCGACCTCTTGTGCTGGACACTTAGCCAGTGTTGCCATATATGACAATTGGTTTACTGCAACATGGCGATCCGTGCCTTTTTTACCTCGGCTAGCAATTATATCTTTTAGCTTTTCATCTATCATCTCAAAAGTCACTTCTCTTCTGTCGGCAACAAGCAAGAAGTCCTTGTGTTTATTGCTTACTTTTTCACCCGCATCTGCAGCGTTAATGTCTTTATCAAAAGCGATAGTCTCAGAATCAGAGGATGAACCATCTTCATCTGCTTCTGATGTGATTGCGCTCAAATCAAGACCAACAGACTTCACGTACTTTGAAATACGTTGTCTGAGGGCTGATAAGGCTTTTGATGCCGACGTCGATAGACCTTTACGATTTATCTTATCGCCGTAGGCGGTCTCTACCGCAATATTGACGCGTTTTATAGCTCGAATATAAAACTTAGAGTAATACTGATTTGTTGAAGAGAGCTTATCAGCTTGTTTCGTGAGCTTTTCAAAATTTTTTAACAGAGTGACCCAATCTGCACTGACGGCCTGGTTGCAGACTTCGTGTACAGTTGTTCGTAATTCTAAGTGCCTACGATCCTGTTCGATATAAAGAAAAGTGATTTGTTTGTCAGTGGCAGCTCTCTGGAAGTTGTCTTACCTTAGAGCTTTGAATCACTCGCCTATCGTCTTCGGAGCTCTCCAAACTGTCATCCTGCAAGTATCTGCAATAAAGTTAGACACTCAGGATTGCATACATCAGATTATTTGAATTGCAAATACGTACTTTGAGGCGCCACGAAATTCTTGTTCGGAGTCGCTAGTAGAACTCGAAAGGTCCGAGTCCGAGTCTGAATCTTCTGAGCCACTATCGCTGGAGTCTGATTCGCCACCCCAGAATTTACTTGCCTGAAATTCATAAATATTAGTTCATTCGTCAGTTTAAAAGACTGAAGCCGTCTCCCTTGGAGCAGTCGGTGTCGTCAGCAGTCGATGTCACTCGCGAGTATTCGATGTCGCACACGCGGGTTAGTTTCACGTCGAAGATAAGCTGACTTCAGGTCAGAAATTACTCACCATCTAGCGCGTTGTCAACAGATGAATTCGAATAGGAGACGATCTCAGATACAGCTTCCCGCGCTCGCGCGTTAAGTGAGCGACGAAGCGCGTCCGGGTTTTGGCAAGTCAAGCGTTTATGCAACAAACGCTAACGACGATAAAAATCGGATATTAGACTGATCCCCATATCTCCTTCAATGAGAAATCAGGCGTAGCGACGTGCACGAAATTAGTGATAAAATGTATTCTATATGACATTCTTCGCTCTCGAACTCGTACTTGCCAAATTTCGAATGTGTGCGCCAGTCGGGTCCACGACCCTAATTAGAGCACTTTCGGGTGTTTTTCGTGGCGGACTTTGTGACGAGTCATGAACTGTCAACAGTCCCTCCGTCGAACGTAACCGAATGCCCGGCGAAAGCGACGCAGGTGATTTCGATGGAAAGCAGTGGACGCATCAAAGTTATGCACTTGTGAAAAGTTTCGCGCGCTTTGGCGCACGAACGACGCGCGCAGACGCGATGATGTCACAAAAATTGCTAGTTTTCAGCATTCATGCCAAACCGCGGGGGCGGAGTCCCGTATTCGGCTTGAGTCACGAACCGTGGCGAGCTGAACATTCACCGACGTGCAATCACGCCGCGCGACGTGCGCGCGCG
>Ga0222713_10007137_pt1 | contig 10528 bp, 5 predicted proteins | sample C33_649DmetaG_FD_165061 | JGI IMG/M metagenome (GOLD analysis project Ga0222713, IMG submission 165061) | Estuarine water microbial communities from San Francisco Bay, California, United States - C33_649D | ecosystem: Environmental > Aquatic > Marine > Unclassified | place: USA: California... | reverse complement strand
CCCAGCCTGGTACTAGTAGTTCGCTGAAGAGAACGCTCATGTTCTCACCTCTTCTTTCTGTGTTGGCCAACTGTCGTTGGGTCGTGCTATCTCTTTCGGTTTTCAGTGGTTATCGGGAGATATCCGTACTGCTTTCTTTGCTTTCGCCTGAATTTATTTTTTAGTAATAAACATCGGGAAAAACAAAAAGGGCTCCGAATCCTTTGTGGATTCGAGGCCCTTGGCTTCAGTTCTAAATCGAATTATTCGATTGAACCACCATTGGCCTCGTATCCGGCATAAAAAGCTGCGTAAAACGCTGGCTTTGCGGTATGCCAAGAAGAAGGCTTATTGGTTGTATGAGCAGAAGGAATCACAGCAGAACGCAATGCGTTTGCTGATACGAATGATGCGTTAGACATATTCGTTTCCTTTCGACTCATTTCATCTTCGCCATGAGGATGAAGGCTTAAGGATAAAGCATGGGTTGAGGTACTGGCAAGGTAATTAATTCCCCGCGTAAATGAGGGCAAATCAGCTATATCAGCGCTGATGTAAGGGGTGAGGCTAGTTAGCCAGGCCCGCCTCAGCGAGGAATTGTGAGGCCTTTCCACGATAGCTCAAACGAAGATCTGATTTGGCACGAGTGATACCAACATAGAACAAACGTCGTTCCTCATCGATAGATGCTTGATCACCTGTTGTGCTGTTGTTTTCAAGAGGTAGAACACCATCGCTTACACCCATAAGGAATACGCGCTCCCACTCAAGTCCCTTTGCTGCGTGCAAAGTGGCAAGGGTTGTCACAGGCATGGTTGGTGGATTGTTTTGCTGAACACGATCTTCAACTTCGCGTAAGTAAGCGCGCAAGTTTTTTGGAGTAAATCCACTATCTGCATCTAATTCCCGTGCAAGGTGAAGTAATGCTGCGATTCCATCAATCGCTCCCCCAGATAAAAATGGTTGAGCAAGTGTGCGAAGTTCATCCAGCCAGGAAACACCCTCAGTTGGAATTACAGATGCTGTGCGGACCTGTTTTAAGAAATCACGCACCTCTTTGCGTTCAAAGAAACGTTCTGTGTTTCGAACTTGGTATGGAAGGCCGGCAGAGTTAAGCGCTTTCTCTAAGCCATTAAGTTGATTATTGGTTCGGGCTAAAACTGCGATCTCTTGTGCTGGAGTTCCCTCTGAAATCAATTGTGAAATATCCCGAACGATTCCGGCGATCTCTGCTTGCTCATCGTTGTATGCGGTAATTGTTGGCTTGCTGCCATGTTCGTTGATTGCAACAAGTTCATTGCCCATCGAACCTTTTCGCAAAATGCTGTTAGCGGTAAAGATAATTTCTGGGGTTGAGCGGTAACCGGTAGTTAGGCGGACAACCTCTGCATCTGGAAAGCGTTGGGTAAATGAGTTAAGAAAGACTGGAGTTGCACCAGCAAATGAGTAAATAGTCTGGGCGGGATCGCCAACAACACATAGCTCTTGTCTAGAACCAAGCCAGGCGTTGATTAATCGCTGCTGAAGCGGAGAAATATCTTGGTACTCATCAACGGTAAAGAATCGGTATTGATCTTGCACGCGTTCGCGAACTTCGCGCTCTTCTTCAATCATTGCTGTCGTTAGTAGCAGCACATCTTCAAAGTCGATCGCGCGTTCTTGGTGCTTCACGCTTTCATATGCGGTGTAAACCTTGGCTAGTTGCTCTGGATTAATGCGGGGCTTAACTGTGCGCTTGAGGGATTCACTTAAGTAATCAGATGGGGCGATCTGTGAAACTTTGGCCCATTCAATCTCAGTTGCGATATCGCGCAGTAAATCACGTGAGGTAATGGATAGCTCGCCCTGTAATTGAGCGCGCTTGATCGCTTCAGTGAGGAATCCGCTTTTGGTAGTCAATAGATCAGGTGTGCGACCACCGAATACCTGAGGCCAAAAGAAGGTCAACTGCTTCAGCGCAGCTGCATGAATGGTGCGGGCTGCAACAGATGGAACTCCTAATGAACGAAGCCGTGTGCGCATTTCACCGGCAGCACGTGCGGTAAATGTCAGCGCTAACACTTTGTGTGGATCCATGGTGCCGATCGCTGCTGCATAGGCGATGCGGTGGGTAATTGCGCGGGTTTTACCGGTGCCAGCTCCTGCGATTACGCAAACAGGGCCACGTGTAGCAAGTGCAACTGCGCGTTGTTCATTATCTAAAGCTTCCAGAATCTCTTCTGCTCGTAAGTTTCCTACGGTCTCCATGACTCACCACCGCGTAGTTGATCACGGGTATATCCATCAACAGCTGTGTACCAAGATTGAATCATGCGGCGTGCAACAGACATTGTTGGTGGCAACAAAATATCTTCAGCGGCAACAGCCTTTTTCATTTCATCCCGTGAAAACCAGCGTACTTCAGTGATTTCCGTTCCATCTGGGCGGGCCTCTTCTGGGCGATGAGTGATCGCTTCAAATGCGATCATGATCGATGCCGGAAATGGCCAAGGTTGTGAAGTTAAGTATTTAATCTCAGATGCATACACACCTGCCTCTTCAAATACTTCACGTGATACACACTCTTCAAATGATTCGCCTGTTTCAACAAATCCTGCAAATGTCGAGAAACGCTTGTCGGGCCAAATTGGTTGATGTCCTAAGAGAATTCGATCATCTTTGTCTTTAACTAAAACAATAACCGCTGGATCGGTACGTGGATGGTGTTGTGTTGAATCAACAGGACACACACGAACGCTGCCACCAAGATCGCTGACTGTTGGAGCTCCACATCGTGCGCAGTGTGTATGGGTTGCATGCCAGTTAGCTAAACCAACTGCGTGCATCGCAAGGGCTAACTCGTCTGCATCTAAAACGCCACCAAGTTCGCGCAACGATTTAAAACCTTCGTACTTACGCTTTTCAAACTCTTCAGTTCCATCATCTTCTGGTGGATTGATCCAGGTTGTGTGCCAGGCAAAGTAGGGCTGATTGTCATCGCGGCCGATTCCTAAGAAGAAGCGATCGCCTTCGACAAATACATCTGAAAGGGCGGTGACAGCGGCGGCATCAATAAATGTTAAAGAGTCATCAGCTGCGCTCAGCCTTCTATCAACCATGTGAATGATCTGTGCCGAACTCCAGAGTTGGGCCAACTTGGCAGCATCGGTGCGCAGTTCGCTTTCGCGGTTAATGGGCGAGAGCGAAGCTGGATTGGAGTCAGATTTGCGCGCGCTCATAGGGGTGAACGCTACTAGCCTTGGGTCATGCTCGTAACCTCGTGGAATCTCCTGCATGGAATGGCCATTCCACCCACCAATGACCTTGCCGCCGACCAGATAAAGCTAGGTGAAGCGGTTCAAGCCATTGGGGCTGATGTCATTGGAATTCAAGAGGTTGATGAGCAGTTAACGCGATCAGGAAGAGCCTCTCAAACCGCAGTTGTTGCCGAAGCTATGCGAACAGAGCATTGGGGTTTTGCGCCGGTGATGGTTGGTGCACCTGGTGAAAAGTGGAGAAAGTTACATTCGCAGGATGCGCAAATCATTACCACCGACAATGTTGAGAGCAATCGCCAATCAAATCTAGATGGAAATTATGGAATCGGCATAGTGTCGAAAGTTCCAGTTAAAGATTGGGCTCGACTTGAGCTCGGGAACTCTCCATTTGGGATGCCTTTGGTGATTCCTGCTGAAGGTAAAAAGGGCAAACAATCTGTTCGAATGATTTATGTGGCTGATGAACCACGTGTTGCACTGGCTGCCGTGTTAGAAAATGGTTGGACGGTAATTAATACCCACCTGTCATTTGTGCCCTTTGTGAATTATTGGCAACTTCACAGGATTAAGAAATGGGCGACACAACTTTCTGCGCAGCATGGGACCCAAGTGTTGATTATTGGAGATATGAATCTACCTAAAGGTTTGCCGGCGGTTGGCTCATCGTGGAACTCATTGGTTGAACAAAACTCATATCCATCATGGGGCGCAAAGGTTCAATTTGATTACATCCTAAGCAACGCATTAAAACCAGATCAGTATGAAGCTCTGCCAACTCTAGTTACAGGCGTGAGCGATCACTTGCCGATTAGCGTAAAGATTCTTTAAAGGTTCTGTCTCTTAACGCCGTCATGTGGAAATTTCAACCTTATTCGTTATTTATTGCTTGTTATCAATGGAGGTAATCAGAGCAATCAATGCCGCTTCATCTAATAGGTCAGCAGGTGAGTCTGTAACTCCTGTTGGAACGTAGTGGAATGCCGCGGAGATCTTGGAAATATCGCAGCCAGATAATTTCGCCCAGGCTAAGCGATACATCGCCAATTGCACCTGCGCCGACTTACCTAACGGCTGAGAACCAGTCTTCCAATCCACCACCTGGAAGCCATCTCCATCGCCATTTTCTCTCTTATATACAGCATCGATTCGGCCTCGAATAAGCACCCCACCAATAGTTGTTTCAAAGGGAACTTCAACCCGAGCTGGTGTGCGATGAGCAAACTCGCTCTTGAGCCATGCAGCTTTCAGATCCTCTAACTTTGAATCATCATCGAGCGGATCTAAGTAATCCAAGTACTCATCACCAAACAAAGTCGCTGCATCGGTAAATTGACGTTCAACCCATAAGTGGAACGCGGTTCCACGTCGTGAGTACTGATCTTGGCCACGCGGCATTGGGCGACGAATGTTTAGCGCAAGCTCTTGTGGGTTTTCATGAAGAGCAACCAGAGTTGAAGTGGACATACGTGAAGGAAGTGGAACTTCGACAATATCTGATGCTCGGTTACGAACCTCGGTAATCAAGCTATGAGCATCCATGATCCAAGAGTTAACTTCAGGATCTTGTGAATCAATTAAAGGGTGAACATCAGATGCATTAACTAATTCAATCGCTGCATCAAATTGGGAGCGTTTGTCCCCCAAGTAATCTCGTGGCCACACCGCAGTCAATGGATTTTCCAGTGTTGGGTTTTCTGCTTCATCATCAGGTGCCGCAACATCTGAAATTAATCGTCCACCATGTGCCGAAGCAGCAGATGCAATCAAATTAAAGATCTGTGATGGTGAAACTGAGTTTGCTCCATCGCGCCACCAAGCGGTTGTACAGATTAAATGTGTGCGGGCGCGAGTAACAGCAACATAGGCAAGTCGCATCTCTTCCCGCATCTTGATCTGATCCACACACTGGCTTGCAAAGGCTTTAATCGCCTTTGAAGCATCGGAGTTCTTAGTGATTCCATCCAGCGAGAAGTATGGAAGCTCATGTGCATCTCCGCGAAGTGCAAAGGGAACATGCTTTTCATTCTTCAACCAGTTATCCGGGTCGCTGCGGTTAACACCAGGGAAGGTGCCCTCAGACAAGCCAGGCACAGCAACAACATCCCATTCAGCACCCTTTGCCATGTGAACAGTAAGGATTTGAACCACATCTGTGCGTACTTCAGGGGCTCCAACCTTTAATCCGCCCTCTTCATCTGATGCGACGTCGAGCCAATCCAAGAATGCTGACACTGATCCACCGCTGCGTTCAAACTTTGATGCCTCATCTAAGAATCGATCTAAGTGGCGACGACCGGTCTGAGTTCCTTCGCGAAGTGTGATTTCAGATTCCAAGGTTAAGTAATTTTCAATCTCTGAGACCAAATCTGTTATCTGTCCACCGGCACGAGATCGCAGGCGACGAAGATCTTGGGCAAAGGTAACTAAGCGTTGATATCCAAGATCACTAAAGCCGCCCTTCTTGGCAGATGTGATTTCATCAAGTGCATCAATGATCGATCCTGCAAATTGATCATCTGCTTCTAGTTGATCAGGGTTTCCTGCAGCGATCTTTTTGATGAAGCTCTTGGAGTCTGCATGCATCGCTTTTGCGCGTTCACGACTAAAGGAACCGAGCGCTGCAATATCCCGTGGACCTAAATTAATGCGTGGTCCAGTCAAATGTCTCATCAACGCCGAGCCTGCATCGGGATCTGTAATGATTCTCATCAAGGTAACAACATCTGCAACCTCTGGAATATGAATCAAACCGCCGATTCCAATTACTTCAACTGGCAAACCTTGCTCGCGTAAAGCGTTTTCAATTGAGGCGATCTGACTGCGCTTTCGAACTAAGACTGCAAAGGACTTATTGCTTTCCGGATTCCACAACGCCTTGAAGTACTCAGCGATTGCTTGAGACTCTGTTTCAACAGTTTCATAAATACCGTATGCAAGTTCACCGTCACCTGCACCATTACGTGCTTCAAGCTCAACAACTTGTTGTCCACCATCTGCCTTGATTTGTGCGCTGATGGTGTTTGCCGCAGCCAGGATGATCTTGTCGTTGCGGAAGGTTGTTGGCAGCGAGAACTGTTCAATCCCAGTTTGTCCGGCCGCCTTTGGGAAGTATTTATGGAAAGAGGCCATCGTGCCGGCAGATGCTCCGCGCCAGGTATAAATAGCCTGCGATGGGTCTCCCACAGCCATAACTGGATGGCCGGTTTCAGAGACAAAGTTGCCATACAAAGCAGACAACATACGTACCTGTGACTGCGAAGTATCTTGATACTCATCCAACAAAACAACCTTGTACTTTCCGCGCTCTAAGGTGCCCACATCCTCAAAGTTTTGTGCAATATCTGCCGCTAATGACATCTGATCATCAAATGACAGCTCGCCTGCTGCTTTGCGACGCTCCATAAATGCTTCAACCATCGGCAACAATGAATTACGTTGACGCATCGCACGAGCTACTGCGCGAGTATCTTCATTGGTGCTTCCAGCAAGCAGTTGCAACTTTTCCAACATCTCATTGCCAATAGCTTCGATATCTGCAGCTTTGACCTGATGCTCCAGCATTAACTTAGATAGACCTAGCAAATCCTTAATGACGGTGCTGACCGCGCTGTCATTGCGGTATGAATCATCAGACCAATTGCGCACAACATCTGATGCGATCTGCCAAATAGCTGCTTCACCGAGCGGTTCTGCATCTGCATCGATTCCATAACGGATTGCATGTTCGCTCAATAATTTGCCAGCATAGGAATGATAGGTAGTAACCGCGGTACTAGTTGTGGTGATGTGCTTAAACTCAGGTAGTTGCGATAATTGACGCAAACGCTTTCTAATACGAACCGATAGTTCACCAGCTGCCTTGCGGGTAAAGGTAAGTCCCAAAATTTGATCAGGGGTTGCAAAACCATTGGCAACTAAATACAGAACACGGTTGCTCATTGTTTCAGTTTTGCCAGAGCCTGCACCTGCAATAACAACGGCAGGTTCTAAACCGCTGCTGATGATTGCTGATTGGTGCCTAGTAATCGGCTTGATCTGAGAACCAAACTTTGGATGTGCCTGAAGCTTTGCGATGATTTGCTCAGGTGTGTACTGAGGCTGGATTGATTCAGGTGTCATTACTCGATCACCGCCCGACCATCGCTTTGAACAGGGCAGGATTTCCTTACTGGGCAGCCTTTACAGCGCTTATTAACGGTGGCAAAGAAGGTTGCAGCTCCCATGCCTTCACCGATTGTTTCAATCGTTGCCTTGGTCTCTTCCAGATCGATTGCATACTGCTGACGAATCGATGCACCAGCGCTGCTTGTTCCCAGATACACAAGTTCTGCACCTGCGCTCTTATCGCCATCAGTAAATCCACCCTCATGTACGCCCAATTGATAACTTGCAAGCTGCAGATTCTTCTTTGCATCCTCTTTACTGATTGCGGTGTTACCGGTTTTAAAGTCAATAATGAACAAGGATCCATCTGCTTCAACTTCAAGTCGGTCAACGGTTCCGATGATGCGCGCACGACCGAGCTTCACATCAAAGCGGAGTTCTGCACCCATTACTTCACGCTTTGTCTCCTTGTGGTACTCCACAAACTTTTCTAACATCGTGACCGCAGATTCAAGATGTGAAGCGCTGACCCAACCACTGTCTGGATCAATCAACTTCCATGAACTTTGTAGATTCTCAATTAACTGCTCACGAGTTGTACCTGGCTCTTGCACCATCTTTGCCGCAAAGGCGTGAATCGCAGAACCTAAAACTTGTGCGGTGCTGTCACCATCGGATCCACCATTGTTTTGCAGGAACCACTTGACTCCGCATTCCACAAAACTCTCAGCACCTGATGGCGAAACAATTACTTCCTTGTCGGCATCAATCACTGGAGCATCGGTACTTAGCGAAACTGAACCAATCCAACTGTCAGGGTTTGCTAGGTAAATACCTTCGGTGCTCATCGCCTTTAGAAGCGCAGCAGCCTCTTTAGCCTTAGGGCCAGCTAACTGTGAACGAAGTTCAGCAACCAATGCTGGTGCGGTGATCGGACGAGGAACATCTGTCAGTACATGTTCATCCTCATCACTCTTATTGACCATTACCTCAATCGCCTCAAAGAACTGTGATGGCTCTTCATCCTCTCGCTGAACCGCGGTGACGAAAAGTGATTGCTGGGCGCGGGTTAATGCCACATGGAACAAACGTTGCTCATCCTGCATCAGCCCATTAGCGGCAATGACATCCAATTGATCGCGAGGAATATCAGGGTTGCGCTTGCGCTCGACTAAACGTTCAGCTCCTAATAAGGATGAACGCTGTTTTAGGTTTGGCCAGGTGCCCTCTTGCAGTCCTGCAACTGCAACTACCTGCCACTGGCGACCCTTTGCACTGTGCACGGTAAGGATCTCGACGAAATCTGGACGAATACCTTTAGCGGTAATCACATCGCCAGCAATATCTTCCGTTGCGATCTCGTTAATAAAGGCTGCTGGTCCAGACAAAGGAAAACGCTCCGAGAAACGTTGAGCAGATTCAAACAACTGCATCATCGCATCCAAGTCACGATCTGCAGCAGCTCCACGAACACCTGGTCGCAGCGCTTGATTGCGCCAAGAAACGGACAACTTCTGTCCATCACTTGTAACTGCGTTGTCCCAGATAAACCACAACAGGTCATCTGCTAACGCGGACTTGTTTCGCGCAATCGCCTTTGCACCCTTTAGTAATGCATGAACACGAAGAACGCTGTCGGCACCTTCAATAAATAATTCGCCATCATTTATTGCATCCAACAAAAGCTGAGTGCCTGAACGCTCATCACCATCCGGACGAGCGGTAATCATCGCTCGGCGAATACGACGCAATGAGATTGAATCTGCGCCACCAAATTCGCTCATCAATAAACGCTCTGCGGTGTCTAAGTTCAAAGGTTGAGCACCGATTGCAACACGTGCTAATAACAAGAAAGGTGCAATCGCAGGATTGCCCGCTAGCGCTTGAAGCTCAGATGCAACTGGAATTCCCACTTGTGAAAATGCACGACGTAACGCAGCTGCTTGAACTCCAGGTGAGCGCAGGATCACCGCCATATCGCTATAAGAAACTCCTTGACGAAGATGCGCACTGCGGAATTGATGAGCGATAAATGCTGCTTCCTCTGCCCCGCTCCTAAAGCGATGAACCCCAACAAAACCGCTGTTTTCTGGGGTACATGAGCGCTTACGGGTTACTGGCGATCCTCGGAAACCTTGAACATATTCATGTCCAACCTCAAAGATCTCTGGTGCGCTGCGATACACACGAGAAAGTACAACTTCCTTTGCGCGGTATGGATCTAACGCTGCTGCCAATCCATCGGGATCTGCGCCGCGGAAACGTCCGATAGCACTATCTGCATCGGCGCAGATGATTACATCGTTGCCTGCAAGCAAAGCCAATAGTTCGCGTTGGGCCGGATCGCTTTCCTGAAACTCATCCACCATGATCGTTGTGAAGCGATTTCGTAGTTGATCCAATAAATCAGGGTTGTTACGCAAATGAATTGATGCACGCGATACTAATTCAGATGGATCGATACGTAGCTTTGCATCCTGTGCACTGAACTCGCGCATGATCATGGAATTCGTATATCGCTTCCAGAAGGCAGCGGCCGCTTCCCAATACTTTTCGCCCTCTTGTTTACCGAGGACTGCTAACTCATCTGCATCGATGCCACGTTCTGATGCACGCAAAATCAAATCGCGAAGTTCGCGAGCAAAACCATTTGTTGTTAAGGCCTTATGTAAATCTTCGGGCCATTCTTTGAAGCCATCTTCGATATCGCCCTTAAGCAATTCGCGGATATAACTTTCTTGTTCTGGGCCGCTGAGCAAAATGGGATCAGGATCGCCCTTTGCCTTCATCTTTAGAATTGAAAATGCCAGCGAGTGAAAGGTTCGGGCTAAAGGTTCAAACATCGTTTTGGTCGTGCGCAGTGCAATCGCATCACGTAACTCAGATGCTCGCTCGCGACCATAGGTCAGCAGCAAGATTGAATCGGGGTTTTGTCCCTCTTGAATTCGAGCAAGAGCTGCTTCAACTAAAACAGTTGTCTTTCCAGTTCCTGGTCCACCTTGAACAACAATCGGTGAACCACGGTGTGCAACAACCGCCTGTTGCTCCGCATCTATAGTAAGCGGGGCAGCCTGAAGTACCTGTCGTACAAGGCTGAAGGGCTGCTTACTCACAGTGAGCATCTTGCCTGACGGGTGCGACAAATCTCGGGATGCGACCATTGGGGCAAGAAAAAGACCCGCGTTAAG
>Ga0222713_10007135_pt1 | contig 10530 bp, 12 predicted proteins | sample C33_649DmetaG_FD_165061 | JGI IMG/M metagenome (GOLD analysis project Ga0222713, IMG submission 165061) | Estuarine water microbial communities from San Francisco Bay, California, United States - C33_649D | ecosystem: Environmental > Aquatic > Marine > Unclassified | place: USA: California... | reverse complement strand
GAGATATTGCGCCGCGTCAACGGCGTAGTTGGCGCTGATGGCGGGAAAGAATTCCGCGGCTTTCTGGTTGGCAAAGGCGCCATCCAGCACGTGACCGGCCTTGAACATGCGCCGCTCCTCTTGTGATTGTGTCTGCTTATAGGTCTAGTCCACGGCCAGGCTGTTGGTGCAGCACAAGACAATGAGCCAGGTCGGGAGACGGAATGTAGGGGCAGCGTGACGCGTCGTTCTTGCGCAAAACTACGGAAGTTTTACGAAAAACTACGAAAGCCGGGCGCCGAAATACGGCGGCAATGAAAGCGCACCAGGATGGCGCAGGAATATGCGCCTGATAGCTGAAGAGCCCGAAAACAGGGCGATCAGGAGAACGCTCAGGAGTCGGACTTGCGCAATCCGCGCGGGGTCAGACCGAGGTAGCGGCGGGTCGCCGTGGTCAGTGCGCTCTGGCTGGAGAAACCGCACTCCTCGGCAATCCGTACCAGTGGCAGGGGCGTTTCGCGCAGCAGGCGGGCGGCACGGTCGAGGCGGGTCTTGAGCAGGTACTGATGCGGCGTAAGACCGACGCAATCCTTGAACTGGGCGTGGAAGTGGCTTGGGCTGAGGCAGACCACCTGGGCCAGCTCGGCGACGGTGATGCGCCGCGCCAGATTGTCTTGGATATGGCTGTCCAGCCGCTGCAGATCGAGCGGTCCGGCCGGACGCTGCACTGACTCGCCGAACAGTCGCAGGTGCAGTGCCCGCAACAGCACGCCGCCCAGCGCCCGGGCCAGCAGCGGGTCGCTGCCGTAGCGCGCCAGCTCGGCACCGGCGTAGGCCAGCAGGTTCTGGAAATCGGCATCCAGCGCCGGGTAGCGTGGCGCTTCGAACAGCCGGGCCAGCAGCTCGGGGTCCTCGGTGCCGACATCCTGCTCGTCGAGATCGATGATCAGCATGCGGTTGTCGCCCATGCCGGCGAAGCCGTGGTCGGCATCGCCCGGCACCAGACAGGCGCGCATCCGACAGACTTCGCCACCGGAGCCATTGACCTCGAATTCCGCGCGCCCAGAGAGCGACATCACCAATTGGTGATAGTCGTGGGCGTGCTGGTGAGTCTGGTCATCCAGGCGAAGCAGACGGGCGTTGAGCATGATGGGCACCTGTGCGTGCAAGCACTGTACCGAAGCCGGCATGAAGTGCCCACCCCCACGCGACGGGATTGAAATCATCTGCGCCACCACCCATCTAAGGTGCACGTATTCGCAACGGGTGCCGCATGAACGACGACGTCAATCAGGATCATATCGAGCAGGAAATCATCTCCTCCAACGGTCTCGTACTGCCCGATCAACAGCAGCCGGACAAGCTCTACATCATCCCGGTGCACAACCGGCCGTTCTTCCCGGCGCAGGTGTTGCCGGTGATCGTCAACGAAGACCCCTGGGCCGAAACCCTGGATCGCGTAGCGAAGACGCCGCATCAGCGAGTGGCCCTGTTCTTCGTCGATTCGCCAGTGCTGGACATGGCCACGTTCGACCCGGACAGCCTGCCCGAACACGGCACCATGGTCCGTGTGCACCACGCCTCACAGGAGGGTGGCAAGCTGCAGTTCGTCGCCCAGGGCCTGGCGCGGGTGCGCATCCGCGGCTGGCTGCGGCGCAAGCCGCCGTATCTGGTAGAAGTCGATTACCCAAAGAGCGATGACGACCCGCGTGACGAGGTGAAGGCCTACGGCATGGCGCTGATCAACGCGATCAAGGAGCTGCTGCCGCTCAATCCGCTGTACAGCGAGGAACTGAAGAACTACCTCAATCGCTTCAGCCCCAACGACCCGTCGCCACTGTCGGACTTCGCCGCCGCGCTGACCACCGCGCCAGGCGCGGAGCTGCAGGAAGTGCTGGATACCGTGCCGGTGTTGAAGCGCATGGAGAAGGTGCTGCCGCTGCTGCGCAAGGAAGTGGAAGTCGCCAGGCTGCAGAAGGAACTGACCGGCGAGGTGAATCGCAAGATCGGCGAACGCCAGCGTGAGTTCTTCCTCAAGGAACAGCTGAAGATCATCCAGCGTGAGCTGGGCATCACCAAGGACGACAAGAGCGCCGATGCCGACGAGTTCCGCGCGCGCCTGGAAGGCAAGGTGGTGCCACCGGCCGCGCAGAAGCGCATCGACGAGGAACTGAACAAGTTGTCGATCCTCGAGACCGGCTCGCCGGAATATGCCGTCACCCGCAACTACCTGGACTGGGCCACCGCCCTGCCCTGGGGGGTGTACGGCCAGGACAAGCTCGACCTCAGGCGCGCGCGCAAGGTACTGGACAAGCACCATGCCGGTCTCGACGACATCAAGAACCGCATCCTCGAATTTCTCGCCGTCGGCGCTTTCAAGGGCGAGATCGCCGGCTCCATTGTGCTTCTGGTCGGCCCGCCGGGCGTGGGCAAGACCAGTATCGGCAAGTCCATTGCCGAATCCCTCGGCCGACCGTTCTATCGTTTCAGCGTCGGCGGTATGCGCGATGAGGCGGAGATCAAGGGTCACCGTCGCACCTACATCGGCGCGCTGCCCGGCAAGCTGGTGCAGGCACTCAAGGATGTCGAGGTGATGAACCCGGTGATCATGCTCGACGAGATCGACAAGCTGAGCAGCAGCTACCAGGGCGATCCGGCCTCGGCGCTGCTGGAGACGCTGGACCCGGAGCAGAACGTCGAATTCCTCGACCATTACCTGGACCTGCGCCTGGACCTGTCCAAGGTGCTGTTCGTCTGCACGGCCAACACCCTGGATTCGATCCCTGGTCCGCTGCTCGACCGCATGGAGGTGATCCGCCTGTCCGGCTACATCGCCGAGGAGAAGCTGGCCATCGCCAAGCGCCACCTGTGGCCGAAGCTGCTGGACAAGACCGGCGTGCCCAAGCAGCGCCTCGCCATCAGCGACAGCGCCATGAAAGCGGTGATCGAAGGCTATGCCCGCGAGGCGGGTGTGCGTCAGCTGGAGAAGCAGCTAGGCAAGCTGGTGCGCAAGGCGGTGGTCAAGCTGCTGGAAGACCCGCAAGCGGAGCTGAAGATCACGCCGAAGGACCTGGAAAGCTACCTCGGCAAACCAGTATTCCGCAGCGAACAGGTGCTCTCCGGCGTCGGTGTGATTACGGGGTTGGCCTGGACCAGCATGGGTGGCGCCACACTGCCGATCGAGGCCACGCGCATCCATACGCTTAACCGCGGCTTCAAGCTCACCGGCAAGCTCGGTGACGTGATGAAGGAATCGGCGGAGATCGCCTACAGCTACGTCAGCTCAAACCTGAAAACCTTCAAGGGCGACCCGGAGTTCTTCGACCAGGCCTTCGTGCACCTGCACGTACCGGAAGGCGCCACGCCCAAGGACGGCCCCAGCGCCGGCATCACCATGGCCAGCGCACTGCTCTCCCTGGCACGCAACCAGCCACCGAAGAAGGGCGTGGCCATGACCGGCGAGCTGACGCTGACCGGTCACGTATTGCCGATCGGCGGAGTGCGCGAGAAGGTGATTGCGGCGCGGCGGCAGAAGATCTTCGAGCTGATCCTGCCGGAAGCCAACCGCGGCGACTTCGAAGAGTTGCCCGACTACCTCAAGGAAGGCCTGACGGTGCATTTCGCCAAACGCTTCGCCGATGTGGCCAAGGTGCTGTTCTGACGCGGGACAAGATGCAGACCAGCGGTAGTCGAGGGGTGGAAGTCGCGCTGCACTTCCACCCCTCGCGGCGGGCGCCTACCGAGTGCGCGCCTGCGACCAGGCTCTTTTGGGCTATCCTTCCCAACTCAATTCCGACCGGTGCCGATCATGCCTTTCGACATCCCTCGTCTGTTGCTGCCCGCCAGCGTCGCCCTGCTCGCCGCCTGCGCAAGTAACGACAAGGCGCCCTCCAGCGTCGTGCTCAGCGACGACAACCGCTGCCCGCAAACGCTGCAGAGCGGCCAGCAACTCATCGTCAGCCTGCCGAGCAACCCGACCACCGGCTATCGCTGGATTCTGCACGAAGCAGCCGCGGAGCAATTGCGCAGCCTCGGCCCCGAGGTGTTCAGCAATCCGAAGGCCGACATGATCGGCGGGGATGGCCTGTCGACCTGGCGCTTCGAGGCACAAGAGCCCGGCAGCGGCCGGCTGTACCTTACCTATCAACGTCCGTGGGAGGCCGACGCCGAGCCAGCGGGCCTGTTCGATTGCCGGATCGAGGTACGCTGAGTCAGGCGGAGCCCGCGGCGAGCATGGTTTCGGCTACAATGGCGCCCCTTTTTCACACACGCCGCCCGACACCGTGAGTCACGATCCCGACCGTCTGTTCGCCCAGCCCCTGCCTCGCATTCAGGACTTCGTCTTCAACGAGGACGTGGTGCGTGTGTTTCCCGACATGATCAAGCGCTCTGTGCCCGGTTACCCGACCATCGTCGAGAACATCGGCGTGATCGCCGCGCAGTTCGCACAGCCCCATACTCATCTGTACGACCTCGGCTGCTCGCTGGGCGCGGTGACCCAGGCGTTGCGACGCCACGTGACCGCCGACAACTGCCAGGTCGTCGCCGTGGACAACTCCGCGGCAATGGTCGAGCGCTGCCGCGAATACCTGCACGCACAGGACTCGATGTTCCAGGAGCTGTTGCCGGTCGAGGTCATCGAAGCCGACATCCTGGCTCTGCAGTTCCAGCCCAGCTCGCTGGTGGCGCTGAACTTTACCCTGCAGTTCATCGCACCGGAACAGCGCCCGGCGCTGCTCGGTCGCATTCGCCAGGCCCTGGTACCCGGTGGCGCGCTGATCCTGTCGGAAAAGCTGCGCTTCGAAGATGAAGACGAGCAACAGTTGCTGACCGACCTGCATATCGCCTTCAAGCGCGCCAATGGCTACAGCGAACTGGAAATCGCCCAGAAGCGCAGCGCCATCGAAAACGTGATGAAGCCCGACAGCCTGGAAACCCATCGCCAACGGCTACTGGATGCCGGCTTTTCCAAGGTCGTGCCCTGGTTCCAGTGCCTGAATTTCGCTTCGCTGATCGCCCTGCCATGAACCTCGACCTCACTCCCCTTGCCTGGCGCCTGGCCGGCACCCCGCTGGCCCCCTGGGCCAACGGCGTTCAGCAGCAGCTGGATGCCAAACTCGCGGTCGGTCACGGCGATCTGCCGCGCTGGAGGCGTGCCGTCGACGCGCTGCCAGCGCTGGCGCCCGTGCAGATTGAACTGCGTGACAGCTTCCGCCTCGACGCGCCCTGTGACGACGCCACGCGCCAGGCCACCCACGATGCGCTGATGGGGCTCTCGCCATGGCGCAAGGGTCCGTTCGACGTGTTCGGCGTGCATGTCGATACCGAGTGGCGCTCGGACTGGAAATGGGACCGGGTCGCACCACACCTGAATCTGGCTGGCAAACGCATCCTCGACGTCGGTTGCGGCAACGGCTACTACATGTGGCGCATGCTCGGTGCCGGCGCCGACAGCGTGGTCGGGGTCGACCCGAACTGGCTGTTCTTCTGCCAATTCCATGCAATGAAGCGCTACCTGCAGGAGTTGCCGGTCTGGCATCTGCCGTTCGCACTGGAAGAACTGCCGGCCAGGCTCGAAGGCTTCGAAACGGTGTTTTCCATGGGCGTGCTCTACCATCGCCGCTCCCCGATTGACCATCTGCTCGACCTCAAGGACTGCCTGGTACGCGGCGGCGAGCTGGTGCTGGAAACACTGGTGGTCGAGGGCGACGAGAACACCGCCCTGGTACCGGAGGATCGCTATGCGCAGATGCGCAACGTCTGGTTCCTGCCCTCGGTGAAGGCGCTGGAATGCTGGTTGCGCCGCGCCGGCTTTGTCGACGTGCGCTGCGTGGATGTCAGCGTGACCAGCATCGCGGAACAGCGCAGCACCGAGTGGATGCGCTACCAGTCATTGCCCGACTTCCTCGACCCGCAAGACCACGGCAAAACGGTCGAAGGCCTGCCGGCCCCCATGCGCGCCGTGCTCCTCGCCCGCAAGCCCTGACAGCAGGTTGGCCGCTCAACGAGCGGCGCGGGCAGCGCTGGGGCGCTTGCGTCGCTGCGCTACCAACTGACGCAACGGCGTATTAGCCATTTCCCTGAGCCGGCGCCGATCCAGATCGCGCGACGCCAGCTGCCGATCATCCAGCTTCAACAATCGCCGATACAGGCGTCGCTGCCGCCAGGCGCGAAACCAGTCATGCAGGCTGCGCTGCAGATCCAGCGGCCACATGGCCGGCATGTAGAACTCCGGTAGCTGCGGCTCGGATTGTTGCCGTACATGGGTATCGCGTCGTTCACCAGACATGCTCACCTCCGCTTCGCTCTCGGTGGCCACGGGCTTGTGGCGCCACTGGTTGCCTACAGGATGAGCGGGCCTCAGCCGTTCAAACAAACGACTAATATGAAAGCCTGTGTTCAGAAAAATTGAAGCCTTTCCTATGCCCGAGCCGCTTGAGCAATCCACTACCCCCTCGCCGCCCCTGCTGGAAAGCGATGTCCTGCGCACCTTTGTCGCCATTGCCGAAAGCGGCAGCTTCACCCGTGCCGCTGGGCAGATCTATCGCAGCACCTCGGCGGTCAGCATGCAGATCAAGCGCCTGGAAGAAACCCTCGGGCGCTCCCGTTCGTCCGCGAGGCGCGGCAGGTGCGCCTGACACCGGCCGGCGAGACGCTGCTCGGCTATGCCCGGCGCCTGCTCAAGCTCAACGAAGAGGCCATCGCGCACTTCCTCCAGCCAGCGCTGCAGGGGCGCGTGCGCTTCGGAACGCCGGCGGATGTCGGGACGCGCATCCTGCCCGGTCTGCTGGCGTTGTTCGCCCGCAGCCATCCCGGAGTCGAAGTAGATGTGTCGGTCGCGCGCAGCATCGATATGATCGAGCGCATTGACGCAGGCGAACTGGACCTCGCCCTGGTCACCGTCGGCAATCTTGGCCAGGACGATTCGCGGGGCGAGCCGATTCATAGCGAACCGCTGGTCTGGGCCGGTCGCAGCGGTGGTGTCGCCGCGCTGCGCACGCCGCTGCCGCTGGCGCTGGCCAGCCCCGATTGCGCCTGGCGACGACAGGCACTGGATGCCCTCGACCGCATCGGCCGCAGCTACCGAGTGGCCTACTCCAGCGAACAGACTTCGGGACAGGAGGCCGCGATGATTGCCGATCTCGCCATCGCGCCCTATCCATCAAGCCTGATTCGCCCGCCCCTGCAGCGTCTCGATGGGCAGTATGGGTTGCCACAACTGGGCGAGTATCAGATCAAGCTGCTCCGTGGCAGCAATCGCAGCGAAGCCGTTGAGGTGCTGGCCGCACAGGTGATCGCCGCCTTTGTCGAATACCGCACACGACCGGCCAAGCGATTGGAGCGAAACGAGGAGATCAAATGGCACGCTGGTTGATCGTGGCGGGCGCTGCGCTGCTACTGCTCGGCATCGCCTGGCACTACTTCCCCTGGCTGCTGAACTGGTTCGGTCGCCTACCGGGCGACATCCGCATCCAGTCCGGACGCAGCCGGGTGTTCATCCCGATCACCTCGATGGTGATTCTCAGCATGGTGCTGACCGTACTGATCAACCTGTTGCGCCGCTGAGGGCTCTGCAGGTGGAACACGGCGCCCCGCACTAGCGTGGGAGCGGGCTTGCCAGCAGATGACACCCGGCGCTACCTCACCAATCGGAGCCTGCCCGCCGCGTTTCATCGCGGCTGAAACACACCCGGTTCTTTCAGCCCCGCGCCGCCGCACTCAGGATCAGATGCTTCATTTCCTTGACCGCCTGCTTGAAGCCGACGAACAGCGCATGGGCAACGATGGCATGGCCGATATTCAGCTCGTTGACGCCACGGATCGCCGCGATCGCTTCGGCGTTGTGGTAATGCAGGCCATGGCCGGCGTTGACGATCAGGCCGTGACTCAGACCGGCCTCGACACCGTCGCGAATGCGCGCAAGCTCGCAGGCCCGCTCGGCAACGCTGTGGGCATCGGCGTAGCGCCCGGTGTGCAACTCGATAGCCGGTGCGCCGACACGTGCGGCCGCCTCGATCTGCCGCGGGTCGGCATCGATGAACAGTGAGACTTCCGCACCGCAGCCTCGTAGACGCTCGACGGCCTCACGAATGCGTGCTTCCTGCCCGAGCACGTCCAGCCCACCCTCGGTAGTCAGCTCCTGACGCGTTTCCGGGACCAGACAGACGTGCTCCGGACGCAGCTGCTCGGCGAATGCGAGCATCGCCTCGGTGACACCCATCTCGAAGTTCATCCGCGTCTGTAGCGCGTCCTTCATCATCAGCACATCGCGTTCCTGGATATGCCGGCGATCCTCGCGCAGGTGCACGGTGATGCCATCGGCGCCGGCCTCTTCCGCATCCAGCGCAGCCTTGACCGGGTCCGGATAGCGAGTGCCGCGGGCCTGACGCAGTGTGGCGACGTGGTCGACATTGACGCCGAGCAGAATTCGATTGGCTTCAGTCACGCGGAGCCTCCTTCAGATTCATGAACAATTCGCGGCTGACCAGCGGTCGACCGCCCAGATGGGGAGCCAGGGCCTGGCGCATCAGCCGCTTGGCCGCGGCCAGCGCCCCCGGAACCTGCCAATCGGCCTGGGCCATGGCCAATAGTTCCGCGCCGTTGAACAGCCCCGGCTGAAATCCCGCGACCGGCTCCAGGCCGGCATCGGGCAGCAGGTGATAGAGCCGCTGCGGGTCAATCGGCTGACCGGCGATGTCCACATCGAGGGCAAAACCATAGCCCAACTCGCTGAGTAGCCGCCATTCGAAGGCACGCAGCAGCGGCTCCAGCGGCCGATGTGCGGCAAGGGCCGGCAGTGTCGCGACGTAATGATCGAACAGCACGGGATGTGCATCTTCGGCAGGCAGCAAGCGAATCAGCAATTCGTTGAGGTACATGCCGCTGAACAGCGCCTGGCCATCGAGCCAGTGCGCAGGGCCGGCGCTTTCGAGCCGGGCAACGGTCTTCAGCTCGGACTTGCCGCGCAGCTCGACTTCCAGCGATACGAAGGGGCGGATCAGACTGCCGGACTTACCACGCGCGGCACGCATGACGGCACGCAGCCGGCCCTGCGGGGTGAACAGGTCAACCAGCGCGCTGCTTTCCTTGTACGGGCGACTGTGCAGAACGAACGCAGGTTGGTGCATGGCAGCCCAGAAGGTGCGCGATGCGCACCATTGATTGCGGGTCGGCGCTTACTGGTAACCCAGCGAATGCAGCGCACGCTCATCGTCGGACCAGCCACCCTTCACCTTGACCCACAGGTGCAGCATGACCTTGGAATCGAACAGCACTTCCATATCCTTGCGCGCTTCCTGGCCGATACGTTTGATGCGCTCGCCCTTGTCGCCGATGATGATCTTCTTCTGCCCATCACGCTCGACCAGAATCAGCGCATGGATGTGCAACACGCGGCCTTCCTGCTTGAAGTCCTCGATCTCCACGGTGATCTGGTAAGGCACCTCGGCGCCAAGCTGTCGCATGATCTTCTCGCGCACCAGCTCGGCGGCGAGGAAACGACTGCTGCGATCGGTGATCTGGTCCTCCGGGAAGAAGTGCTCACTCTCGGGCAAACGATCAGCGACCAGTTTTTCCAGCGTTTCCAGATTCTGTCCGTGCTGCGCCGAAATCGGCACGATCTCCGCGTTCGGCAGCTGCTCGGCCAGCCAGCGCAGATGCGGCAACAGCTCGGCCTTGTCCTCGACACGGTCGGTCTTGTTGACCGCAACGATCAACGGTCCGGTAACGTACTGCACTCGCTCGAGCACGGCCTGGTCTTCGTCGGTCCAGCGGGTGCGGTCGACGACGAAAATCACCACGTCGACATCCTTCAATGCCGAGGCAGCAGTGCGGTTCATGTAGCGGTTGAGCGCCGTCTCGCCATTCTTGTGCAGCCCCGGCGTGTCCACATAGACGGCCTGAACGCTGCCCTCGGTCTTGATGCCGAGCATGTTATGCCGCGTCGTCTGCGGCTTGCGCGAGGTGATCGCCAGCTTCTGGCCAAGGATGTGGTTGAGCAGCGTCGACTTGCCGACGTTCGGCCGGCCGACGATCGCCACGTAACCGCAACGGCTGACGTCTTCGGATTGCAGCTGTTCGTCAGTCATGTCCGTTCTCCACGCCCAAGGCGATCAATGCGGCTGCCGCGGCAACCTGTTCGGCAATTCGGCGGCTAGCGCCCTGCCCGTGGGTTTTCTCGTTCAGCAAAGCGACCTGACATTCGACGAAGAAGGTGCGGCAATGCGGTTCGCCTTGAATATCCACCACCTCGTAACGCGGCAGCTCACAGGCACGCGATTGCAGAAATTCCTGCAGCCGGGTCTTCGGGTCCTTGTTGGTATCGACCAGCGTCAGGCCTTGCAGCTCGTTGGCCAACCAGGCGACGACCCGCTCGCGAGCAACGTCCATGCCCGCGTCCAGATAAATGGCACCGATCAGCGCTTCGAGGGTGTCGGCCAGGATAGATTCGCGGCGGTAACCGCCGCTCTTGAGCTCACCGGAGCCCAGGCGCAAATATTCGCCGAGCTCGAATCCACGCGCCAGCACCGCCAGCGTCTCGCCCTTGACCAG
>Ga0222713_10007130_pt1 | contig 10537 bp, 10 predicted proteins | sample C33_649DmetaG_FD_165061 | JGI IMG/M metagenome (GOLD analysis project Ga0222713, IMG submission 165061) | Estuarine water microbial communities from San Francisco Bay, California, United States - C33_649D | ecosystem: Environmental > Aquatic > Marine > Unclassified | place: USA: California... | reverse complement strand
TCGACAAGGTTTATGTGACTGGTTGTTTATCTGAGCGCTATCGAGGTGATTTAGAGAAGGAGATTCCGGAAGTTGATGCGTATTTTGGTACACGAGAGTTACCTCGCTTATTAAAAACACTCAAAGCAGATTATAAATATGAATTGGTTGGTGAACGATTGCTCACTACTCCCAATCATTACGCTTATTTTAAAATAGCTGAAGGCTGCGACCGTCCATGTTCTTTTTGTGCCATACCGCTGATGCGCGGAAAACATGTATCAACCTCCATGGATCAATTGATTACCAATGCGACCCAACTAGCAAATCAGGGAGTGAAAGAACTATTATTAATCGCACAAGATTTGACCTATTACGGGCTGGATATTTACAAAAAAAGGAACCTTGCTGAGTTAGTTGATAAGTTATCGCATATTGAAGGTATAGAGTGGATAAGGCTGCATTATGCTTTTCCTGCAGGGTTTCCGATGAATGTGTTAGATGTAATGCGCGAACGTTCGAATGTCTGTAATTATTTGGATATTCCTTTGCAACATGGTTCCACGGCGATGCTTAAAGCGATGCGCAGAGGCATTAATCGCGAAAAAACGGAAGAATTAATTGATGCCATTAGACAGAAAGTTCCTGGAATTGCTTTGCGTACCACCTTGATTGCCGGATTCCCAGGGGAAACGGAACAAGATTTCGAAGAAATGATGGGATTTGTCGAACGAAGTCGTTTCGATCGCTTGGGAATCTTCACCTATTCGCATGAAGAAAATACTCATGCCTTTTTATTAAATGATGATGTTCCTGATGTTGTCAAACAACAGCGTGCAGATGCAATAATGGAATTGCAATCAGGCATTAGCTATGAACTGAATCAAGCAAAGATTGGGAATACTTATAAAACACTGTTTGATAGGGTAGAAGGGGATTATTTTATAGGAAGAACTGAGTTTGATTCACCGGAGGTAGATAATGAAGTTCGGGTGAAAAGAACACCTTCCCTTTATGTGCCACTTGGAGCATTTTCTAATGTAAAAATTTTAGAGGCAAATCATTACGATTTGTACGGCCAAATAATGTAATTATCTTTAGTAAAAATAAATTTATGAAATATATTTTTCCTCTTCTTATTTCTTTGTTCTTATTAGCAAATAATACATGGGCACAGCAGGCTTTTCCATTGACGATTATTGATGCTTCAAGTCCGAATTCGTGTGATGGATCAGCTTCGATTACAAATCCAAATAATGTAATTGTTAATACAATAGTTTGGTATACGAATGGAGCCATATTAGCGCAAGGAGTAACCTCAGTTTCCAATTTGTGTCCGGGTACTTACGGGGTTTATTATACGACATTTCTCGATTCTGTAACTGCAACCTTTGTTATTTCTGGCAACCCATGCAATGGATTATTGGCAGTGGTAAGTGGAACCGCAGCGAGCTCACCAACCGCATTCGATGGCAATGCCACAGTTACTGCCGTGGGCGGATCAGGACCGTATGCATTTACTTGGAGTAATGGTGCTACAACCGGAACAATTAATGGTTTGGGAGTGGGCGTTTATACGTGCTGTGTTACGGATATGAACGGTTGTCAATCATGTGATAGTTTTACTGTAACAGCAACAGTAAATCCAGGCAATGATACGGTGCTTGTAATTAATAACAATAATATCCCAAACGTAATGGATACTTTAGGAATGCAGCAAGTGTTGGATTGCAGCATAGATTATAATGCGATTGGCGCTGCCTTTATTTCCGGTTCCCAGTATATTCCAAGTGGTATACCAAATGCGTTGGATAGCATTTATTTGACATGGCAAGTCTTTGACACCTTGGTTCCAACAAATGTCTTGGCTACATATGTGGTAGGGTATTCTTTAATTCCTCCATTAGCTCAAGCCTACACCGCAAGTTTAGAGATTCATTGCCCGCAGAAGAATTCGAATTATAATACATTATTAATAATCGATCAGTTTTTTTCAACACAGTTAGGACTTTTAGATCCTTCATTCACCCCGAGCATTTGTGTTAAGAACGGATGTGCCTATATTAACTTGAATAACCCTCAGTATGGTGAATTAACGGTTTATTCGATTAATGGTAGCGTAATGTATGAGCAGCAAGTTTCGAATGTTTCATCTACGCAAATTGAACTCTCGAATTGGAATCCAGGAGTTTATTTTATGCAGTATAGCCTGTCCAATGGGGTTCAAGGTGTGTTGCGTTTTATGAAACTTTAATGTTCTTTAAATAACGAATACATTACATGCCCTTCTGTTTGGCTGTTTTGTAAATGCAGCAGTTCTTTAATGGTAGCATGTAAATCCACTAAAGAGGCATGTTGAGAATTCAGTATGCCTTTTTTGAAATCAGGACCTTGTGCGTATAGAAATATGTGACGACATCCTTCGCAACCATCGCCATGATGCTGAAATCCAATACCAAGATGGCGGCCATGGTCATTAGTGAAAATGAAAGTGGTTTTTCCTTTGTAATACGAGTCATTGTTTAAATATTGCCATATTTGATATGTATATTCGTCTGTTTGTTTTATCCCGGTCAAATAATCCTCCCAGTTTCCGGTGTGACCTGAAAAATCTGGCTCTTTAAAGTTAACCAATAGCACCTTAGGTTTTATGGTTGTTAATGCAGACATAACTCGTTCAAATGTAATGCTGTCGCTACGATACCCTGATCCATTCCCATTAATTCCACAATCACTAGTGGGAATGAATTTGTTTTTATACTGATAATCCGAAGTGTTTCCCAAAACTTCTAATTTGTCTTTACTGCAAATTAGCGAAGTGTATGTGCTATTCCCTGGATGATCTTTAATCCAGTATTGAAAAATCGATGGATGAGCCGGTAATTCTAACCCGGTATTGTCGATAGATTGATAAAAACCTGTAGTAAGTGCAACATGTCCATTTACCGTAAAGGTTACACCATCATTAAAGAATGAAGTACAAATTATACCGCTGTCACGCATATCATTCCACAAATGAGGAATGTATTGATGCGTTGAATCTCCAATTGTTTCGCTATACCTTGGCCCATCCATAACAACAATGACAATGTTTTCCGTAAGGTATGGCCGTATTGGGATTTTGTCATACGCACACGACATTAGGATACCAATAATACTGACGAGGTGGAAGTAGTGCATGATTAAAAGTAGAAATAATAATCACAGGTATTAATATGTTTATTTTCTCCGTTTATTGAAATTATTTCAAATGCGTTTAAATAGAGAAGTCTATGCTGGGATTACGGGCAAGCTCGTTTTCTCGAGATTGGACTCAATCCAAGCATAAAGGCCACCTTGTTTCACAAGGCTCTGACTTTTTTGTTTATTCCCTCACCCAAGCAAGCTTGGTTCGTTTCTAAAAAAAAAGTCCTCTTCGAAAGAAGCGGACTTTTTTTGTGATCCCGCTGGGATTCGAACCCAGGGCCCATACATTAAAAGTGTATTGCTCTACCAGCTGAGCTACGGAATCGATGTTTTGAGGGTGCAAATATACCAAAAATATTCTTCTCGCAATTCTTTATTGGGTATTTTTGAGAAAATAATGTACATCAATGGCTTTGTCGAAACACATATGTTTACTTGGGTTTATGGGAGCAGGAAAATCCACCGTTGGTGAATCCTTGGCACAACGTTTAAATGTTTCGTGGTTTGATAGTGATTTATGGATTGAGCAATCCAAACAACAATCGATTCAAGAGTTAATTAGTACTTATGGTTGGTCGGTATTTAGAGACTTCGAAAAAGAATTCCCGAAATCAATTAATTCCCGTGAGCCTTCTGTTATTTCATGTGGTGGTGGTTTTCCATTAGATAAATCTAATTGGAATTGGATTTCTACCCATTGCACTTCCATATACATTAAAGTGGACGTTGATTTGCTGTTTTTGAGGCTTTCCGATAATCTGGCATCAAGACCCTTATTGAAGGATTTTGATCAAGAATCATTAAAATTATACATTGCCTCTGAATTGAAGAGAAGAGAACCTGTTTATAGAAGGGCGAATTTTATTGTAAATGGAAATGGGACAATTAAGGATATAATTTCTCTAGTTGAGGCATTAATATAAGTCCCTTCGATAACCGAGTTGAAATAAAAAGTTTAACCTGGAATAGGTTTGGCTATTTTCACCAGCACTATTATTAACAACATTTAATACCGAGTAGGTTCCTGTAATATCGAAGAACAGCGTACCTCTTACGGGTATAGTGTATTTTATTCCACCCTGTAATCCAAGGGCTAAATAGTAAATGCTTCCTTTCGTTGGATTTGCATTCGGTAGGGTGTATTTACCTTCCCATTCGTAAGTTTCAGTATAATCTAATTTGGAGAATTTGGCGCTGGTTGTATTTATTCCAACCCCAAAAACACTGCCTCCATATAGGGCTAATCCGTTGTCATAATCATTAAGCATATACGATCGTGTTCCCCCTTCTATGTAATAGGTATGTGATCGTACATTAAAGGGAATTGAGAGTGTGTAAGGCGAAGTGGTTATATCAATAGCGGTCATGTTTGCATAACGGGTAGTGCTGTCTTGGTTAGGTAAAAAGGCTGAAGCTCTAACGAAAAAGGTTAAATCGCTAGATCGAGGAATTTCCAATCCTAGGTTGAAACCAAAAGATTTTTTTTGTGTACCAATGCCATTTAATATTCCTGTACCCCCAGAAATACTCACTTGAGCATGGCTTGTTAAACAAAGGCCAATATATAATATTGCGACTATATACTTCATAATAATTTTAATTCTCAACGTAGACATAACAAATGTAATTCAGACACCTTGATTAAACAAATTATTTCAATTATAAGTTTTGTTATGATTATTTAAATTATTGACCTGTTTTTTCTAACTTCGTATTGTATGAAGCGTCAATTGGCCTTTTCCTTGGTACTTGCAACATTGTCTTTTATTGCTACAAAGGCTATTGAGTCCTATGGTATTGATCAGTTTTATGAATATCAGGCCACCCATTTCCAAAAGGAGAGTGGGTATTTTGATTTACAACATCCGTTAAGCATTCAATATTTACCAACAGGATTGGTTCCATTTAGTGAAATTACAAGTTTAGACAGTCTCCATTTGATGGCAATGCAAGGGGATGGATTTAACGGTTTAGTACGTTTGAATCCAGATTCTAATTCTTTTTCAATCGTCTCTCCATTGAGATCAAGACACCATTTGTCTGCTTTTGTACAGGTAGATACTACATTATATTTATTTGATGATCACATGGATGTTTACACTTCCAAGTTCCCATATGATTCCAGTTCAACGCGTAAAATTTCTCAAGAAAGGCCAAACTGGACAAGTAGTTCGGCATGTTTTCATCAGTCTACGCATCGAATCTACTTCAATCCGGAAGTTGAGCATCCAGAAACTAACAGGCTTCGAGCTGTATACACGTTTAATTTAAATAAAAACCGTTTTGTTTCTAAGCCCTTGTTTTCATATGACGTCGATGCCATTGAGCACTTTGCCTCAGAAAATGGAATTAGAATTCATGCGAACAGAGTTACCGAATTACATGACACGATAAAAGGGTTAACCATAATTCCAAGTGCTATTGCGGTGCACCCCAAAACCAATGAAGTTTATATACTTTCAGCCATTGATCACTCTCTTGTGGTTTTTAATCAATTTGGAGTCATTACTAATTATTCAGAATTGGATAGTGGGCTATTTCCTAATCCAACCGGATTGACCTTTGCGCAGAATGGAGATTTATTAATTTCTAATGAGGATTTTCTAAAGAATTCAATTGTGCGAATTTCTTGGAATAAGCTTTGGCAATCCAAAGGTGGAAAAAGTTTGATTTTTGGCCGTTAATCTAAAAGAATTAATCTCCCCATTGGGCCTTCGCACATTAATAAATCGAGCGCGGATAAATTACTTATGAAAGGTTTTTTATAGCTAAATACTTGTTGATATTCCTTATGAGTTTTTCGTATTAACCAATTGACCTTGCGCCAGTCTTTTGATTCATATGGTTTGAATTCTTTAGTACGTTTTATCGAGATTGGCAAATCCCAAGATTCAATAAAAAGTTTAAGAATAAGTAAGTTTAGTTCGGCAATTTCCTTGGGAGGATTTAGTAAGATAGATTGAATTTCTAGGTCATAAAATTCAAAATATGGGGATTTCCCATATGCAGTTTTAATTGCTCTCCAGTGTTTAATATTCCAAAGTGTTTCGTTTCCAATTTGGGCTTCTCTAACGCATTGTTTATTGTTTTGATGTGCTATTGGAACGGATAGACGGAGTATGCCTTCGGATCCTAAAATTTCACAGCGATTTCGGATGCTCTGCTTAATCCAATGTTCATGATCTTCTATATAAACGACTTTTTGTTTGCATAATTCCTTCATATAATAAATGCTAGGGAAATATGCAGTTGGGAAAATCACCTATGCTAGATACTTAAAAATTGCAATTAAAGCTCCAATTCCTATAGCAAAACCAACTAGCTGAAGAATACTAAAAGAGCCTTCCTGACTTACATTTTTAAAGATTCTTTCCATTCTAAACCCTTTATACGGGCTTTTAGATAACCAAACTAATGAGGCTCTACCAACGATGTGATCTTCCGGTACAAATCCCCAAACCCTTGAGTCAGCAGAGTTATAACGGTTATCTCCCATCATCCAATAATAGTCCATGCCAAATGTGTATGTTTTTGCTTTTTTACCATCGATTAGAATTGTTCCGTCTTTCTTTTCTTCTAAGGAATGCCCTTCGTAAGCCGTAATAATTCTTCGGTACCAAGCGACATTCTCGGAACTGATTGAGACGGTTGTTCCTTTTTTCGGAACTGTGAATTCTTGGAAATCCGTCATGGTATTATTCACGTAAAAATCCTTTGGAAAACACTCTAGATTTTCAATCAAATCTTCTGGTGTAGGAGTTCTTTTTTCAACAGTGTATGACGGGCGGTCAATGTGGGCTTGAAACTTAGCCGTTGGATAAGCTTTTTGTATTTCTTGTTTCTCGAGCGGACTAATGTTTAATATATACGGATTGGTTGAGTCGCCTTCCTCAAAATCGAACCGTGAACCATCTGGGGCATTCTCTAACCCAAAAACATCAAATAATTCTTGCGCGTTAAAGGTAGCCGTTGCCTTGCTTACATCCCACTTGAACGCCATGTTATCAAAGATCTTAGCAGGTTTTCCATTGCGGTATACCGTGGCATTCTCAATTTTTATAACATCACCTGGTGTACCAATACAACGCTTAATGTAGTTCTCCCGTTTATCTACCGGACGATAAATTAACCCGTCATGCGTCATTCCTTCTGCGTTTTCTGCAGAGTAAATTGGAAAAAGTCCATTCTTCAGGTTTTCACGTGCTATATTCCTCCAATAATCGATGTTATCTATAAAGGATAGGAACTTGAGTGAATCAGCTGCATTTACTGCATTTCCTAGGAGGCTATCCTTAATTCTAAACTGCCAAATTGCCTCATTATTGATAATTCCATGGTAATCATGGCCCATTAATCCGTTGGGGATTCTTGGATCATAAACAGCGGTGTCTCCTGAAGGGTAATTAAATACCACAATATCATAGGGTTTAATTTTTCCAAATCCCGGTAAGCGGAAATAAGAACCTTTTTCTATTGTTAAATACGAAGGAATATTTACCCAAGGAACGTTATTATGAACTAGAGGGTAAGATAGAGGTGTAATAGGTACTTTTGGTCCATAGGCTAGTTTATTAACAAATAAGAAATCACCTACAAGCATTGTTTTTTCCATGGATCCTGTAGGGATTTGGAAAGGTTCAAAGACATAAGTTCGGATAACCGTAGCGGCTATTAATGCGAAAAGTAATGAATCACCCCACTCTTTAATTCCTGATTTGCTTCCTGCCTTCCTTTTACTAACCAATGAAAATAAAAATTCTAAGGCGTGACCCAATACGGGTAAACACATAAAAAGAACGAGATGGTCACCCCATTTCCTTGATTCAATTTCTTTAGCGTTATTCCAGTTTGTTTCAGGTACTGTAGTTACTTTTTCATCTTTCACAACTTTATACATGATCCAATAAGGAAAGAAAATTCCTTGAAGTGTATCCGTGAGCGAAAACTTACCAAATTTTCGTATCAAACTTACATTAGCAACCATCATCATGATCAGGTGCACCCCGGGAATTAGCATAAGAACAGTCCAAAATGGTTTTTTACTAGTAAGTTTAAACACTAGGAAATAATTATACAACGGTATGTAGGCAGCCGAGGATGGTAATTGTAGTTTTTGAAATAGTTTCCCCCATTGTCCTATGAATGGGTTAATTAATATTAGAAGGTAAAAAAAGATAAAACTCATGTGTTTATGTTATTTGTAAAACATCTTTCATCGTGAAAACACCATGTTTTCCGACTGCAAATTCTGCTGCGAGAATGGCACCTAGCGCAAATCCGTCACGATTGTGAGCTTCATGCTTCAGCGAAATGGTATCTATCGTGGATGTTGCCCTGATTTCATGAGTTCCAGGTACATCCGGAAGGCGTTTCGCCTCAATTAATAGATCACTTTTATTGTTCACGGTATTTAATGACCATGATTTGTAAGTTGAGTGATTTTCAATAATTCCAGTAGCAAGTGATATAGCAGTCCCACTTGGTGAATCCAGTTTTTGAAGGTGGTGGATTTCCTCAATGGATAGTGTGTATTGAGGATATAAAGTCATCATATGGGCTAAATTTTCGCATAGTTGTTGGAAAATATTTACGCCAATACTAAAATTCGATGCATGCACTAAACAAGAGTTTGTGGCAATAATTCGTTGGGTAATTTCAGGCAAATGGGAATTCCATGCGGTAGTACCTACCACAATAGGTAAGTGTTGAAGCATTGATGTTTCAATATGACCCACCACAAGATCTGGACGAGTGAATTCAATGGCAACATCTGCGTTGGTTTGAGAGTCATGGAGGTAAGGATTTTTTGAATCGAAAATTGAACTAATTTCATGGCCTCGTTCATTCGCTATTCGCTCGATGGTTTTACCCATTTTTCCATATCCTATTAGTGCTATATTCATGAAATCAGCGAAGTTTTAGTTGAGCAGTAAATCCGAAACTGCGGTAATTCGAAAACGATGGACTTACCCGTATACTCAAATCCTTGGATACATCGAAAGATAGAAAATGAGCTTCAACTGCGGCATCAAGAATTTGAAGCGCATAAACTGCACCAATTCCTAAAATTGAGAGGTCTCGTAATCTTGCATATTGTTCATACAATGATACAAGTGCCTGATCATCGTAATCTACCCATTTGGGATCTCCCATTATCCCTTCTTGCCTCAACGTATATTCGGATTTGATATCTTTCACGATGCGTTGATTTTGAATTAGTAAAAAGGTAGTTCCTCCTAATCCTACTGCAATTAAGGGCACTTTCCAAAAGGCATTTTTCCTGCCATTAGTATGCATGCTGTTGTAGATTTGTCCTGATCCCGGTAAACAAGTCGAGAACATAGCTGCCTTTTTATATGGGATTATGCTATCCTTAGTAGTTTGTTGAGCTGATATCAAACACAAAGTACATGCTACGAAACCAAATAAAATCAGCAATTTCATTTATTAGTCAAGGTTTCGATGAGCATATTAAGTTGTTCCATGGAATTATAGGATACAGTGATTTTACCTTTTCCTTTTGCATCTTGGCTTACGTTAACGCGTAATCCCAAAGTTGATTTGAGTTGATTCTCAATAGATTGAATTACTGCGGATTTCTGCGTCGACTTTTTGTGGTTGGAACTAGAATTGCCGTTTGATTTTCCCCAAAATTCAACTTCTCTTACGCTTAACTGGTTTGTTTTTACAGCGTTAAAAGCCTTCAGTTGCTCAATTTCATCCTGAATACTCAATAAGGCACGTGCATGCCCCATACTAATTATCTGATCGCGAACTGCAGCTTGGATTTCTGCTGGTAACTTTAATAAACGAAGGTGATTTGCGATGTCTGACCGAGATTTCGAAATTTTAATCCCAAGTTCCGATTGGGTGTACTTGCATTCTTCTATCAGACGAGAATAAGATAGGCCGATTTCTATAGCGTTTAAATTCTCTCGTTGAATATTCTCAACCAATGCCATTTCTAGCATTGCTTGATCATTTGCAACACGAATGTATGCCGGCACGGCACTCAATCCGGCCAAATGAGAGGCTCTAAGTCGACGTTCACCTGAAATCAATTGATATCGGTTTGGGCTGATTTGTCGTAATGTTAAGGGTTGAATAATGCCCAATTCCTTAATTGATGCAGCAAGTTCTTCCAAGGCTTCCCCTTCAAAATGAGTTCTTGGGTTAAATGGGTTCGCCTCTATACATGCTATATCCACTAGAGTAGTTCCTCCTATTCCTGGTTCATTATTGGAGAGTAAGGCACCTAAGCCACGCCCCAAAGCGGGACTTTTTTTATTATTCGAAGTCATTTTCTAATTCAAAATCAATATGTTTTTCCGAATTACCCATTTTGGTCAGGTTGTTTTTTTGTAGAATCTCA
>Ga0222713_10007129_pt1 | contig 10537 bp, 14 predicted proteins | sample C33_649DmetaG_FD_165061 | JGI IMG/M metagenome (GOLD analysis project Ga0222713, IMG submission 165061) | Estuarine water microbial communities from San Francisco Bay, California, United States - C33_649D | ecosystem: Environmental > Aquatic > Marine > Unclassified | place: USA: California... | reverse complement strand
AATCATCGCAGACGCGCAATCCGCCGCTCTAGCTGACTCGCCAGAGGCTTTTCACATCGCGCACGCGGCAAACTACCGCGCAGCAAAGGAAGGCGCGATTACGGCGGCGAAGAATGACGGCGTGCTACCTTCATGGATACTCTAGCCTTCGCCCGCAAGCATATCGTCTTTAACAAGTCGTCGCCTATCACGGGGCCGTTTCGTGATGAGTTTTACCCGTTTCTAAGAAAGCCTCTCATGGCTGCGGATGACATCACCTGCAAGCGGCTTGTGATTTACAAAGCATCTTCGTGCATGGGGACGGTTACGGGGCAGATTATCAACACGAAGCGCATCGTGTGCGACGTTGGCGATCAAAAGATGGTATGTCAGAGTGATGACGACGCCGCACTTTGGGCAAAGACACGCGGCAAAGAATGGGTGCGGGCGAATAAAGACGCGATGCGGCTCGTGTCGCGTGACAAATACGCAATCACAAACGACTTGATGATTTTTCGCCACAAATTTCTCGAAATCTCAGGGCCGGGGATTACCTCGGCGCAGTCAGTGCAGGTTCGCTATCTGCAAACGGACGAATCGCACTTAGAAGCGTTTCCAGATGGGCGGCTAATCGAGTTTGAAAAGCGCATGGGCGGAAGATGGGACAGACAGGGCACGCACATCACAACCGCGCCAGATGAAGGTCGCGAAGTTGATACATTCTTTCTCGCAGGCCAACAAGACGAATGGCACTTCCGCTGCCCGAAATGCGCGGAACTATTTTGGCCGCTTTGGGCGGAAGATGCAAAAGAGAAATACGGCGCGGAGGTTTTCGTGATTAACGGCGATTCGATTTCTTGCGTTTGCCCGCATTGTCACGAATCATTTCAAGACACCGCACGCGAACGCTACGCGCTTGTGAAAGATGGCGACTACGTTTCACAGAATCCAGCAGCATCGCCGGAAACTCGTTCGTTTCGGTGGAGTGTTTTCGCCGCTCATTGGATTTCATGGCGCGAAATGCTGATTGAGTCAGTCGCGGCAATGGAAGCGGCGAAGCTCGGCAACTTGAAGCCACTGGAAGATTTTCACAAGAAACGCCTTTGTAAAAGCTGGAAACCATTCTTGCCCGATTTTGGCGGCGGGAAAGGGGTCAATGATTACAAACTGGGCGACGTTTGGGAAAGCGCGGAGGAAAAAATAAGGATACTCAGCGCGGACTTTCAAGCTGGCAGCGGAGATGAGGGCGCGCATCTTCACGCGCTGTGCGTCGAATACGACCGCCTTGGAAACTCTCGCCGCATCGAATACCGCAGGCTAGATACTTTCGAGCAGCTTCATCAAATGGCGCTCACTCTTGGCGTGCGCGAAGCCAAAGTTGACGGCAAACTTACGGGAAAAGGAACGTGCGTTATCGTGGATTCAGGCCATGAAAACCGCCTTGTGTTTCGTGAGTGCTCAAAATATGGCTGGTATGCGTATCGCGGCTCAGACTTAGAGCAATTCCACGTTGCCACGATTGACGGAAAGCAGATTTCGCATCCGATGCCTTACTCAGCGCCAAAGCCGGAAAGCGGCGTCGTTGGCGAGAAACAGCCTGACAAGCTGCGCGGTGTCAGCAAGGGCGCGCTGCCCGCAGGATGGGCGTATTGCATCGTTGGCGACAATAACACGCTCTATGGCTATTTATCCGCGCTTGTCGGCGGATCTAGCGGGCGCTACTTCGGCATTGCGTCCGATATGCCGGAGATTTACGTCGCCAATATGCCCGCGTTCATCCCGCTTGTGGAGACCGACAAAAAGACGAACAAGGTAAAAGCAACGGTGTGGAAACGTGTCAGAAAAGACCATTTTTGGGATTGCGAGGTAATGGCGTTGACTCTCGCAATGAAGCACGGACATTTTCCGCTAGCTATAACCAAAACACAGGAGACAAAATGAACACATATAAATCAACACAAAAAGACGACTGGTTATCCACCTCAACGAATCAGGTTTTTAAGAGCGAAGTATTTACAGATGAAAGCCCGATTGATGACGATAATCTTTTAGACTACGCGGATTTTCAAAAACGCTCTGAAATTGTAACGAAAACTATGGCCTTCAAGTTAGGATTGCAGCACGGGCCGGGATTTGTTGAAGTAGAGACTTGGAGATGCGAAGCTACGCGCGCAAACATGATTAGAGTGAAGCTGACTGTTTTCACTTTCCGCTAGCTATTTCTCGGCAGTCGGTGTAAAAGCCAACTCAGTGACGGACAACAGTATTGTTTCGGCCTATTGGTGTGGGCTGGTTATCTCATACGCTGGGGCGGTAAAAACGTAAAAGCGCGCCCGCCGTCGCCTAACTTTGCGCTTGCTAGTTGTTAGGTGTCTCTGCTATATGTCCGCGAAATGCCTAGCCCGCGCAGACTTTTTCGCAACTTTACAACCGCCCAGATTCAACAGTTGCTTGATCGCGGTTTCGACGAGGCTCTATATGGAAGATTTACGTCGCTAAGTGGAGCTGGAAAATCTAGCTCAATCAGAGACATGGACTTGAGTGAATTACTCATGGAAGCAAACTATGAGCTAGGCATCCGTGGCGGCACGCTTGGGCCGACAAAGACTTATCAAGACTTCACGGGTAATCGCCCGCCAATTACCGTCAATGACTAAGCCCGCACTCTCTGAACGAATCAAAGCAGGCATCCAAGGCATCGCGCTCGGCGTTGCTAAGTTTGCTGGATATAATGCAGCGATGCCCAATAAGGTGCAAGCGCCAGCAACGCGCACGGGCACGAATCCCAATTCCAGCTACGCGCAACAGCAGCGCGTGCGGTTGTCTTTTGAGGGTGAGAACGCGATTAAAAACACTAGCTTTGCGCGCAACTACATTAACAAACGCCGGATGTATTGCAGCAGCGGAATCACCTACGCGCCCGACACGGGAGACCACGCGCTAGATGAAGCGGTGAGCGCGTATTGCATGGAACAATGGAAGCACATGGGCGTTGGATGCTCCATGCAACAGGCGTTTGCCCGTGCGAGCGATGTGAACTTACCGGAACGCGGAGACTCCGCGCTTCAATGGTATCGTGACGAGGGGCGCTTGCGCTTGTTGGAAGTCACGGCGGATCGCATTGGCGAGCTTTACCAGTTCACACGACCCGTGCGCGATGTTCGCAGCGGCGAAGTCTATTTTTCCGGCTTGTATTTGCAGGGGCCGAATACCGCCGCCTATCGCATTTACGAGCGCGGCTTTGACGCGATTTACACAAATCCGCAGCGCGTGGAAGCGTGCGACATTATCTTTTTCAAGGACGACATCACTGGCGGCGTTCGCGGCGTTTCAATCTTCGCATCCGCGCTGGAAGATGTGAACTCGCGCTATCAGATTTTGAAGTCCACAAAAGACACGATGCAACAGCAGTCGAAGATTGCGGCTATCGCGTCAAATAATAGCGGGCAACCAAACGAACTCGACTACGAGACGCAAGTGAGCAGCGAGGGCGCGGTTGAATACGTGGAGACGATGGCAGACGGAGCTATCGTGAAATACCAGTTCAACGGCGACAACTATCAAGTGTTGAAAGGCGAGCATCCAAGCGATTCGTTCATTAACGGGATGCGCTACTTGGACGCATCGGCTTCGCTTGCAGTCGGCTTTCCTTACGAGTTTTTATTCAGCGGAGCACAAAGCGGCGGCGCTCCTTTCCGTGGCGCATTTGAGGCGGCAGGGCGCGAGATTATGCGGCTCCGAAATGACGTTCACCGCCCTCGATTGGACGTTATCAGCTACGTGACAATCATGGACGGTGTAGAGCGCAGGAAACTCCCACCGATGCCGAACATTGCGCGTGGAAATTGGGGTTTTACTACGCTACCAACTGCGGACGCTTTCCGAGACGATGCGAGCGACATCAAAGCAATCCGCAGCGGCATCACTACGAAGTCGGCTGTAATCATGGCGAACAGCGGGCGCTCGTTTCCCGTGGTTTTGCGCGAGTCCATGCAAGAAGCAGTTGCAACGGCGATGGCCGTGGAAGATGCAAACCGCGCACTTGTGAAGGCGGGATACAAGCCGAGCGTTACTATTGCCGACATCGCGCAAGTGAGCGACAATCCGCAGCAGGCGGCGGCGGCAGAGAATTTGACACAAGGAAAGCCAGCGGAAGGACAGCCCTAAAAATGAGAGTATCACCACGACGCACGCCGATAGCACGCGCCCGACTTTCCGCTGGATTGCAGCAAAAAGAAATGGCCGCGAAGATTGGTGTTTCTCAAAGCTATCTGCAAAAGGTAGAGCTTGGAGTCTTAAAGCCTAGCCTTCGTTTGCAGGAGATAGCAAAGGCGCTTTCCCGCGTTAAAGCGCAATGCGTTTAGCTTCCCTCGCTTTGCCTGAACGGATTAGGTATAAGCGCGGAAATGGCAACAGCTTTAGCATCACTTAGGCACGCATCGTTTTCGCAAGATAGCATCAACGGCGATGTGCTTTTTGGCGTAAAGATTGCAGAGCTAGGCAAGGTCGCGTGCTTCAGCGGGCCGGATGGAAAGCCGCGCTATGCGACAATCACGCCCGCATTTGTGGATGCGCTACTTTCTCATGCTGGCAGTCGTTCTATTCCGGTTCATTGGACGCACGATTACAAGCAGGGCAACGGCGATGCGCTGCACGCCAAGGTCGGCAAGTTGAAAGACATTCGCAAAGACAGTGAGGGCAATCCCATTGCAGACCTTCACCTAGCGCCGGGCCAGTATAAGGAGACCGCTCTATGGAACGCAGAGCACGACCCTGAGAACATGATGCTGTCGCCCGTGTTTTCCTACGACCCCTCCGACAAGGACAGCACGCCTCTCGATTTCCAAGCCGCCGATTTAGTCGAATGTGGCGCAGCGACTACGGCTCTTTTTTCCGCAGCACAAACACAAACACAAACACAAACCAAAATGACAGACGAAGATAAAATCGAAGTCGCTAAGATGATTGCAGACGCAATCGCCGCAGCGAATAAACCAGCGGACGCGCCCGTCGTGCCCGACACCGCCGAAATGGAAGAAACCGCAGGAGTCATCGCCGACGACAAAAAGCCGGAAGACGACAAACAGCCCGCCCTCATGGCAGCTTTTGCTCGTTGCAATCGCGCAATCAAACGCCAGCTCTTGGCATCGAAGGTTGAAGCCGTCGTGCTCGCAGAGGCTAAGTTCACCGCCGCTCTCGGCTCTGGCAAGTTCACGCTTCCAGCCGCGCAAGCAGCTAAGGACGAAGTCGAAGAGGCTATCGCCGCCCAAATCTCAGCAGGCGCTAAAGACCGCTCCACGGCAATCTTCCGCTTGGCCAAAGACAAACCCGAAATCTACAACTCTGCTCGCAAAGCAGGAAAGCTCTAATACCTAACTCATCATGGCTACCTCAAATCCAGCTACAACTAACATCAAAATCCAGAAGACGGTAACGGCAACCGCCGTTGCTATCTCTCGCGGTGCTCGTCTCCTGCTTAACACTAACGGTCTCGTTAGCGTTGCGGGACTTAGCATTTGCGGCGATTACGTCGCACTTCAAGACATTCCGGCTTCCGGCACGGGCCTCGCGGCTCCTATCGGCAGCGGCGGCAGCGTGCCAGTGCTCGCTTCCGCAAACTGCACCGTCGGCGCAGCGGCTTACTCCGCAGCATCCGGCAAAGCATCTGCAACCTCAACTAACGCCGTGCTAATCGGCAAATGGCTGCAAGCTCCTTCGACCGATACTCTCGGCGTAGTGGAACTCGGCTACGTTGCTTAATTACTAACTAAATAATACAATGCCAGCATATACTAACTCAACAGCCCGCCCTCGGCAGGAACTCGCATCCGTCATTCGTGAAGGACGCGGGATTAACAAGCTCAACATTCATTCGCAGATTCTCCCGCCTCTGCCAGTGAACAAGCGCACCGTGCATTTGGTGAAAGCCAAAATTGCAAACGCGCAGCTCGCCAGAATCCTCGATGATTACTTCATCACCGCCCCCGGCGCAAACGTCGAACGCATGACGGCAACTCTTAACGATGACTCGTTCACCGTTACGATCCGCAAGCGCGAGATTCAAGTTCCGGACGAGGTTGAAATGGATTACGCCGATTATCTCAGCGTGGAGTCCCTCATGGCAGCGCAGGCCGCAGAAGCCGTGGAAATCACCACGGAGTATCTGACCGCCGCCGCGATCATGAATACGACTAACTTCGGCAGCGCAACCAACAGCGCCGTTGCTTACACCGAGGCAAACATTGCTACGATTAACTTCGTGCGCGATGTCTATGACTCGATTGAGCGCGTGCTCGATAAAGGCGAAGTTGCCGACACCATCGTGCTCAGCTCGCAGGTCTATAAGCGCATCCGCCGCTCGACACTGCTCACTAACTACGTGGTTTCGCAACTCGGCAAAGGCTACGAGGTCAACCAGAGCAATCTGCAACTCGCGTTCGCTGATGTTGGCATCAAAAAGGTGCTCATCGGCAACAGCGTCTATAACAGCGCAAGCGACGGCGCAACGGCGGTTATGTCCCGCATCTGGGGCAATACTTACGTGTGGGTCGGCGCGGCTGGCGACAGCGCGAGCGCATCCGAGGACGGCATTTCTACGTTGCAAGGTTGCGGCGTCAATGCTTACTGGGACAGCTACACGCCCGCAGACGGATACGGCGTGGATACCTACCGCGAAGAGAAAACGGAGTCGAACATTGTTCGCACGAAAACCTCGAAGGCGCCCTACATTGCGAACGGCAATGCGGGAGACCTTATCGCCACACAGTTCAGTTAAGCAAACAACTGAGTAGCAATTAACTCATTGACATGCCGCTAGGGTTTAATTACTCTAGCGGCATGACTATTTATATATACGGCCTTTACGACCCAAGGAACGGATTACTGAGATATGTAGGAAAAACTAACAACATTCGGATTAGGCACTCAGCGCATACTAGGGAAAACGGAGAGTGCTATAAGCATAATTGGGTAAAATCACTGATTAGCCTTGGGCTTAGGCCAGAGATTAAAGTTTTAGAAACAATTGAAAACAGCGACGATAAAGATTGGCAGGAAAGAGAGCGATGGTGGATTAAGTCTTCATTGGATTCCGGCGCTCCATTAACGAATCTGCACTCAGGCGGGCGAGGCGGATTCTCAATGCACGAATCCACGAAAGACAAAATCCGCACCAAAGCGACAGGGCGCAAAATGTCACCCGAAGCGGTCGCCAAAATGAAGTCATCGAAAGCGGCAAACTTTACGCCGGAGGTTAGGGAAAAGTATCGTCTCGCGCAGCTTGGAAAAAAGCAATCAGCGGAGACGCGAGCAAAGCGCGCAGCGGCGATGGTGGGGCGCGTAGTGTCAGAAGAAACGCGGCGCAAGATAGGCGAGGCGAACAAGATTTCACGCGAGCGTTATCTTGCGGAACATCCGCCAAAGTGCCGACAGCCGAAGGTTAAAAAAGAGCGCGCCCCTATCAGCGAAGAAACCCGCATGAAAATGAGAATGGCGAAGCTGGGAAGAAAACAATCACCCAAACAAATAGAAGCGGCACATTCGCTATTGCGCGGAAGAAAGCGCAGCGCGGAGACGAGGGCGAAAATGTCGCAAGCAAAGCGCGAGGGATGGGCGCGGCGAAAATTGCTTGCCAATAACCGCATCCTGTAATAGCTAGTCTGCACCTATGGCAAAAGAAACACCATCAAACGACAGGCAAGTTGACGCACTCAAACGGCAGATTGCTAAACAGGAATCAGAACTAGACACGCTGAAAGGCAAGGCGCTAACGAAGGTCGCAAAGACCGACGATTCGTTCTCTGGATACAGCGGCAAATACAAAGACATTCGCACGGGCGAAATCGTTGCGCTAAAGGTTCTAGACTCGCACGAGGTTCGCTTTCTTCGCACGCATCTAGTCAAAGGCGAAAAGACAAGCGGAGATTACACGGCGGCGGATTTCCGCAGGCTTTTTGACAAGCTCTAGGAATATGGCCGAAAAGCTGTTCGTTCCGCTATTGGATAATGGCACAGGCAATATCAAGGCGCAGTATTGTTACGACGCGTTAGTGGCGCTTACAGGGCGAGGGATTGTGCTTTCACGCACTTCACAACCATATCCAACGCGCAGCCTAAATATGTGCTCGACTACGTTTCTTTCCACGGATTGCGACTCCATGTTGGTCATAGACATGGATATCCATTTCACACGCGAAGACGTGGACAAACTATTGTCTCACGATGTTCCTTTGGTGTATGGCTTGTATCCAAAGAAAGCACTTCCTCTGCAATGGTGCGTTGCCACGTTGACCGATGAAAGCCCGTTCGGCGGCGACGAGCCGCTTGTGGAAGTCAAACGCGCAGGGCGAGGATTTATGCGCGTGCATCGCAGCGTTTTCGAGAAGATGAAGCCGCTAGTGCCGGAGTATCACAATCACGGGCGTCCAGAGTGGCAATTCTGGCATGAAGGGTGCGACAATGACGGAGAATGGCGAAGCGAGGACTGGTGGTTTTGCGACAACTGGCGCAAGTTAGGCGGAAAAGTATTGGTGGATCAAACTATATGCTTGCAACACATAGGCGATTACGCTTATGGTTCGCCTATACCTAACAACTCCTAACAACACACTACAATGGCAGACCTTTCACCAACAGCAGCAAACGTCCTTCAATCTTCCGGCACTTCCGTTTCTTCCGGCGTTGCTTCAACCGCAATTACCCGTGGTCAATACGTCTATGTTCTCGCCAATGGAACTATCGGACTTGCAGACAGCAATGGAGCGTCTCCAGCTAACAGCGTTGCGGGATGTTGCCTAGCGGACGTTGCAACATCGCAAACTTGTTTCTACGTTGCGGCTGATTCTGGATTCACTCCCGGCTTTACTGTTCTTGCGGGAGATACAATTTGGCTTTCCAATACTCCCGGAGCTTGCACGAAAACCTACGCAGATGTGGCCGCAGGTTCAACCGTTATCCCGCTCGGAGTTATGACAAGCACGACCGTCATGCGTCTCTCGCCGCTTGTCGGTGGCGTGAAGGCGTAAAGCCATGCCATTAGATTACAAGACGACAATGACGTTGGCATTTAGTGCCATGCTTGATTCGTCTATGTATGGAGATACGCTTTCCTTTAATGGCAAAAGCTATTCGTGCATTGCTCCGCCGATTGAGCTTACCAAACGAATGGCGACCGCAAATTATGAAGAGCAAATGCCAGCAACGTTTCAGATGCTAGCTACTGATTTTGAATCTAGTCAAATCCAGATTAAGTCGGTGTTCGCCCACAATGACGGCGCGTTTCAAGTTATCGCAATTACGCGAGACAATCGAGACGGCAGCGTTGAACTCCGCGCCAACCTCAAGCAATGAAAAAGACTGGATTCCGCGTAGATGTTTCGACGCTACGAAAAAAGCTGGAAGCGATGAAGCAAGTTGCGGCAATCCAGTTTAAGCCGGACGTGATGGACTACACGAAAAAGACGCTTGCGACGGCTTCGCGGATTACTCCCGTTCGTGACTTCTCTCTTATTCGCTCAAATCAAATCCAGAAAAAAGGAAACCAGTTTCAGCGATGGAAAGAGCAAGGAGGTAGAGGAAAGACAAAGGCGCAATTTCTGGCGGGCCGTGCTCCTGCTCGATTCCTTTACCGCGCTTCGTGGGGGCAGCTTGCGCGCTCGCTCGGCTTGCAGATTCCAGAAAGCCAGCAAGTCAAAAACGCCACCTCACGACGAGACCCGATAAAAGCACCGCCTCGCGCCTACGGTCAGATTCGCGGAGGAAAGCGCACGTTCTCTGTGGCCATGTTCAATCCATTTTTAGCCATGCCTTCGCGCTATAAGAAATTCAATGGCGAACAAATAATTGCCGACGCGCAGAAAAAGCATGAGCGCCAATTTAGACGCCAAGTGAACAAAAGGCTAAAGGTCACACTCTACGCCATAATGAACAAATGAGCACCGATGAAATTTTCCAGTTTGAAAACAACCTAGAGTCTGCCTTTTGCGGGATTCTTAAAACCGCTACGCCACACGCATACCTTTCTCGTTCGGCAGACATAGCTCAATCACCTCGGCTGGAAATCAAAGCGACAACAGGACAAACACAGAATCACGCTAGAGTAGCAATAGACCGAGTGCGATGGGTGTATGATACCTATGACGGGACGATTGAGGTGAAGGTTGTCACAAATCGCACAAGCGAGTCTAAGAGCGATGCACACGCAAAGCTAGTCGGGCAGGCGCGGGCGCGTATGCAGCTTTACTACATCACGCAGGAATGGACTAAGCAGAACTCACCATTGCTAGTTATGGATGTTCGCGAAGCTAGCTCTGACACTAGCTTTGACGATGAAATGAACCTCGACACTTCTACGTTGACATTTGCAATATATTTCTCTATTAACCCTAACGCTTGGCCGACGAATCTCTAAACCTAACCACTCAAACCGATGCCTGTCCCTAATCAAATTCTCGATGGAACTCCCGCTTACGGGACAACCACAATCACCATTAACGCCGTTACCTACATCGTCAATAAAAAGACGATCACGCCCAACTGGTCGTCCACGGAAGATTTCACG
>Ga0222713_10007128_pt1 | contig 10539 bp, 7 predicted proteins | sample C33_649DmetaG_FD_165061 | JGI IMG/M metagenome (GOLD analysis project Ga0222713, IMG submission 165061) | Estuarine water microbial communities from San Francisco Bay, California, United States - C33_649D | ecosystem: Environmental > Aquatic > Marine > Unclassified | place: USA: California... | reverse complement strand
CTGATGCAGACCTGTCCGGCATAGGCGAAGGCGCCGACGAGTGAGCGCTTCACCGCCCAGTCAAGGTTTGCCGTGGCGTCCACGATGCAGGCGGCATTCCCACCGAGCTCAAGGAGGACACGACGCTTCCCCGCGCGCGCCTTCATCTTCCAGCCGATCACTGGTGATCCGGTGAATGAGAGGAGGCGGAAGCGCTCGTCGTCAATGAGTTTGTCGGCAACGTCACGTGCGGTTGGGATGACACTCAGCGCCCCCTCTGGGAGGCCAGCCTCGGTCATGATCTCCGCCACCTTCAGCATGATCAGAGGATCGGCTGATGGCGGCTTCAAGACGATGCTGCAGCCGGCGGCGATCGCTGGCGCAACCTTATGTGCGGCGAGATTCAACGGGAAGTTGAAGGGGCTAATCCCAAGGACAGGGCCGACTGGGAAGCGGCGTGTGATGCCGAGGCGACCCTTGCTCGACGGCGCAAGGTCGAGCGGGATCGTCTCGCCGATCATCCGCTCAGCCTCTTCTGCGGCAAGGCGGAATGTCAGCGCGCCGCGATCGATCTCTGCGCGCGCGTCGCGGATCGGCTTCCCCGCTTCGGCGGAGAGGAGTGCGGCGAGTTCGTCCCTGCGCGCGCTAATTCCTGCAGCCGTCTTGCGTAAAATGTCGGCGCGCTCCCATGCCCCGAGCGCGCGCATGCGTTCAAATCCGGCCTGCGCACCAACCACGGCGCGCTCCATCTGTTCGGCGCTCGCAAGGAAGGTGCTCCCCACCACGTGGCCGTCATACGGCGAACGGATCTCATGCGGCTGCGGCGACTCCTCCCAGGAGCCGGCGATCAAGATCTTCTGCGCCTTCATGAGCCGAGTCTAGCCGAGTGCCGCTGCCGCCCTGGGTGGTGAGCCACTTAGCGTGGTGCGCCGCTTAGAGCGCAGCACCGCGCGGGTAGCTGCCGAGAATGCGCAGTTCGCTGGTCACGGCGGCGAGCTCCTTCAGCGCCCCCTGGAGCGCCGCGTCGTTCGCGCTGGCGTCGAGGTCCATCCAGAAGACGTACTCCCAGTCGCCCCCCTGGCTCGGCCGCGACTCCAACTTGCTCATATTCACTCCGGCCGCCGCGATCCGCTGCAGTACAGCGAGAAGCGTCCCTGGCTCATTGCGGACACCAACAAGGAGCGTTGTCCGTGGCGCGCCGCTGCGCGCGCTGATCTCAACAGCGCTTGCGGTTGAGCGCAGCACCCAGAAACGGGTGCGGTTGCCTGGGTCCTTCTCAATGCCGCTCGCCAGTTCCACGAGTCCATGCAGCGTTGCGGCGCGCGGCGAGAGGACGGCGGCCGCATCACGCTCGTTACGATCACGAATCGCCGCGCCAGCACCAGCGGTGTTGTAGGTGCTGAGCAGCTGCCAGTTTCGCGTGCGCAAGAACGGCTCCGACTGCGCCAGCGCCTGCGCATGGCTATAGACGCGCGTGATGTCATCTAGAGCAACGCCAGGGAGTGCGGCGAGGACGAGGTTCACTGGCACCACCGACTCCCCCACGATCTCGAGTGCGCCGTCACGGACAAGGTCGAGTGTCTCGCGCACGGTGCCGTTCACCAAGTTCTCAATCGGCAGAACGCCGAACTGCGCGCGCCCATCAAGGAGTGCGTCGCGGACATCAGCGAATGAGCCAACCGCGAGGCGCTTCGCCTCTGCGCCGAAGAAGGCGATTAGTGCATCTTCTGCGAATGCGCCCGGCTCACCCGAATAGGCGATGCGCACCGTGCCGCTCATCAGCGCTCCTTTGGAACGTTGCGCTCGGAGCGTCGCTCCACGGACCCGCCACTCTTTAGTAGCGCGTACTCCAGCGAATCGGCAAGTGCGAGTGCGGATGCGGAGATGATGTTCTCGCCCACTCCCATCGTTGACCAGGCGTCGCCACCAGCAACCGACTCAATCACCACGCGCGTCTTAGCGCCAGTGGCGGAGCCGCCGTCGAGGATACGCACCTTGTAGTCAACCAGGTGGACTGCGTCTAACTGTGGGTAGAAGGCGCCGAGCCCCTTGCGCAGTGCGCGGTCGAGCGCATTCACTGGGCCGTTCCCATCTGATGCGGTGTGCAGATCTTCACCGTTCACCTGGACGCGCACCGTTGCCTGCGCACGCGGTTCAGCCGCTTCACGCTGCTCCACGATGACGGTGAAATCCATGATCTTGAACGGCGCGGCGTAGCCAGGCTTATGGCGCTCAACAAGGAGTTCGAACGAGGCCTCGGCGCCTTCGTAACTCGCGCCACCCGCCTCCAACTCCTTCACTAGTGCCGAGAGTGTCTTTGAGTCAAGGCCGGAGTTTGCAAGTTCCACGCCGAGTTCTGCCGCGCGGCTCCCCGTGTTCGCCTTCCCACCAAGCTCTGAGACCACTAAGCGGCCGCGATTCCCCACCAGCGCCGGATCAATGTGCTGATAGGCGCGCGGCGTCTTCACCTGCGCGGCGCCGTGCACGCCGCCCTTATGGGCGAAGGCGGAACGACCCACATACGGCTGGTGATCATCTGGCGCAAGGTTGGCGATCTCCGCAACTTCATGCGAAAGCGTCGAGAGATCGGCGAGACGATCGGCCCCCGCCACCTTGTGCTCACTCTTGAGGGCGAGATTCGCCATCAGCGAGACCATATTGGCGTTGCCGGCGCGTTCGCCGTAGCCGTTGATCGTTGCCTGGACGTGCCGCACGCCGGCATCCACCGCCGCGAGCGCGTTCGCCACGGCGAGCTCCGCATCGTTATGTGAGTGAATCCCCCAGACCACGTCGCGAGCCCCCTTGTCCGCTGCGAGTGTGGCGCGCGCAGCGCGCACGATCTCGCTCATTCGGTTGGTCAGTGTGCCGCCGTTCGTGTCGCAAAGGACGAGGGTGGAGGCGCCAGCGTCGCGCGCGGCGCGCAGCGTATCTAACGCGTAGGCGGAATCGGCCTCATAGCCATCAAAGAAGTGCTCGGCGTCATAGACCAGCTCGCGGCCGCGCTCCGCAATGTAGCCAACGCTCTCCGCGATCATGGCGAGGTTCTCCGCGCGCGTCGCCTCAATCACCTCATCCACGTGGAGCGTCCAGCTCTTCCCGAAGATCGTGACGATCGGCGTTTCGGCATCCAGCAGCGCATTCAGGTTTGGGTCGGCCTCTGGTCGGTTCGACTTGTGGCGCGTGCTGCCGAACGCGGCGAGCTTGGCGCGCTCCCAGCGAATCTTCTTCGCCGCGGCGAAGAACTCAATATCCTTCGGGTTCGATCCTGGCCAGCCACCCTCAATCGCTGGCATGCCGAACTCATCAAGCGCGCGGGCAATACGGAGCTTGTCTTGCAGTGAGAGAACGAGGCCTTCGCGCTGCGCGCCGTCGCGGAGCGTTGTGTCATAGAGGAGGACCGGCTCGTTCTCGCCGCTCACTGTGCCGCTCATGCCGCGCCACCCTTCGCGCTCAGCACCTGCTCAACGATTAGATCTGTGGCCTCGCGTGTGCCAACCAGGGTGAGTCCCGCCAGCTTCAGCGCCGCAGCATCTGCGCCGCCCGCAAGATCAGCGGTTCGCGCGCCCGCGCGCACAGCGGCGGCGACCGCCGCTTCCACCGCGAGTGCGGCGTCTACGTGGCCGAGCGACTCACGCAACATCATGGCGCCAGAGAGGATCGTGCCGATCGGGTTCGCCAGATTCTTCCCCGCAATATCCGGGGCTGAGCCGTGGATCGGCTCGTAGAGGCCGAAGGTGCCGTGCGTCGTTCGCTTCGTGCCGAGCGACGCCGAAGGGAGCATGCCGAGCGAGCCGGCCAAGACGGCCGCCTCGTCAGAGAGGATGTCGCCGAAGAGGTTCTCCGTGACGATCACATCGAGCGTTGCTGGCCAGGTGGCGAGGAGCATCGCCGTGGAATCAACCAAGCGGTGCTCCAACTTCACGTCGGGATATTCGGCGCCGACCTCGGTGACCACCTTGCGCCAGAGTCGGCTGGTGGCAAGGACGTTCGCCTTATCAATGGATGCGAGTCGCTTGCTGCGCTTTCGCGCAAGTTCAAAGGCGACCACGGCAATTCGGCGAATCTCATCTTCGTGATACGGGAGCGTGTCTACCGCCTGTCGGCCGGTCGGCGTCACCTCTTCGCCAGATGGCTTTCCAAAGTAGAGGCCGCCGGTGAGTTCTCGCACCATCATCAGGTCTACACCAACGAGTCGCTCCGGCTTCAGGGGTGACGCGTCATACAGTTCCGGGAGGATGGTGACGGGACGGAGGTTGGCAAAAAGTTCGTAGCGCGTGCGCAGTGCGAAGAGCGCCTGCTCAGGTCGGACGCTCGCGTTCGGGTTATCCCACTTCGGTCCACCAACGGCGCCAAGGAGGAGCGCGTCTGCCGTGTCGGCAACCTGCAGATCCTCTTCGCGAATCGCCACGCCGTGCGCGTCAATCGCGCAGCCTCCAGCGGCGATCTCGAGCCACTCAATGGTGAAGCCGAAGCGGCTCCCCGTCGCATCAAGGACGCGTCGCGCCGCAGCGACCACATCTGGACCAACGCCATCGCCAGGAATGGTGACGACGCGATGGTCAAATACGCCGCTCCGCTGCTGCAGCGGGAGGGCGGCGCTCTCCGTCGTGGAGCTCACTGCATCGCCTCGCGCGATCCCTTCGTCGGTGCGCTCGCCGCGCCAGACTCAATTGCCGCCAACTTGTTCGCTGCGGTGATGTAGGCGACAAGTGAGGCGTCAATGATGTTCGTGCTGAGTCCCTGTCCGCTGACAATGCGCGTCTCTGGAAGCGGCTTCCCCACCGCGTCCATATCAGAGGAGCGACGGCACTTCACGGAGACCTGACCCTGCGCATCCTCCCCTTCGGAGACGGCGCGGATCTCGTATTCGGCGAGGTTCGGTCGCCAACCAAGCGTTGGCTCAATCGCAAGGTCAATCGCCTCATAGAGCGCATCGACCGGGCCGTTTCCGGTTGCCTCAGCCTTGTGATCCTTCCCGTTCACCCGCACCTCCACGCGGCCAGCAGAGCCCCCGCCATGAGAGCTCTCTACGCTCCAGTCAACGAGCTCAATCGTTGCCGCACTGCCTGTGGCGGCGCGCTTATCAACGAGCGCGAGCAGGTCGGCGTCGGTGAGCTCCTTCTTGATATCGGCGAGTGCGATCGCTTCGCGGTAGAGCGCATCGAGCGCTTCGCCAGTGAGGTCGTGCCCGAGTTCGGTGAGCTTCGCCTGAAGGCCACGTCGACCGGAGAGCTTCCCGATCGTCAGTGATGATCCGAGCAGTCCAACCGACTGCGGCGTCATGATCTCATAGGTGAGCGGATTCTTCAGCACGCCGTCCTGATGAATCCCCGACTCGTGCGCGAATGCGTTCGCGCCAACGATCGCCTTGTTCGGCTGTACCGCAAAGCCGGTGAGGTAGCTGACCAACCGACTCGCGGCGGTGAGCTGCTCCGTCTGGACGCGGATGTCGTGGGATTCAAACTGGCCCGGTCGCGTGCGCAGCGCCATCACTACCTCTTCGAGTGAAGCGTTGCCAGCGCGCTCGCCGAGTCCGTTGATCGTGACCTCAACCTGGCGCGCCCCTGCCTGCACAGCGGCGAGCGTGTTCGCCGTGGCGAGACCAAGGTCATTGTGACAGTGGACGCTCACCGTGGCGTCACGTCCAACAAGGTCAACCACGCGCTTGGTGAGTGCGGCGTATTCAGACGGAATGGCGTAGCCAACCGTGTCGGGGATGTTGACCGTAGAAGCGCCAGCGCCAACCACCGCCTCATACACCTGCAGCAGATATTCGTGGTCGGTGCGGCTCGCATCTTCGGCGGAGAACTCGACTTCAGCGTCGCGACCGAGTCGCTCGCGCGCGTACTTCACCCACTTCACCGCCTCAGCGAGCGCCGCCTCACGTGTGGTGCGCAGCTTATGCGTGAGGTGAATGTCTGACGTTGCAATGAAGAGATGCAGATGTGGTCGATCCGAACCCTTGATCGCGTCGATGGCGCGCTGAGGGTCGCCATCCTTGCAGCGTGCGAGCGCCGCAATGCCGATCCCCTTCGTTGACTCGGCGATCTGTCGCACCGCCTCAAAGTCGCCTTCGGAGGCAGCTGGGAAGCCGGCCTCAATGACGTCCACCTTCAGCTTGGCGAGCTGCCGCGCAACCTCCAGCTTCTCCGCAACGGTGAGTCCAGCGCCTGGCGCCTGCTCGCCGTCACGCAGCGTGGTGTCAAAAATGCGAACCGCACCAGTGGCGACGCCAGGTCCAGGTGCGCCGTTCACTTGGCAGCGCCCTTCTCCGCAGCACCCTGTGCACCGTCAATATCAACCTCAACTGGGTTGAGGAAGGTCATCTGCCGACGCAGCTCGCGACCAACCTTCTCAATCGGGTGGCCGGAGTTTGCCGCGCGCAACTTCTTGTAGTTCGGTCGGCCAGCCTCGTCCTCTGCGATCCAGCCCTTCGCAAATGTGCCGTCCTGGATCTCGTTGAGGACTTCCTTCATCCGCGCCTTTACCGACGCATCAATGATGCGCGGCCCTGAGACATAGTCGCCGTACTCGGCGGTGTCTGAGATGGAGAAGCGCATGAAGTCCAAGCCGCCGCGGTACATCAGGTCCACGATCAACTTGAGTTCGTGCATTGTCTCGAAGTAGGCGAGCTGCGGATCGTAGCCAGCCTCAACCAGCGTCTCCCACGCACTCTTGACGAGTTGCGCCGTACCGCCGCAGAGCACCGCCTGCTCACCGAAGAGGTCGCTCTCTGTTTCGTCCTTGAAGGTGGTCTCCATGATTCCTGCGCGCGCGCAGCCGAGACCGTTGGCGTACGCCATGACGCGTGCGCGCGCGGTACCGCTCGCATCCTGATGCACCGCAAAGAGTGCAGGGACGCCGCCGCCAGAAACATAGACAGAACGGACCAGGTGGCCTGGACCCTTCGGTGCAGCCATGCCAACGTCAATGCCTGCCGGCGGCGTGATGCGGTTGAAGTGAATGTTGAACCCGTGCGCGAAGAGGAGGAGTGCACCTGGCTTGATGTTCGGCGCAATCTCGGCCTCATACATCTTCTTCTGCGCCGTGTCTGGGACGGCGATCATGATCACATCGGCGCGCTTCGCCGCTTCAGCGGCGGTCATCACCTCAAAGCCGTCGGCGGTTGCAACAGGGCGACTCTTTGAGCCTTCCGCGAGTGCAACGATGACGTTGAGTCCCGACTCCTTCAGGTTCTTCGCGTGCGCGTGGCCCTGGCTCCCGTAGCCGACCACTGCGATCAACTGCTTCTCGATGCTCGAAAGTGGCGCTTCTGCGCTGTAGTACATCTTGAAACTCATCGCTTCACCTGCTCCTCAATGGACCCGCTTCCGCGGGCCATAACTACTGAGCCGGTTCGCACCAGCTCCTTGATTCCGAACTCCCGAAGGAGCTCGACCACACGGTCCACATCACCAGGTTCACCCACGATCTCCACGATCACGGCGTCATCTCCAAGGTCCACCACGCGACCGTGGTGCATCTCGGCGAGGCTGACAATCTCTGGGCGGCTCTTGGAGGTAACCCGCACCTTGATCAGGGCGAGCTCGTGCTCCACGATCGCGCTGTCGGTCACGTCCTCAACCTTGAGCACGTCGATCAGCTTGTAGAGCTGCTTCGTTGCCTGCTCCACATGCACCTCGTCACCAAGGATGGTGAGGGTCATACGAGAGGTGTCGCTCCGCTCCGTCACGGAGACGGCGAGTGACTCAATGTTGAAGTTGCGCGCGCGCATCAGGCTCGCCACACGATTCAAGACGCCTGGGCGATTGTTCACGATCGCCACGATCAGGTGGCGTCGTGCATCGCCAGATCCAGGGAGTGCTCGTGCTGGCGCGGCGCCGCTCACTTGGTCGCCCCACTCGGCGCATTCGGATCGGTCGGATCAACGCGCGGGCCGCTCGAACCTTCGGTCACGTCCTCGCCATCATCGCCCCACTTGTCGATGAGGTCGGAGAGTCCCTTCCCCGCCGGCATCATTGGATAGACGTTCTGTCGTTCGGCAATCTCAAACCAGATCAGTGCTGGGCCATCCACGGCGAGCGCCGCAGCAACGGCGGCGTCCACCTCTTCAGGCTTCGAGACCTTCCATGCGGGGAGGCTGTAGGCGTCGCAGAGCTTCAGGTAGTCAGGACCGGCGAGCTGCTCTGAGTGGTAGTTGCCGGCATAAACGATCTCCTGCCACTGGCGGATCATGCCGAGCTTCTTGTTGTCCATCAACGCGATCTTCACAGGGATGCGCTCCTGAACAATTGTCGCCAGCTCCTGCAGCGTCATCTGGAAGCCACCATCGCCAGCGATCGCCCACGAAGTCTTCTCTGGCACGGCGACGGCGGCGCCCATTGCGGCGGGGAGTGCGAAGCCCATCGTGCCGAGTCCGCCAGACGAGAGGTGCGAGTTGGCGCGCTTGAAGCCGCCGTATCGCGCCACCCACATCTGGTTCTGCCCAACGTCAGCGGTCAGGTTGGCGTCGTGCTGTGAGCCTTCGGCGATGCGCTCCACCACGAAGTCGGCGGAGAGGACACCGTCGCGCCAGCCGCCAGAGCCGTGCCACGCCGAGTTTTCGCTCGCCGTGCGCCAGGTGGCGAGTTCGGCGAAGTAGTCGGCGCGCGCCGCAGGTGCAACGCTCGGCGTCAGCGGGAGGAGTGCCTCAAGCACGTGCTTCGCGTCACCAACGATCGGAATATCTGCCACAACGTTCTTGCCGATCTCAGCCGGGTCAATATCAACGTGAACAATCTTTGCCGACGGCGCGAAGGTGCGCACATTTCCGGTGACGCGATCGTCGTAGCGCATGCCAATGCCAATAAGAAGATCGGCAGATTGGATGGCGCGGTTCACATGCTTCCAGCCGTGCATCCCCATGTAGCCGTAGGCGAGCGGGTCACTCTCATCAATCACGCCGATGCCGAGGAGCGTCCACGCCACGGGGATCTGCGCCTTGCGGGCGAGCTCAAGGAGTTCGCGCTCTGCCTGGGAGATGAGGATGCCGTGTCCGGCAAGGATGACCGGTCGCTTCGATGCAGCGATCGCATCGGCGAGCACCTTGATCTGACGCACGTGACCATCAAGCTTCGGTCGGTACCCTGGAAGGCCAGCCTCAACCTCCGCCTGCGTTGGATGTGGCGCGCTCGTCTCGCCCATCAGCGCATCCTTAGTGATGTCCACGTGCACTGGGCCCGGCCGACCGCTACGCGCAATGTGGAACGCCTCGGCGATCGCATGTGGAATCTCATCCGCACTGCGGATCAGGTAGTTGTGCTTCGTCATTGGGAGCGTGATGCCAGTGATGTCAATCTCCTGGAAGGCGTCCTTGCCGAGCAAGACGCCCGGAACGTTGCCGGTGATCGCAACCACGGGGACTGAGTCGAGCATGGAGGTGCCGATCCCCGTCACAAGGTTCGTTGCGCCAGGACCGGAGGTGCCGAGGCAGACGCCGACCTTCCCCGACGCGCGCGCGAAGCCGTCAGCGGCATGCGCCGCCGCCTGCTCATGGCGCACCAGGATGTGGCGCAGGCCAGGGTGATCAGCGAGGACGTCGTAGAGCGGAAGGATCACGCCGCCCGGGTAGCCCCAGATGGTGTTGCTCCCCTGAAGAAGGAGCGCCTCACAGAGTGCATCCGCGCCGATGCGCGGGCGTGGGCCGCCGCGTCGCTCAATACGTGCGTCGCGCAGCATCTCCTTGCGCGCGCGCTCAGTGGCGAGCGCCGCACTCGTCCCTGCGCCTGGCACGTGTCCCGTCTGCGTCATCTCTCTCCTTCTAAGAACACGAAACCCCCGCCTCTCTGGCGGGGGTTCTGAGTTCCGTTCGGTGCGACTTCCGCGCTACCCGTCGGTCTCCTCAGCCCCGCCTGGGCTGAATAAGCAACCCAATGAGGAGTAGCTCCTCATTGAAGATCGCCACAGGGCGTACAAAAGCAACGCTCACAAAATCAACTGTTAATGCGCTGCTCGTCTTCATTAGATGGGCAGCGTACCAGAGGGCTACGAGGCGACGCTAGTACGCGACCCCGCCAGCGGCCACGAGGGCGGCACGAAGGCGCTCGGTGATCGCAGCGGCGCTTCGCGGGTCGGCGCCGTTCAAGAGTCGATCCCCCACGCCGAAGCCTGCGGCGCCCGCCGCCACGAGGGGGGCGATCTCCTCAAGGGTGACGTTGGTGGGGGCGATGCGCGAAGTGGGCCGTGTGGCCAAGACCGAGCGGAGGAAGGCGGGGGCGTTGATCGCCAAGGCTGGGAAGAGCTTCACCTGCGTCGCCCCCAATCGTTCGGCGAAGGCGATCTCTGTAGGGGTGAAGGCGCCAGGGAGCCAGTCCACGCCAGCCGCGGCGCAGACGGCGCCAGTTGGCGCGTCAGTAATGGGCGAGACGACGATGCGCGCACCAGCGTCACAGACGCGCTGTGCCGTAGCAGCGTCGAAGACGGTCCCCACACCAACGGCGAGGCGCGGGTGTGACGCAGCGAGTCGCGTGATTGCGCCGAGTGCGGCTGGCTCAGCACCTTCTCCGCGGAGCAACAGCTCGAGCGCCAAGACGCCGCTCGCCACGCACGCGTCGGCCCACG
>Ga0222713_10007125_pt1 | contig 10544 bp, 6 predicted proteins | sample C33_649DmetaG_FD_165061 | JGI IMG/M metagenome (GOLD analysis project Ga0222713, IMG submission 165061) | Estuarine water microbial communities from San Francisco Bay, California, United States - C33_649D | ecosystem: Environmental > Aquatic > Marine > Unclassified | place: USA: California... | reverse complement strand
CTGCTGTGTTTCACGACTATCACCCTGGCTGTTATCGTCTTTAGATTCTTGTTCTTGATCACCTATATAGAATTTTAATACATTGGGTTTACGACCACGTTCAATCTTATAATCAATACCATCTACACTAAACTCTAGCGTAACCATCATGGCTTTACCATTAGTGCGATTGACTAAGTTATCTTTACGAATACTGTTGATTGGGATACCAAACAAAGCATAGGATAGCCCTTGAATCAATGTTGTCTTGCCAGTACCATTACGAGCACCGTCACCACCTAAGTCTAAGTTCTCACCTAGAATAAGTGTTAAGTCTTGTCTGTCAAAACTAACGGCTTGTGTTACTTGTCCGATTGATAGAAAGTTTCGTAATGTAATGTTCTTTAATGTAATCATATGTTATTGTAAATGTCCAATAGTAGTTTTTTATCAAATGTATTTGATTCAATAGAATTGATTTGGTCGATAACGATTTGGTCAACACTTTCAAATCTTAAGCCATCTGAACCAGCTACTTCAGTTTGTTCAAGTTTCATTGGAATCAATGCCATCTCTCGTAGTTTATGTTCTGGGATTAGTGTTTCTCTAATGAAGTTAGCTTCTTCGTAACTAATATCAATGTCAAGATGTACTCTAACATGGCTGTCAATCAATAGCAAGCCTTCAGGGTTTTCTAGTACATCACTAAGTTTATATACACGATATAATGGTTGTCTAGGCCAACTGAAGAATTGTGGTTCACTTCCCCACTCTAGTACCATCATACCACGAGCATCATCTCCTGCATCAGCATAGTTATGTGGGAAAGCATTACCGATATACCATACATTCTTTTTACTTTGACGTTTATGGAAATGACCACTGAATACTTTATCAAACCCACCTACATGTTCTGCATTTAGTTCCCCGTGATCGGGCATTTCTACCATAGCATTCATATAGAAATGCGGCAACTCTAAGTGACCAAACAAATATTTGCCACTTAGTTTTTGTAGTTTCTTATAATCATCTTGTACAAGCCAAGGTGCAATAACTACATTTCCTTCTTGGAAGAAGTCGTTGACGATCTCCACGTTTGGTAGATGTTTAGCCCACTCAACAGAATGAACGTCCCGCTTATCACGATAATAAAGATCGTGATTGCCTGGTATAAAATATACTCGATCAAAGCTAGCATTTAGTTTCTCCAAGGCTTGTAAGCCAAATTGTAATGTTTGAATGTTAATACTGGCACGATGATGATTAAAATCACCCAAAAAGAAACAAGTTTCACAACCTTCAGCCTTAGCTTTAGTAATGAACCAGTCTACAAATGCGGCACAGTCTTGATTATGTTGTAAGCTGTTTGACTTCAATCCAAAATGAATATCAGTAAATACAGCGGCTTTTTTGAAAAGATTACTCATCTGTCTATTTTATATTAAGTTTCTGCTAGTAGCAATGTTATTGGTTAAACGTTTTATTAAAAAGCTCAACTGCCTTTTCCCAATCATGGTTTTCATGAAACCTTAAACTAACACAAGTCCTTATTCCATTGCCGGAACAGATAGAATGAGGAATGTCTGTCCTTACTAGGGTTATGTATTCGTCAATAGAATATTCGGACTCTAGAGTTAGTTCACTTGTGCTAAAATTTATATAAGGTGTATTACCAGGACTTATTAACACATGTTTTTGTATTTCGGGATTTTTGCGGGTATACCATTGCATTTTACTACTCATATCCGTACTATCGTCAAATACAACATTTAACCCATAGTTAATATATATGGGTTTGTTGTTTATCAATGCTACATCAATGTGAGCGGTTACAGGATTATGTTGACGCATTTTATTAAAAATCATTAATCCTGATACCTTTGCAATACTTGAAAGTTTTTCTAAAAAACTATCAGTAAAAACTTCTTTAGCATAATCAGCGCCCTTCCATTTTACCATATCCATTGGTCTAACCCAATCGGGTCTCACCACATCAATCTTTTTAAGATTTAATGGTAAAAAATACATTTTATTCTTCGTATACTGTACTACTTGATCCAGAACCTTGACGGCTCCAACTTGGGTTAAGACCGTTAATCTCTAAGATATCATCACGTATATTCTGATTACGCTTTTCAGTATTCAACACACGACAGAAACTATTTGTTATAGCTGCCGTATAATAAGCGAATGGGTTTGCACTTTTGGCTTCATTGAAACGTAAGCCAACGTATGTTAGTTGAAGGATAGCACTGTTACGCATCTCATCATTGTAAGTATACCCACGCCAATTATATTTCATTGCATATTTTTCACACATCATAATGTACATACGGGCAAGCTTATTGGTGATAGTACCGTGGTCTTTATTGAAGTTACCTGTTTCTAAATCACCTTCCCAATGACTTTTGCCTACACAATAGAATGTATTATTGCTGTCAATCTTGTAATGTTGGAATGGTGGGAAGTTTACTTTAACATGAACCATATCATCAACTTCAGCTTTAGTAGATGTATCTTCTAAGTCAGCAAAGATTTCATCTGGATCTGGTTCCTCAAACTCAAAGATATCTTTTGCTGTTTTCTTTTTAACTGTTTTGCGGGGTTGTTTTGGTGCGACTGGAACGTGATCCCAAGTCATTACACGAAATACTAAATCTGTTAGTTGAATAGAGTCGGGGGAAACTGCGTCTTTTGACCCTTGTTCCAAACTAAGACGTAATGCACGTGTTTCTTTTGCTTGTTGAATGGTTTCGGGTTTGAAAGCATAAGCTAGACTATCTTCAATAGGAGCTTGGGGCATATCTACAATGAAATCATATCGATGATATTCTGGTTTGGTAAAGTAGCAATATGCGTTTTTGCTTTCGTGTATTTCTTTTAGAATGTCTTTATTATTTAAATAGTTGACAGGTTTGCGTGGCGCTGGGAGTAGTGACATAGTTTCCTTATTATGTTTGATGTAGTGTAACACATTAGTTGCAGAAAAGCAACGGAATTTTGAAGAAAAGGGTAAAAATACTAGTTTTATTTAGCGATAAATATAAGTAAGGATAACAACATATTATGGCAACAGTCCCAGAATTAAAGGCTAAGATAGCCGAGATAGACGCTCAACTTATACCTCTTAAAGCGGCCGCCCAGGAGGCAAAGATAAAAACTGACCAAGCACAGGCCGCATTGGATGTTTATTATAATACACCCGGACACATCAATCTTAGTGCAAAAATAAATGCACAAAATGCAGTTAAAGCAGACCCAAATAATGTACAACTACAACAAAATTTAGAAGCCATAAATATCCAATGGGCAAAGCAATCAGCCGAGTTAGGACCTTTGCTTGCAGCCAGAGATGCGGCATTTCAGGCTCAAATTGCGGCAAATGCACCCGTAGTAAAATTAGATGCTGAAGCTGGCCAATATGAAGTAGAAATTGCTAAAATAGATCCTAGCCAAGCAACACCTGATGCAGTAACATATCTAAAAGAAAATGGTGGGTTACCGATTACTACAAGTTCTGATCCGGCATTAACTACACCGGCTCCTACTGAACCAACTACAGTACAGAATTCTGCTCCGGCAACTACGACAGATCCAAACACTGATCCAAATACAAACATTGGTGCTGAAGCACAAGTAGCACCTCAAGTACCAGTAGACGATGGGTCTGACCCATATGTAAGCAATGGTACTACAAACGTAGAAACGGTTGAAAACTTTTCACCGGAAGCTATTGGAGGTGAAGATCCATTTGAGGCAGCAAGATTAGCAAGGGAAGAAGAAGATAATAATACCCCTCCTCGAACTGAGCAAGATGTTATTGGTGCATATGGTGGAATGCAAGGTTTACAAGGGTCAGTAGAGAATGCCAGAGCAAGACAAATCACACAAGATGCAGAAAATGCAAAAACTCAAGGTGATTGGCGTGTACGACTAAGTTTGGCTCCGGGCGCTGGATACTTGTATAAAGCAAATAATCCAGGTATACTAGCACCGCTACAATCAACAGATGGTGTAGTGTTCCCCTACACACCTCAAATACAGATTAACTATGCCGCACATTATGATCCAACTGAGCTAACACATAGTAACTATAAAGTATATCAATATAAAAATAGTAGTGTAGACCAAATAACAATCACTTGTGACTTTACAGCACAAGATACAGCAGAAGCAAACTATTTGTTAGCAACAATACATTTCTTCCGTAGTGTTACAAAAATGTTTTATGGACAGGATCAGAATCCAAAACCAGGAACTCCTCCTCCATTGTGTTATCTATCTGGCTTGGGTGCATTTCAGTTTGATAAACACCCATTAGTTATAAGTGGATTTAATTATAGTTTGCCAAATGATGTGGACTATATACGTGCAGGAAGCCCAACATTACAGCCTGGTGTTGATGCATCGATGTACCAATATTCAGAAGATCCTGGTGCAGTTGACGATGGAGTATCTTGTCGTAGATTGGGTGCTAATGGATTAGTTGCAGGTGGAGGTACACCGCCGCCGAAGTTTAACAATAGTGCAACTAATAAAGAACCTACGTATGTACCTACAAAAATACAAATATCAATAAGTGCATACCCAATAGTATCACGTGGCGATATAAGCAGTAAGTTTAGTTTAAGAGATTATGCTACGGGTTCATTGCTTCAGGGCAGTAAACGTGATGGCGGAGGAATTTGGTAATGGCAAATAACACACTTTATCCAGCAACAAGTCCATATTACGATACTGATATCGTTAATGGTAAGTTTTTAGACGTTATGGTAGATAGACCTATACTTAAACAACCTTCTGATATCTATTGGGAAATCACTATGGTTTATGAATATAGACCTGATCTATTAGCATATGACTTATACGGTGATAGTAGATTGTGGTGGGTGTTTGCTAGTAGAAATCCAAACAGATTAAAAGATCCTTACTTTGATTTTGTAACAGGTGTAGGCATATATTTACCTAAAGCAGATTTATTAAACCAACTGTTGGGACTATAAATGGCTTGGAAAATAAATCAAGATAGAAACACAGGAGGTTGGTATGTTGAAAACACCACCACTGGTAAAAAGTATTATGCCGGTGACCCCGGAGCCGCAATCAATGATGCCATACGTGAAGGTGATATGCCTGCATCTAATAGAGATATATTACTCGAAGATGCGGCCGCAATCACACAAAATGTTCCGCCACCAAATACTGAACCGGTACCTGTCGCAGCCGAGGCTACACCCAATTCAAACACATTGACTGGTACATCGGATGATGATGCTAGTTATAATAAACAAGCAGCCGCAGCCAACTCAGCTAATCAATCATCAGACGGGGTACCGGAAGTAGTCATAACATCTAATCGTCCGGCTACAGTAAAATCAGCAACTCCAAAAAGTTATGCAGGTAGAAGAACATATAATCCATTAAGTAAGTTTGCTAGTTATACATATCAGATTAGTTTGTATATGATAACCCCTGATGGATATAATGCATTTATTGATTCTGGTAGAAAAAATATTAATGCACTAACACAAACAACAGTCAACGGTACTGCTACTAAAGGTGGCGCATTCTTAATCGCTCAGAGTGGTGGCATCAATGACCGCATAAAACGTGCTCCAGGCTTTGAGCTAGATTACTATATAGATAACTTAAAAATCAATAGTTACTTACAGGGTCCTGAAACACAAATAGAAACAAACACAACTGATGTTACTTTTAACATATATGAACCATATGGCTTTTCATTTATATCAAGACTAAGACAGGCAATGTCAGCATTACAAAGTCGTAGTACTATACCTAACTATAGTAAAGCGGCAAATGAGTTAAAACAGTTTTATATTTTAGGTATACGTTTTCAAGGATATGACATTAATGGAAATCTATTATCTAATACTGATGTAGATTTAGGAAACACTCAATCTGGAGTAACTGATTCTAACGGAGTATTTGAAAGATATTTTGATATCATAATCGATAAGATGAACTTTACATTAGATGGTAAAATGTCTACGTATAAAATACAAGCAAGATCCATTACACCTTCGATTGGTTATGGAGTTAAACGAGGACGAATCAAAGTTAATCAATCTATTGTTGCAGGAACAGTATATGATGCATTAAAGGGTGATGGCAAAGGCATAAGAAGTCTTGCTGGATTAATGAATGCACAAGAAGAAGAAAACGCCAAATCAGGAATGAAAAAGAACGTATATGATTTTGAGTTTGCAGGGGATGCTGAATCTATATTTAAAAAGGCAACACTTAATAGTAAAGATAAATCTCGTTCGGGTACAAGCTCGGTAGAAAATACTGACCAATCAAATGATGCCGCATCATTAAAAGCTGTTCCGGATTTAAACAAATATACTATACAGTTTAAATCTGATACAAGTATATTGCAAGCCATTAGCTCTATAATACGTCAAAGTTCTTACATGGAAGATGCTGTAAAAATCATCAAAGAAAGTAACTTAAGTGACAATAGTGATGACAAAGAAGATGAACAAAATAATAAAAAGGCAAAAGAGTCAATCAAATGGTATAATGTAAGTACTAGGATTAAGTGTTTAGAATGGGATGAAAAGCGTAGTGATTTTGTTTATAATATCACTTATGTAATACAACCATACTCAACACCTGCGATTGTAAGTCCATATGTGGATCTATCTACTTCATATTATGGTCCATATAAAATATATGATTATTGGTTTACTGGTAAAAATACAGAAGTATTAAAATACGAACAGGTGTTGAATAATGCATATATGCAAACTGTGTTAGATCCTTCTAGTGATCCTGCATCACATGGCGGTGCAGCCAATGTGTCACAAGTACCTGATATGCACTCTATACAACCTTCACAGGGTGCAATCGATAAAGGATTGGATAATCAAAACTCAGTATTGAATAGTTTATTTGACGTAAAGAATATTGCAGAAGCCAAAGTATCTATATTGGGAGATCCTGATTATTTAATGGTAGAAGACCCTGGTAGTTTAAGTCAAGCATATAATCAGTTTTACGGAGTAGATGGTTTTACTATTAATCCTAATGGTGGGCAAGTGTTCATGCAGATAAACTTTAAAGAAGGTGTTGACTATAAAAATAGTGATGGACTATTATCTATTAACGAATCATTGTTATTTTGGAAGTATCCAAAAAATGTTGAAAATAAAGTAAAAGATAAAGGCATTCATTATAGATTGATAAAAGTAGAAAACGAGTTTAATCAAGGTAGATTTACTCAACTACTTAAAGGTACATTATATGATTTCCCTAACGCAGGAAATGATAAGCTTAAAGCAGGTGCACAACGACCTAATGAAAGTTCAACAACTGTAACTGATGTAAGACAACCAAATGATCAGGCAAACTCAACCGATACATCAGGGGCAAATAATAGTAGTTCAGGACAAACTGGATTAGTACCAGATAATATACCGTCTGGGTCTAGTGAGACTGAAGTTGTGGGAGCCAATGCATTGGCAAATAATAGTGCATCAGTAACAGGTGGACAACAAACAAACGCACAGGGTGTACAAGATGATGATGCTTATAGTGCGATTAAAGACCGTCTGCTTGCACAAAAGTATGGCGGCAGAGAATAAACTAGAGAACAAATATGGCTATTGATTATTTTAAACCACTAGGAACAACCAAATCAGGAAAACCAGATAGAGGTGGTGGCATTATATACAGCACACCGGTACTAGGTGTGGTTAAAGATAATATTGATCCTACACGTAGCGGCAGAATACAGGTATATATTTTAGATTTAAGTGGCAAAGACCCTGATAATGCATCTAGTTGGGTATCTGTTAACTATATGAGTAACTTCTTTGGGGTAACTACACCATCATCTTCAGATACTGGATGGGGTGAATATACAAAAAATCCAAACAGTTATGGTATGTGGACTAGTCCACCTGATATAGGTACAACTGTAGTATGTATGTTCATTAACGGTGACCCTAACTATGGGTTCTATATAGGTGCGATCCCTCCTGCAGAATCATTACATATGGTACCTGCTATAGGTGGTAGTGATAACATTGTGGCTAATCAGGGCGAGGCAAATAGCTTAGGTGGTGCCGCAAGATTACCGGTAGTTAATATCAATACTAATAATGAAGGTATTGCTGATAGTGCAACATATTTGACAGCCGCAAAGCCTGTACATAGTTATGCCGCTAGTATATTAGCACAACAAGGTTTAATAAGAGATCCAATAAGAGGAGTTATTGGGTCAACTGCACAACGTGAAACACCAAGTCGTGTAGGTTGGGGTGTAAGTACCCCAGGACGTCCTATATATGAAGGTGGACATACTGATGAAACTATTGCACAAGCCGCAACAAGTGATAAACCTAAAGGATTAAATGTCATCGCACGTAGAGGTGGTCATACGTTAGTAATGGATGATGGTGATATATTAGGTCGTGACCAACTAGTAAGAATACGTAGTAGTTTAGGACATCAAATATTAATGAGTGATGATGGTCAAACATTGTTTATCATTCACGCTAATGGACAAAGTTATATTGAGTTGGGCAAAGAGGGTACGATTGATATGTATTCTACTAACTCTGTTAATGTAAGAACACAAGGTGATTTAAACCTACATGCTGACAACAATATCAATATCAATGCAGGTAAACAACTAAACATAAGCGCAGATACTATTGCGATGAGTAGTGAAAAAGAAACTACACAAAAAGTAGGAGCAGATTTTAGTTTATTTGCTTCTGGAAAGTACACTACTAAAGTTAGTGGGCAGATGAGTTTTGCTAGTGCGGCCGATGCATCGTTTTATAGTGATTCAGTAACATATATTAATGGTAGTAAGATTAACTTAAACACAGGTGCATCAAGTTTAGTACCACAAGAAGTTAAACCATTGCCAGTCACAGCACATACTGATACATTATATGATGCAACTAAAGGTTGGGCAGCCGCACCGGGCAAGTTATTAAGTATTGTAAGTCGTGCACCTGCTCATGCTCCATGGGCTAGTGCAAATCAAGGGGTAGATGTTAAAGTTAATAACAATGCAAGTTCAGCATTACCGGCAGCACCTTCTCCTGCAGTAGCCACTGCAAATGCAAGTGCAAATGAAGGAGCAGTAACAGCACCAGTTTCAGTAGCAGTAGCATCTACCGTACCTAACTCAGATCCAATCAGTAGTGCATTGGATAAGAACACTACAGGAACAATGGTTGGACAAATATCAACATTGGCGGCAACCGGACCGGCAGCTGCCGCAGTTAAACTAGGTGCTGGAGTAGTAGATACAGTTAACGGAGCAGTCGCGGCAGTTGGTCAAATGGCACAAAGTCCTGCACAGTTAGAAGCAGGTGGAGTTATTAAACCTGGCTCGGCAGCACTAGTTGATAACTTAGTTCAAAAAGGCAAAACGATTGAACAAGCGTTAACACCTAACTTGTTTACAGGAAAATCAGGAGCAGAAAACTTGACCAGTTATGTGAACAATCCTGTAGCACAAGTTGCTACACAAGTGCAGACATTCCAACAAGCACAAACAGCATTAACTAATAATGGATTGATTACAGGTAAAGAGTCTGGAACACAAATAGCTGGCTTAGTAATGTCAGCCGCAACTACAGGTGTAACAAATACAGTTAACTTTGTTAAGAATGCCGCAACTACTGCATTGGGTGCAGTAACCGGAGCAGTGGGAACAGCAACTAAAGCTATTAATAGTTTATTAGGTGGACCTGCTAATATGATAGCAAGTGGTAACTTTGCTGGTAACTTAGCAGCCACTGTTACTGGTGGTTTGAGTAGTATTGCAGGAGCATTGGGTGGAATGGCTAAAGGTGCTGTTGCTGGTATAGCAGGATTACTAGATAGTGCTAAAGGTGTTGCTGGTAGTGCATTCCTTGCTATTACAAATGCATTCCCGACATTAAAAGCAGGTGTACCGCAAAACGTCAAGGACATCACCGAGAAGGCACAAGCTACCGCACAAGCTCCGGCTTCTAACCCTATAACCGGTGCATTAAGTGCAGTTACTGGCGCAGTTACTGGAGCAGTCAATACAGTAGTAGGGTCAGCAACTAACCTAATCAAATCCACAATAGGAGCTACTCCAGGATTATCATCTGGATTAAATGCATTACCGGGAGGGGAGAAAACAGTTGCATCTGTTATTAACAATGCAGCCGGTGCTATTAACGTAGTGCCTGGTGTTGCAGCCGTAACGGGATTAATCAATACAGCGACTACAGCTAGTGCTGGATTAAGTAACTTGACTTCTGTTAATCCATTAGCATCATCCGGAGCATTAAATGCCGCAACAAATCTTGCAGGTGGATTAACTAAAGGATTGGATGACTTAAAGAGTGGTAAACTATCATTAGCATCACTTGCATCAGCTGGATTACCTGCAGGTGCAGCCGCACAGCTAAACTCTGCTATTAGCTCATTGAGTTCAGGTGGTGCAGTTCCAATCAAGTTACCAACTATAGCTATTAATACAAACGACCGCACTGAACTAACATCTCAAGTTACATCATTATTGGGTAATGCAAAAATACCAGTAC
>Ga0222713_10007123_pt1 | contig 10553 bp, 7 predicted proteins | sample C33_649DmetaG_FD_165061 | JGI IMG/M metagenome (GOLD analysis project Ga0222713, IMG submission 165061) | Estuarine water microbial communities from San Francisco Bay, California, United States - C33_649D | ecosystem: Environmental > Aquatic > Marine > Unclassified | place: USA: California... | reverse complement strand
CCTGTAGCAGCGGTTGTGTACCGTGCCGGGACAGCCCATCGCCTATCAGCCCCCTTTCCGATGCCGTCCACCGATGGCTTTGAAATGGGGATCACACCGCCCGTTCCCGCTCCTGCCTCTGTACAAGGTGTTCTGCTGAACGCCGTTGGCAGGCAGGTCCGTATTCTGGATGTTGCCGTGAGCGGTGATCAACAGGTGTTGCGCTGCGACACCAGTGAACTGCCGTCGGGCATGTACCAGCTGATCGTCACCGTGGACAACCAGTACGTGCGTACATATCCCGTGCTGGTCGTTCGTTAACTTTGTACCTATGGCAACGATCATTTCCCTCGACCCGCGCGTGACGCGCCTGTCTATCGAGGCCGATGCCCCTGCAGAGCAGGTCATCACACCAGAGATGGACCAGTTTCAGACCTACGAGGTCTTTCACCAGCCCAAGAGTGGGGCCCACCACGTGCACGTAGGTTCTGTGCATGCACCAACACCCGAGCTGGCCCTGCTGCTGGCTAAGGAGCAGTATGCACGCCGAGGGCAAACGCATAACCTGTGGGTGGTGAGCACGGCTCACGTGATTACCATGTCGTCGGGTGATGCCGACGTGTTTGAAACCACACCCGAGAAGAAGTATCGCGACGTTGCCGCCTACATGGTGCGTAATAAGGTAGACGCTTTCAAGAAGGCGCAGAACACCCAAGGCGAGGAGCACCAATCATGAGTACTGCCACGCAGCGACTGATCCTTCGCATGGCTGATGATGAACTCATCCTGGCACACCGTCACTCAGAGTGGACCGGTATGGGTCCGCTTCTCGAAGAGGATATTGCCTTTTCCTCGATTGCGCAGGATAAGCTGGGACATGCTCAGGCGCTGTACCAGATTCTACACGATCAGTTTGAAGCTCCAGTACCCGACGCTCAAGCATTTGGAAGAAACGAGGCAACGTTTACCTGCTGCCAGTTCGTAGAGCTGCCAAACGGTGAGTACGACTTCTCACTCGTGCGGCACTTCCTCTTCGATACGGCCGAATACCTCCGCTATGGCATGTTGGCAAAGAGCACCGTTGAGCCCCTTGCCAAACTTGCCCGCAAGGTGCACGGCGAGCTGAAGTACCACTTGTACCATGCGCAGACGTGGATCATTCAGTTGTCAAGCCAGGGTACCGAAGAGAGTAAGGCGCGGATGCAGACGGCATTGAACGAAGCCTGGCCGTATGCACTGGGAATGTTCGATCCAAAGGATGACGATGCGGCCTTGAGCGCCGACGGAGTCTTCCCGGGTGAGCAAGCTCTTGAAGATGCTTGGCGTGCCTCTGTTGCCGATATCTGTGCCAAGGCAACACTGGTTGTTCCAACTGATACTGCGGCGATGCTGGGTGGTCGCAAGGGATTCCATACCGAGTACCTGCAGCCGATGCTGGACGAGATGACCGAGGTGTACCGCATCGATCCATCGGCCGAATGGTAGGGGGCTCAATGACGCGCACGGATGTCCTGGAAGCCCTTACGCACGTGATGGATCCGGAGATTCCCACGTTGTCCCTCGTGGACATGGGAGTGATTACCGGTGTGACGGTGGCAGAAGATGGATCCGTCCGCGTAACGATGACGCCTACGTTCGTAGGATGTCCTGCCATCGACGTCATGCGGTCTGAGGCCGAAGCGGCTGTGCGAGCCCTTGGTGTAGAGAAGGTGACTGTGGAGGTCAACTTCGACGAGCCGTGGACAACGAACCGCCTAACCGAACACGGTCGGCAGATGCTCCTGAAGCACGGGTTGGCACCACCCGAACCCTTCGACACCACCGTTGAACTTCATCTGGATGTCCTGAACAATACAGCCTGTCCGTACTGCGGCAGCCGGAACACCACGATGAAGTCTCCTTTTGGCCCAACGCTGTGCCGATCGCTGCATTACTGCAACGCCTGTCAGCAGGCGTTTGAAGGGTTCAAGCCCGTCTAACACCTGTTTAACATACGCCGTTATAACGAGAGGGCTGTCTGGACGAAGAACTGTCGTCCTACCAACCCAGGGATCAACGTAGGGTGAAACCGGTCTAGCACGTTGTTCATGCCAGCGCCTACCTTGATGCGAAAGCTGCCTACGTCGAAGCTACGTGTAGCAGCAAGATTGATGACTGTATAACCATCGACGTATTCGTCCGGACGATCCAGGACCTTGCGCGCAGGATCGCTGATGACCACACCGTTGCGATCGAGCGATTCGTCGCCATAGCGACCGATGAATTGCAGGCGGACGTTGGCACTCCAGTCGTGGTTATCGCTGTCGAACTGGAACCGCAGCGTGCCACTGTGGCGAGAGCGATTCCAAAGGCCGCCGTAGTTCTCGCGCGTGAGTTGTTCGTCGATGGTGCCAGCCTGGCCACGATCGATGGCCTCGAGTACCTGCACGTCCTTTGCATCGAGGAACTGGTATCCACCCTGAACGGAGAAAGTCCCAACTTCTGCTAGGGCAACGGCGAGTTGAAGATTTGCTTCGATGCCCTGCGTGTACACGCTGGTGAGGTTCCGATAACTGTAGACGTTACGCCCGTCAACCTCGCCGGCAAGGTAGAACTCGATCAGGTTTCGAAGGTCGTTGCGGTAGGCACGCAGCTCTCCCGAGTACAGAATCGAGACCGTACTGGAGAGGTCGCGCTGACCATCCTCATACCTCAGGCCGAGGTCGTAGGATACGCTCCTTTCCGGTTCCAGATTGTTGCCCAGTCGCGCTGCACCGATCAGGTCGTACCCTGCACCAGCCAGACGATTGGAGAAAGTCACAAACAGTTGGCGGAAGTCTGGTGCCTTGAATCCCGTACCGATCGATCCCGATACGCGCAGGTGCTCGCCTGGCTTCCAGAGGACTGAGAACCGAGGGCTTAGAGCCTCGCCAAACACATTGTTGCCGTCGAAGCGCGCGCTCACCACGTAGGAGATCCAGTCTGTTGGTAGTCCCTCCCATTGAGCGAAGGCCACACCGGTGCGGTAGAAGGGACTGCTGCCGGAAGTCTGAGGATCTTCGTACCGAGTGCCGGCAATGTCGTCGTACAGAAACTCGCCCCCTACCGTCATACGATTTGTTTCACCCACCACCAGGTCGTACTGCGCATACATGCGTGCAATGCGTCGGAGCAGATCATCGGTTTCGCCAGCTGTACCCTGAGCAACGTCGAAGTTGTAGCGCTCGTTGTAGGCAGAGGCATAGGCCGTGAGCGTAAGACGAGCACGACCCTTCACCCACTCGGCACCAAGTGTGCCGGAGAGGTCGGACTGCACCACACTACCGGTGTTCGAGGCAATCTGACCAAACACACTCTCAATGAAGGTGCCACTCGTTTCGGTGCCAAATCCACGGATCCATCCTCGCAGTTTCCAGTGCTGACTTGCTCGGTACTCCACCTTGGCTTGGATCGTTGCGTCCTGGTATCCGGAGTACGGGATCGAGAGGGTATCCAGTGGCAGATCAAACGCTGCCGCCGTGCGGTAGTTCATGAAACCGGAGAGCTGCAGATCACCACGTCGATAGCCCAGTTCCACGCGGGAGTCCACTGGTCCGCGCGTTAACGCCTGTACCGTTGCCGATCCCGTGAGGCCGTCATCAGGTGTGGCGGTAATGATGTTGATCACCCCAGCCAGTGCCTCACTGCCAAACATGCTCGACATGGGTCCCTTCACCACTTCGATGCGCTCGATATTGCCAACCGAGACACGATCAAGATCCAGCACTCCAGCTACGCGTCCTACCATCGGCTGACCATCGATCAGGATCATGGTGTAGTCCGGCCCAAGGCCATTCATCTGCACTCCGGTCCGTACGGCACCGGTCATGAGAAGTCCGGTCTGCTCCTTGAGGATGTCACCCAGGCTTACCATCGCCGTGGTGGCGATCTTTTCCTTACCAATCACCTCAACACGCACGGGCGAGTCCTTGAGCAGCACCTCATTACGGGTACCGGTCACGACCACCTGTTTCGACTCTACGGTACGGAGGCTATCGGTTACCTGTCGGGCACGCAGCGAATCCTGATCAGCAGCTTGGAGCAGGGGGCTTGCCAGTGCAACAAGTAGGAGGCCTCGGAGTGTTGAGCGCAGCATAGCCTCAAAAATAGGACTTTGCTCTCGAGGCCCCAGCAGGCAAGCCGCAGCAGGCGTGACTACTCTTCCATCCACACAACGGGCACTGTGTGCGCTCCGGATGGCGTCCGTGTGGTGATGTAGTACAAGCCACTGGCCAGATCGTGCATACGAAGTGTAACGGTATGCGGTGTACGCTGGTCCGGAGTCTGATCCAGAGTCCGCCGAATCACCTCGGTGGTAAGAACCTGACCACTGACAGATACCACCGCTACCTGAAACTCTCCCGGCTCGCCCCCTTCAATCGTCACCTCGATGACGTCGTCGGAGGATCGTGCCACCACCTGCACCGTGGTAGGAGCAAAGAGCTGCACAGCGCGATTCCTGATATTACAGCCGGTGATGAGGAGCCGGCCACTGATCGTCTCCTCACGAGGGCACGTCAATCCCGACCACGACACATCTTCCCATCGCAACGGAACGGTACTGATAGAGCTCAGGAGTACCGTGCCGCGAATCTGCGTGATGCGTTGCCCTGTTGTCACAATCGGAATGTCCCGCATGAGCAGGTACACAAGCTGCTCCGTCCCTCGCTGACTGGTCACAATCAGTCCGCGCTCGGCAGAATCGGGGATGAAGGCACTAGCATCAAACACCAACGTGGCGCGAAGCTCATCAATGCGCACGGGAAGTGATCCGGCGTCTACGTCTACGAACACGGGAATACCAACATTCGTAGCGCCTGCCTCGGCAACCACTTCGCCCACGCGCAGTGTGAGCCCCAGCGTATCAAGTACCGATACCGTTACAAACACCGTGTCGACACAGCCGAAGCGATCGCTTCCCACTACACGATAGGTGGTGGTGGTTAAGGGGCTTGCCAGTGGATTTGCGATGGTGGCATCGCTGAGGCCATCGGCCGGAGACCATTCATACCGGCTGCTGCCCGAGGCAATCAGTTGGGTTTCTTCGCCAATGCAGATTGTTGTGCCCCCAGCTACCGATACCGTGCCCTCGGAGACCTCCACCACAACGGTATCGTAGGCAATGCAGTTGTTGCGCTCGGCCATCACGATGTACGTGGTCGTGCGGTCTGGTTGGGCGACCGGTGCCATCACGGTCGCACTGCTGAGTCCATCAGTGGGTTGCCACAGGTAGCTGTCAGCAATACCCTGCGCTTGGATCAGAATAGCATCTCCGCGACACACGCCTAGATCCGGACCAGCAGAAATCACCGGACCGTCCCGCACTACGACAACCACCGTATCAAAGCCAACGCAGGATGGGCTCGTGCTCACCGTCGCGACGTAGGTGGTTGTGATCGTCGGCTGCACAGTGGCCGTTGGTCCCGATCCAATCACGACACCGGCACGGGTTGTCCAGATGACGGTTCCCTCCGAAGCCTGAGCTGTAAGCTCCACGCGCTCGCCGGCACAGACGGTTGTGTCGCTGCTGGCAGTTACGGTTGGTCCGCCACCAATGGCGATCACGGCAGTATCCATAGCGGTACAGTTGCCAGAAGACACCTCGACGACGATGCGTCCATTGGCCTGCACCACCACCCACGTGCGGGAGCTGTCAGAGGGCTCGACACCATCACCCGACCACCGGTAGGTATCGAATGCGTCGGGAACGCGAACTTCTACGCGTGCACCTTCGCAGGCTTGGGCCGGTGCTTGAATCTCCACCGCAAGCGCCGACGACACTTCGACCTGCACGGTATCAACCACGGTACATCCGCCACGTGTCATCTGTACGGTGTACGTTGTTGAAGCGGATGGAAACGCGAAGGGGCTTCGCACGGTGGGATCCGACAACCCGTCCAATGGCTGCCACAGGTAGGTGTCTGCGCTGTCGGCCGTGAGTTGTACGATATCTCTGGGACAGATCACGCGGTCCGGTCCTGCCGTCAGCCGGACGACCTTGATGCGAACAGTGGTGGAATCCACGCAACCCAGAGCATCGGTGCCGATCAGGGTGTACACGGTTTCTGTGCGCGGAAAGAACAACGGGCTCTGTGATGTAGGGTCCGATACGCCAATGCTTGGCTTCCACTGATAGGTGGCTGCACCATTAGCCGTGATACCAATCGTATCGCCGTCGCAGATCTCCACCTCTGACGGTACGTCGATGTTCGGTCCTGTTCGCACAAGGATGGTGAACGTGGTGGTGTCCCGTCCACTGGCATTTTCCACGATAAGCGTACCCACAAACCTGCCAGGATCGGGGAAGCAGAACTGTGGCGCACGATCGGCGCTTGTGGCTGGCACAGCACCCGGTATCGACCACTCCCAGCCGGTGATCGCGCCTACAGAGCGCGACAGGGGCGTTACGCACGATCCTACGCAGATCGTGGTATCACCTACCAATGCATCTGGCAGAGCGCAGGTCTGGTCGCCTGGCGGATGCGAACCGAACAACCAGCCAACGATGTTCGGAAGGCCGGTTCTACATGTTCCAGATAGGGTGACGGCATTGTCTTCGACCACAGGGGTGGGTGATTGCGCCGCAGTAACGCGAGCCAGATGTTGCTGGTCGGGTTTTGCCACGTAGATATTACCATCGGAGGCTAGCTGCAGGGCCGCATACTTGGGTACGCCAGGAACAAAGCCGATGTTCTCACGTGAAGCGCGAATGGCACTGGCGGCATCGCGATCGATTCGAAAACGGTACAACGCCGTACCGTTGCGCAGGCCCGACTCCGTGGCACCAACCACGACGTAGGCGCTGTTGGTCGTGAACGCTGCACCGTAGGTGGTACCAACACCTTCTCCAGCAAACAGGCTGATTCCATCGTAGAGACGGCCAGTGGTGCGAAGAATCCGATACAGATGGGCTTCACCCGACGGAGCTGTGATCACAAGCCTTCGGCCATCCGGTGAGGTGTGCATCTGTCCAACGTCGCGAATGGCTGGCAGTGTGCCGGCTGGAGAAATCGTCGGCACGGGATCGAAACCGGTGGCCGTAAGACGAAAACTGACGAACTCCGACAGCGAGCTCCTACGGGCGATGATCCACCAACCAGACTCATCACAGGTGGCAGTAGCTGTGACATGCTCCGTCACATCGCTGATAAGTACCACGTTTTTCTCCACCACGTCACCCAAGCCACCGTCGGCCTGCATGTCCACGATGGAGTACATCAAACACAAGCACCTCGATCCGGGATCACTCGACGTAATGGGTGCAGGCGTGATAATCACCAATCTGTTGGTGGTGCCTGGCATCTGGACGATCAGCGCGCTTTGACTCGTGGAGGCGTCACCGTTAAGCCCCCTACCATTCGGCATGGGTTCATGGTTCCGATTCCATACCGTAACGCCGTCCGTGTAGCACCAGAGTTGCCCATTGGCTGGGTTGGAGAACGTCGCGCAGCCTTCGTCCGTTTGTAGTACGCCATCGGTAAGGGGCTCTACGACTCCATTGCGAAAGGTGATGCCGGCTCGGTCGCCAAAGTACCAGTTCCACGACCGACGCTGTGCAACAACCTCGCCCGCCATCGCACACAGGATGGCAGCCGACAGCCCGAAGAACATCGATCGTTGCAGGGTAGACACGCAGTAAAATACAACGTCTGAAGCGGCTTCGCAGAGCCAATGTAACGAGTATTTTACGGTAATGTGATGCCACCCCGGCCATAGTTTTGGGAACTACCTCCACCTCTATAGAGGGACGGCTGCTATGGCACTGGAAAAGAAGATACTTGTTGTAGACGACGAACAGGACATTGTAGATCTCATCTCCTACAACCTGAGCAAAGAAGGCTATACGGTCGTCACGGCGAGTAACGGAACAGAGGCAGTGCAGCGTGCGCTCGAGCACCTGCCCGATCTGGTCATCCTGGACATTATGATGCCTGGCATGGATGGCTTTGAGGTATGTCGATCGCTCCGACAGAATGCTGCGACATCCACCTCCGCGATCATGTTCCTCACAGCAAAGTCCGGTGAGATCGATCAGATCCTCGGCTTGGAACTGGGTGCCGACGACTACATTCAAAAGCCCATCAGTCCTCGCGTGCTGATTGCGCGAGTCAAGACGATTCTGCGCCGTGGTGGTGAGACGGTCCGGACCGAAACGATTGCCGTTCCCGAGGTACTGCGCGTAGGTGTTCTGGAGATCAACCGCCAGAACTATACGGTCAAGATCGAGGGAAAGGAAATCTTCTTTCCCAAGAAGGAGTTCGAACTGCTGGCTTTCCTTGCCGCTAATAGTGGAAAGGTCTTCACGCGAGAGTCGCTCCTGCGTCGCATTTGGGGAGAGAGTGTCTACGTCATCGACCGAACCGTGGACGTACACGTCTCGAAGATTCGCGAGAAACTCGGCGACTACTCCTCGTGGATTGAAACCGTCAAGGGCGTCGGGTATCGTTTTCGCGAACAAGTCTCCTAACTTGGAGGCATGTCACCTCGCAGAACGGCATCGCACGTACTGTCCCGCAGTATCGCTGCAAGCACGATCATCATGGCACTCGGAGTATCTGCAGTGCTGATCGTCACGGATTCCATGAGTGCGATCTCGCCCCTCACCGTAACGCTGCTGATTACGGTGATGGTCTTGGGCGGTACCATGATGTATCTCAGCGTCCAGAGGATCGTGCGAACCCATGTGGTCGAGCCGCTACAGCGCATCCAGGAGGCTACACGAGCCATCGTGCAGGGGGCTCAGCAGTCAGAGATCGACGTGCCTGCACTGGCCACGTCAGAGATTGCCGATGTTGCCACGGCCATCAATACGCTGGCCGAAAAGGCTACCAGAGACATCGCCGAAATGAAACGCCTCGAGCGCGTCCGCAGCGAGTTTGTCGGCAACGTATCGCATGAGCTTCGCACACCGATCTTCTCCGTGCAGGGATACCTCGAAACTCTGATTGACGGTGCGCTGGACGATCCATCGGTCAGCCGACAGTTTCTCGAAAAGGCCTATCAAAACGCCCTTCGTTTGAACGCGCTCCTCAGTGATCTCATCGACATCTCTCGCATCGAGAGTGGCGAACTGCGCATGTCCTTTCGATACTTCGACATGGCGGATCTCCTGCACGATCTTGTGCACACCATGGAGATTCGAGGAACCCAGCGCAATGTGTCCGTAGTCCTAGATGTACCAGCCGGCACAACACTTACGGTGTTTGGAGACAAAGAGCGTCTGATTCAGGTGATGACAAACCTGATTGACAATGCCATCAAGTACAACCGCGATGGGGGAACTGTCACCGTACACGGGTCTGCGCTCAACGACCGTGTGCGCATCTCCGTAGAAGACACAGGCGTAGGAATTCCCGCCGACTCCATCAACCGCATCTTCGAACGCTTCTACCGCGTGGACAAGGACCGCTCCCGCGCCGTAGGAGGCACCGGCCTTGGCCTTGCGATCGTGAAGCACATCCTCGAGGCACACAACGCGACCCTCACGGTAGAGAGTCAACCCAACATTGGCACGAAGATTTCTTTCGAGTTGAAGGGGATGAAGGGGGAGTAACTGAGCTGCCCCCTCACCCAAAGCCCCTTACCGAAGAACTTGAATGCTCTTGCGCTGAAGTGTGCGCCCCGTGCGAACGATCAGGGTGTACACGCCGGATGGGACACTACGGACATCTAGGAGGAGCGTGCGGCCAGTTTGTTGCCACGGTGAGATGACCACAGAGCCAGTGAGATCGATCAATTCGCAGTGATCGACCAACAGATCGTTAGAGAGGTCGGCAACGACGTGAGTGCGTGCTGGTTGCGGATAGACGTTGGTGATTGTCGCAGAGCTGCTCTGTACCGACGACGTCACATCGATCGAGATGTCGTCGATGTAGAGGCCATCGGACTGGCCCGTAATGTTGGCGTAGGTGCGCAAGCGCACATAGACCGTGTCCTCGTTCTCCGGCTGTTGACCGGCAGGGTGTTCAAGGACGATGGCATCGTACAGCCAGGCATCGTCGCCCAACAGTGGATTGCTCCACCGGGAGTACGTTGTTTCGTTGTAGGCCTTTGCTAGAATCCAGGGGCCGGCAGCGTCCCAGGCGTACTCTACGATGGCGGAGTCGCGATCCTTGAAGAAGGCCGCGATGCGGTAGGAAAGTACACCGGCACTACCACGTGGGGGAGCGATGCGATGCGGATAGAGCACGACCGTATCTCGGGAGCGAGCAGCATAGTCGCCCTGCGGAGTATCGTGAAGGGAGCCCGGCTCAGAGTAGGCAAAGTTGGTCACGCGATCCCACGGCCCACTGATCACATACAGATTGGGCATGGTGTCGAAGGATTCACGACGCCAGTCAAGGGAACCCGTGAAGGTCATCATGGAGTCCGTGCGTGGACTCTCCTCACCGTTGGCATCCATCACCTGCGCAGCAACCGCATACCATCCATCGGCTGGGGCCTGTACGCGGAACTCCATCGTACGGCCCGTGTCCTGCACGGCAGCAGTGAACTCCTGCGTGTAGGCACCAGCGTGGATGGTCACGGCTGCGAGATTCAACAGGCGAGTGGTGCCA
>Ga0222713_10007122_pt1 | contig 10554 bp, 14 predicted proteins | sample C33_649DmetaG_FD_165061 | JGI IMG/M metagenome (GOLD analysis project Ga0222713, IMG submission 165061) | Estuarine water microbial communities from San Francisco Bay, California, United States - C33_649D | ecosystem: Environmental > Aquatic > Marine > Unclassified | place: USA: California... | reverse complement strand
AAAATTGAAATTCCTAACGAGGAACCAACGGTTGAACAAAAGCTTAAGTGGCTCACCGAGTGGAAAGAAAAAGTTCAGCAAGAAATAAGTGACTATACCGCCGAACGAGATAAACTATATTCGGCATATAAAAAGCAAAAAGAAATGTATGACGGTTGGCTTGGAACCAAGATGAAAAAAATCAAAAAGTATGATGTTGTTATGAACAACCGCAAAAAGGTACTTCTGGATATAGAAAAAGAAATGTCCAATTTAAATAAAACCCCGTGACATTTGATGATTTTATATATATTTATATAAAATATGTTCAATCATCTTAAAGAATCAAATCCAGAAAATATAGTCAAAGCCCCTCAAGGAACTATTTTTTACAGAAACGGTGATAATTTTTATTTAATTAAAAATTATGTATTGGAAACTCTGGAAATTTCGAAAAAAGCATTTGCTGTTGAGTATCGAAACCATTCCCAATTTCTTACGATCAAAGACGAGTTGATAACTTTTGAGAATCAAATTGAATATTACAATAAAACGGGGGTTGGAGACAATACAAAGGGATGGACTCTTTTGCTTAAACAAAAAACTTCTACCATTGAATTAATAATTCCACCTCCATCTTTCACTCCAACTCCAACAGCAACACCTACTCCTACTCCAACTTCGACATTAACTCCAACCCCAACACCCACGCCGACTTTAACTCCAACTCCAACTTCAACTTCTACATTAACTCCAACACCAACTCCCACTTTAACATCAACGTCAACAAGTACACCAACACCCACACCGAGTTTAACTTCAACTTCGACACCTGCTCCAACTCCCACTTTAACTTCAACTTCAACACCAACACTCACACCAACTTTAACTTCAACTTCGACACCGACACCCACGCCCACCTTGACTTCAACTTCGACGCCTACTCCAACACCAACGTTGACTCCGACAACAACTCTCACTCAAACACCAACGTTGACTCCGACGGCTACGCCCACTTGCACAACCACTCCGACTCTGACTTCGACTCCGACCCCTACACCAACAGAACCTCCGACTCCATACTCTATTGATATGGAAGTGACCAACGTTGGTATGGATTCTTGTGGAACAGTTACCGTGAATATGTTTGCAACTCCGGGAATTCCAAATGGAGATGGTACAACTCAATACTCTTTGGGATACATCGGCGGAGACGGCAACATAAGACTAATATTGAGTAGTAGAGAAGACGGAGTAGGCGCCATAACTTATACCCCGGGAGATAATTTAAGTCTGCCGCTTATCAGCGGTAATTATTATTGGCTTGGTCTTCAACACTATTGCCTTGTTAATGGGGGTTGGGTAGGAATGTCAAATTATTTTACCAAATTCTTGATTCCGTAAAACTTTATGAAAAAAGATGACGAATTACATTTAACTTGTTCCTGCCATACTCACGAACTTCATTTTGAGAAAGATCATGAAGATGCCATGTGGTATATATCGTTTTGGCAGCGTGGATATGCTGAACAATCTTCTTGGAGTTATCGACTAAAATGTATATGGCATATCTTGAGGTGTGGTAGACCTTATGGGGATGAAGTAGTCCTTGAAAAAAAAGATCTTCAAGAACTCAAAGAGTATGTTGATGAGCAACTGAAGGCTAAAGAATAGATTATAAAACGACGTTGCTTACGTTGCAGTCAATGTTTCTTCTGTATAATAGTACTTGACATTATATAGTCCTTGGTCAATGATATGGTTATGAATAACAACCTAAATGTTTCTATTTTCAGCAAGGCATTATATAGTAATTGGTGCCATTATCCTACTTACAATCTATTGTTTGATTGTGGTGAGGGGTGTGCTACACACATCGGCAATCATCTTGCTGGCATCGACAGCATTTTTCTTACCCACGACCATGGCGATCATACTCTTGGTCTTCCAAGTGTTGTGGGATGTCGGAATGCCGGAAGAGGTATGAGCCGTAATGAGGAAACAATGGACAATAACAAACCGTTGTATGTCTATTATCCAGAAGATAACTTGTTGATGAATGATCTTCTCAAGTTTGTAAAAGCTCGCACAGATGGATGGCTTCGTTATGATATGAAGTTTGTTGCTATATGTGCTGGATTTGAAAAGAAGCTTGGTAAGAATGTATATTTGCGCGCTTTCAATATGAAGCATCAAAAATACAAAAGCACTCTTGGTTATGTCATCTACGAGAACCGCACACGATTGAAGAAAGAATATCAAGGACAAGATATTCCAACACTAATCAAGCAAGGTATTGACGGCAAGACTCTCAATGAAACATATCGTGCCAACTTGTTTGCGTATTGTTTGGATGCTTATGCCATTCCAGATTATAAGGAAATTGTCGAATGCAAAGATGTTATAATGGATTGTACTTTCATCAACGCCGAAGACCGTGATGACCCTACACATTTTACACTTGACGAAGCCAAAGATTTCTGTAAGAGTAATGGTATTAAAAATATGATTGCTGCACACTTATCCGGAAGATATAACTATAATAATATATCAAACGAATATGGTGATGTAACATTCATCAACCCTTATAAAGTCAATGAGCTTTGAACAACAAAATCAAGCAATACGAGCAGTAAAAGAACCTTCTGAAGTACATCCGCTTCGAAAGAAATGGTGGGAACTATGTTGGTGGTGGGAAGAAAAGAATCCATTCACAAAATTTGTGTATGTAAAAAGTGCACGAGAATATATAGATATGCCTCGCAAGGATCGTACATTTATGTATTTCTGGTATAACGACGCTATCATTAATGATGGTAGCACCAGAATACTTGGTAGAAAATCTGAACGAGATGCTGTCGATAACTTTCACAAATACAAGTTTCCTGTACAATATTTTCTTCGTGAAAATGGATTTAAATTGAAAGTAAAGCTTTCTTTGCTATGGGATAATGTTCGTTATTTCTTTAACCCAAGACAGAAATGGTTGACAAAACAAATTCCTAATAGTTGGTGTGATAAAGTATCTCTGGTAAAAGATATCAACTTTGCAATGATTGTTCATTTTGTTGAAGGTGAAAAATGTTTTGAGAATACTGACTATGAAGGTTCTAGCGAAGGTCATGTAAAGTTTGCTCGTGAGTTGATGGAGTGTTACTTGTATATCAAAACCCGCAGACCTATGCTTGATAAAATGTATTGGAGTTCGTTCCCCAAAGACGACGAATATACAGGCGATTATAAAAAAGATTACGCCGAAACAAATCGTTTGGAAAAAGAAATTGAAGATCAAGATACCAAGTGGCTGACTTGGATTGTGACCAACCGTGGATACCTTTGGACCTAATATTATGAACAACGACATCAAAACACAATTGTGTAAAGACGACTTTTATTTTATGCTTGAAAATGCGATGCTTCAAGCTGGTGGAGGCATAGATATAGAGAGGCTAAAGAAAATGACTTTGGTTGATATTGTGAATATTTTGTCCCAGAATGGAATTCGTATGATTTATATGCCAGAAAAACATATGAATAACCTAAAAATTGTATGGGAAAACCCAGTAAAGCAAAGCAATATTCCATTTAGTCCTCCAAATCAACCATACATTCCAAATAAAAATATTCCAGAACTTCCTCCAAAAAAGAAGCAACTTCTCTGTGACCAATTTGGAGAACCTTTGGCGGAAGAAGAGGATAGACCTATTGGATATGGCGGATTTTATTAAATAAAAAATTGTTTGAAACATATATATAGATATCGGATTTTGACATCCCACAAGGTAAAAGTAATAAAAATTATATAAATGAATACTGAACAAAAAAAACCAGAAGACAATAAAGAAAACAACAATTCGGTCAATGTTTCAAATGATTTTACTGCCGGTACTAATATAGACCCTCAGAAATCTGCTAATGTAAGCGTCGATACGAGTAAAAGTACAACCGTGGGAGGTGTTTCTTTAGAAGCGCATGCTGGTGCAGAAGCACATGCTGACGCGGGTGTAAAAGTGACCGACACAACCGCTGCTGCCAAGGCTGAAGTGGGCGCAAGTGCGGCTGCTGGTACAAGCGCTACATATGGTGATACCACGGTAGAAGCTCTCGCCGGCGCGGAGGCACATGCGGAAGCGGGAGCACAAGCGGGTGTAAGTGGCGGCAATGCTTATGCTCAGGTTGGCGCTGAGGCCGGTGCAAGTGTTGAAGCGGGTGGTAGCGCAAGTCAAAAAGTCGGCGGCGTTACAATCACCACTGAAGCTGGTGTACACGCGGAAGCGGAAGCAAAGGTTGGGGCAGATGCCCAAGTAGGTAAAGATGGTGTCGCGGGCCACGCTGGAGCTACCGCCGGAGTCGGTGTCGGCGCCGACGCAAGCACAGGCGCTTATGATAATAGTGGAAACGGTGGTACAGTGGGTGCTGGTGTTAGTATTGGAGCACAGGTAGGTGGTGAAGTGGGTGGTGGTGCCACAATGAATAAGGGCGTTGTCACCGTTGGTGTGGAAGGTGAAATTGAACTTATTGCTGGTGTCGAACTTAATGCCGGTGTAAGTGTTGATACCAAACCAGCACAAAAAGCCGTCACCGATACTGTAAACACCGTTGTTGAAAAATCCACTCCTGTAGTAAACACCGTTGCCAAAGAAACAGAAAAAACTGCGAACCAAGTTGCTGATACCGCTAAGGATACTGGCAAAAAAGTAGAAAAAGGAGCCAAAGATACTTGGAAGAAAGTAAAGAAAATCTTCTAATAATCTTTTCGAATAGTGATATTGGGTGGATTTTATTAAATGAAACATAATGTCTTGATTGAAGACGTTCCGCCCAATAGTTATGCCAATCTGATTTTGTTGAATAGAGTATATTCCAAAATGGAACAAACTCGTTGGAGGAAAGCAAGGCAAGAATTCCTTGAGGAAGAGTTGAAAAACAAAGGATCTTTGCGTTGTTTTTATTGTCAAAAAGACAATCTCAAAATAACAGAATTAAAAAGACAGAACAAAGCAACCGTGGATCATGTTATACCAAAATCCAACGGTGGAGACAAGTTTAGCCATACCAACTTTGTTGTTTGCTGTGATAGTTGCAACCGAAGAAAAGGGTCGATGACGAGTGAAGAGTTTATAAATGGTAAATACTTGAAGTTAAAGAAAAATCTTGACCAGTAATACGCATTCTGTAATATGAAGATATGCGTACACTTGTAATACCCGATGTTCATTTAAATGTAATTAGGGCACAGAGAATTATAGATTCTGTTCCTCACGACAAGGTCGTGCTTACTGGTGACTATTTTGATGGACACGGAAGTACGCTGGAACAAACAGAGAATACCGCCCGATGGTTGAAGGAAAAGGTGTTGCATAATCCAAAGATCGTGACTTTGATGGGCAATCATGATGCTTCTTATATATTCTCGACCAACGTCTTCTTCAGATGTTCTGGTTATCGCGACGCATACAATGTTGCAATCAACGAGATACTGACCGATGAAGACAAGTCCAAGTTTGGTGTATATCACATTGATCAGGGGTATGTTTTCAGTCATGCTGGACTGACCAACGAACTGTGGAGAGAATTTTCGAACAAATTCACCGACCAAGAATCACATGAATCCAAGTTGGAATTTTTTGATAGAGTGATGAAAATCATTTCGGAGGAAGCGATCAATGATGCTAAAAAAGACGAAGATGTTCTATTATTTGGTGCTGGGTGGGATCGTGGAGGAATGCATAAAGTTGGAGGCATCAACTGGGTAGATTGGAATAGATTGTCTCCAATCAAAGGAATAAACCAGATTGTTGGTCATAGCACACGCAGAATTCCTCAAATACTTGTACAAAAATCTGGGGGAGGATATGTCAAACAAGATATCACCGAACATTATGATCTTGAAAACGGTATTAAATCTTTGGATAAGCCGTTCGATCCAAAATATCTTAGTATAAGCTATTGTTTGGATACTAATCTTAACCATTATGGAATCATACAAGATGGTTCACTTGACATATACCATATAAACACGGGCATCAATCTCAAAGATGTAGAAAACTATCACATCGCTCACAACGAGATGAATAATTTGATGTAAAACTATGTATAACATAGATCCAGATTCACACGATCCCTTGCCATAAAGTATCTATATCCTATGACACCATATTCACCAAGCAAAATCTCTTACATAATGGACGAATATCCTATAACCAATCATTCTTGGTGGTCATATGGTATTGGTTTCACCGTGAAAGATCAACTGCTTCATGATACTATCATATCGAATTCTACAGTAAGTAGATATATGAATGAAATAGAATTGATGGACGCAGACATATTCTTCGCCAGATTGGAAAATGCAAGAATGGTTCGTGATAATATAAGAGTAACAGCTGGATTTACATATGATCCTTGGTGGCGCAATATATCATATCATAGGTACAATCATTATAAGCAAATAGGACCAGATAAAGAATTATCGTTTCATATCGGCGACAATAAACATATTGCCATTTGGGGATTTAACAGTAGCATAAACAAAAAGCCAATCAATTTGTTCTTGTATCATTTCTTTGATATAGACAACTCGGACACTCCGGAAAAACGGGCATATCTTGATTCGACACATCCGTATATGATCGTCGTTTGATTTTACTTGGAACGCTCGCTAAGTTCTTTCAAACAAAGATCCACCACAAGTTCTATTCCTTTTGGAAATCCAACCCCATGCTTTTCGTCGTCGTCCATATAAACCACACAATGTTTTTCATTTTCCATCCATACGCTATACTTGTCATGCCACAAGTTCAGATGCAACTCAAGCCTTCCTAATTGCTTGGCAAAACTATCTCCAAATGTATCACGGACATATCTGACGCTGTTTATTTTAAACTCATTGTCTTCTTTCAACCATTTCAATATTTCCGCATTCACAATCTTCATTGAATTCATTGTTGTACCACGAATAACGGAGTGCATATCTCTTTCTTGTTCGTCCATAAGTTCATAGTGTTCGCATATAAATGATTGATAACTGATTGATTCTGGTGTTGTTGTTTTTAATCTTTCACTCACAATTGACACCAATCTGCGAAGAAGTTTGTTTTGCATCAAAAAAAGATTTCCACTCTCAGTAAGCAACCCTTTTAATATTTCGAGCTTCTTTATTCTTTCTTTTTGAATTTGACGTTTTGATTGAAAATAGTCCCACCCATATTTGGCTAAAAAACCAAAAATAGATGCTAAGCCCGTACCTATCATTTCGTTTATCCAAGACCAAATTGCCATAAATATATAAATATCAAAAACACAGAAAAAAATCTGTTGACTTTGTATAGAAACTTTGTAAAAATGTAAATATGAAAAATATAAAAAGTAAAAAATCAAAAGTAAAAAAACTATCTAAAACCGACGAAAAGCTGTTGTCTTGTTTTTCTGACACCCCAAGCGAACTTGTTTTTTGGAGCTTCCGTTATTTTCTTGGTCGTATGACTATTGCCACTTGTTGTTTTGCTGATGGTTTGGCGAAAGCTTGGCCTCATTTGACTCCGAATGTTCAAGAACTTATCAAAAAAGAACTTGAAAGAGAGTTTGAAAGAGATGATGTTGCGAGAAAAGACAGAGTAGAAAATCCAGAAAGCATCTACAAGAACTTTCTTCCACTTGGTCACGATTGTGATCGTGAAGCTTGGCAGAAAGTAAGAAACACATATACAAAATGAAATCCCCAAATAGATATAAAATCACTCCTCTTGAAAAAAAGAGTATTATTCAAAATACCATATACAAAACTGGCGACTCTTCTCATATGAGTGAAGGAGACAAACTTGCAACCAGAGAAGACACATTTCGTTGGGGATATGCTGTGGTAGAAGCAAATAAGAAGGATTTACCAAAGAAAGGCGATATTGTTGTATCGGATTATAATTTAATTGAAAATGACTACGACGAAGGTGTGGCTGTATATTGGGATTATTCGGATAATGTAACTGAAGAAGAACAAGAAGCTATTCAATCTGCATATGAGGAAAATGGAGATGCCGGACTAGCAGATATTGGTTGGCATTATTTCGATAGTGAAAACAAAATTCTTGGTCCATTCAAAATTGAAAAACAATAATATGAAAAGAAAAGACATAAGTAACTTTATAGAAGACCATCAGAACGATGAAGATAAAGATTCTATTCTCATTGATGGTCACGAATCGGCATTCATCGGATATGTGCGAACCGAGGAAGGGTTGTCCGCTGCATACTCATACTCTAAGATCATCGACAAATTGATGGATGACAATATGAGCTATGAAGACGCTGTAGAATTTTATGACTATAACATCGAACGAGGAATTATGTATCTCTCTGATGGTGTTAAGCCTACAATAGTACACCAATACGGTTCTTGACTTTTGATATAATATCGCCCATAGTATTTTTCTATAACAAAACACACATAAACACACATGAATACTGTTACAAAGTTGGAAGTCATTGATAGGTTGAAGTTGAATGCCGATTCTATGAATTTGAAAGAAATTATTTCTATTCTGCATTCTCATGGAAATATACTTTCCAAAAGAGAATCAAAAACTTATGGAGTAATTAATTTCAAATTGATCAAGGGTTTGATTGATGAAGGTATTATGTCGAATGACATGAATCGTGAAGAAGAATTGGATGTCAAGAAGTCATATAAAAATAAGCTAATTCATCTCATTCGATATGTGGACGGGGTTAGCAGAAAGTCACATCTTCAGCTCTCTTTCAATCCCACGAAGAAAAATACTTTGTTTATTTCCGACGACGGCACTATGATGTCTTTGTGCTTTGGTCAATTCTTTGATTCCAAGAAGCTTACTGGAGAAGAGATTATCGAAATTCTTAAAGAAATCAAGCAGAACTACGAATTAGACGGAACCGAATCTTTTTACAACGACGTTGGTCGTTGGGTGGATTCTCTGAATGAAGAATTAAAAGTAAAGATGTATTCTCTCAAGGATATCATCTCGAACACCAAGTCGCAAGATTATTATGACAATACGACCATCAATTACGAAATCAATTATTTTAGCACAAGATTGCATATTAAGGATCAGCAAAACGCAAATCTTCAACCAAATCCTTGGATTCCCCACAACTTTTACAAGGCCTTTGTAAAGGCTTTGGAAGCTTATAAGACCACTTTTCTCGGCGACACACTTCAGACGGATGTGTTTACTAAAGTCAAGGGTGTGGGATACGATCCGAACAATCAGGCGGATCGACTGTTCAGAACATATTGTAAGAATGCTAAGAAAGCTGAAATCGAAATTCCTTTTTATACTACCAAGAGTGCTTTGCTTTCTGTGGATAGTTTTCAAGAAATTCTTGATTACAACAAGTACTTTATCGATTATAGTAAGCATGAAGAAAAAGAGTCTGGAGGTTTTTGGTATGGGTCTTATGAAAATCTCGTTTCAAATGTAAAATATTCCGAGATGCTTGAATTTGTGGAAGATTTCAAAATTGCCGTTGAGGGGGGTTGGTCTGATATTCGCAGTAAAATTGGCGAAATTCAAAGAAACGTGGACAAGAGCTGTGGTGCTTTCGAGGACTTGACCCCGTTTAAGGACGACTTTGGTATGTATGCCGTATTTGTTGTTCTTTCTCTGCATAAGCTTATGCCCGCCGCGTTCAGCAGAACTCCAAGCAAAAATATTGAAAAGATCAAAACTACTCTTATTCAAGAAATCATCAAGAATCTAGACCGAGACATCGAAGATGAAAACTTTGAAGAAACTGTCAAACTCTTCGAATTGTTTTCTCGGGACGGGTATAGAAATTGGAGTTCCCGTTTTAAGTATGTTTGGGAACCAGCCATTAAAAAGGTATATTCCACGATGGAAAACAAGAAAAAGGGAGAAAAATCTTTTGATCGTGAGGTTGATCATCAGAAGGATTCTATTAAAAAAATCCTACGTGATAATGGTTGGGGAAGCATTTACAATCTTTGCTCTCATCAGACAGACGATCTTATCAAACTCGATTTCAATGATTCTTCCAAGAATATGGCTGGACTTCATTGTGTACCCGTTGCTAATGGTGGTACTGCATCCGATGGAGTAATTTGGGGTCTTGTAGACGACAACGAGGGCAATTGGAAGTTCAAGGATCTGAATAAGATGTTCAATAAACCCTCCGATTATTGGGTTTCTCTGGGCAAAGCAAACGAAGATATGCTCGAAAGAAAGAAAGATACTCTTTCTGAAAATGAAAAGAAATATGTTCGTAAGTTCATCAATCTTTGTGACGAAATTGGAATTAAAGGAATTGATTATCTTACAAAAACATCGGCTTGACATTTTATATAGGACTGTCATTATATTGGGACAATGAAATACACAAAAAACTGGGAAGACCAAAAGGTTGATACTGTTGATACAATGTATAAGATTGACCAAGTAAAACTGGTGAAATGGCTAAAACATATGCGTGACTTGAATATGCTGCTGATGAATGATTTGAGCCGTGATGATGTTCAGCGTGGCATTGACAAAGGAAGATTTGAAACATATGATTGCTTGCTCGGTGATATCCACCGTGGTA
>Ga0222713_10007118_pt1 | contig 10555 bp, 22 predicted proteins | sample C33_649DmetaG_FD_165061 | JGI IMG/M metagenome (GOLD analysis project Ga0222713, IMG submission 165061) | Estuarine water microbial communities from San Francisco Bay, California, United States - C33_649D | ecosystem: Environmental > Aquatic > Marine > Unclassified | place: USA: California... | reverse complement strand
TGTTCCGGGGGTTTGGGGGGGGGGGTGGGTTGGGGGGGGGGCGGGGGGGGGGTGGGGTGGGGGTGATGTGGAGGGTGATGTGGTTGGGGCATCGGGGGCAACGCCAGATCACTCTTCTTCGGCTTCTCTGTCCATCCATGCTTTGGCGATCTTGGCTTTCTGTATGTGGGAGACGGCTTCGCAGAGGCCGATGGTTTCGGCTGCGGTCTGGTTTTCTAGGCATTGGATGTAGAACGATTGGTCGGAGTCTTCGTCTTCTACGACGGCGATGAGGACGTACTTGATGCACCAGCCGGAGCCTGTGCTGTTCAAGTATTGCTCGATGGGGTCAGTCTTCTTCGTCATCGCGACCGTCGCAGCAAGGTTTGGAGTATGGTGCGCAGGCGCATGGTCGGAGTGGGTCGAGGTTCATCTACGTTCAAGGGTAATCGGTGGCGACCAGGATGCTTCCCAATGGCGTCCTGGCTTGAATGCCACGGTGATGTTGCCTTCTGGATCGAGCGTGACGAGTAGATGTACACCACCTTGACGGTAGGCGGCCATCACATCGGTTGCGTCGGTGTGTGCAACCCAGCGTGAGTGTCCGTCGGAGTCAGCCAGGACGGTTGCGAACTTCGGGTCGGCGATGCTCATGCGTCGTCCTTGAAGCGTGACACGGCATCGTTGTGCATGTCCTCGATGTGTTCATGCACCATGCTGAGGCAGGCGAGGTATCCGGCTGCGTCGATGACACTGTCGCGGTGCCAACGGCCGTTGGTGTCGTTGGTGCCAATGCGTGCGAGCTTGACGCAGATCATGAACATGACGGCTTGTTTCACTGAGACTTTGATGCCGGTGAAGGCGTAGAAGAGTTGTGAGACTTTCCAATAATCGTCGAATGGGTGGGAGTATGCCTGTTGGCGTGGCCCTGTGACAAGGTCGTGGGCTTCGCTAAGTATCTCGGCTCCTTTGGTCACAGTTCAACTCCTTGGGCGATGTGGAGGCGGAGGCGTTCGACGGTGGCGTTGAGGACATGGATTTGTGCTTTGGCTGCGTCGGTCTCCCGGATTGCTGCGGTCAACGAGTCTTCGAGGTTGTCGCGTTGTTCGGTGACGTGTGCGAGGGCGACAGACAGTTCCGAGATGCGGAGTTGTGCCTCCTCGTTCATCTGTCGTAGTGCGTCGATGTCGTGGGTCATTTCTTGTTTCTCCTTGTGAGTTCGGCTTCTAGGGCTTTGATTGCTGCTTCAAGACGATCCACGTCTCCTTGGCCGACGAACACTCGGCGGAGGAACTCGATGGCGTCCCTGATTTCTTGTTTGGTCATGGATGCTTTCTAACATGATGTGACCGGGACAGGAAAAAGGGAAGGATAAAACCTGCCCCGGTCACAAGTTCTATGGCTTGGGTGGTGTGCGACCTGGGCCACGCAGGGCAACCCAGGCCACAACACCCATGATGACGATCAGGACGAGAAGTCCCACGTCACCACATCTCTGCTGAAGCATCGTTCTTCGGTGCTTCAACTTTGGCGGCGTAGAGCTTCGGTGCGTTGAACGCAGCCGACTTCTTCTCACCGTCACCCGTGTACCGGACGCTCAGCGTCGAGCCGACGAGCGTTTTGACGCCTGCCTTCTCCGCTGCTTCACGAATGGCTTTGACCATCTGACCGCGAACCCACAGGTTTGATGCGCCTGTCGGTGTGTCGAGGGTGAAGACGAACACCCAGCGTGGATCACCGTTGTCGTAGGTCTTGACGTTCCCTGCCGGGTCTTTGTCTTGCAGTTTCGTCACTTCGGTGACGGTCCCGGTGTGGGTGTCACCTACCTTGGCGAACTTGAGTGCAGGCAGCTTGGGGCCACCTGACGTTGATTCCATGAACTCATCTGACATGGTTGTACTCCTTGATGATGTAGTGGTTGCTTACTGGGATGTATTCGAGTTGCACCCGGTTGTTGTAGATGTCTTGGAAGGACGACCAAACTCGTTCGGCGTCCACCCATGACAGGTCAGCCAGGGCTTCTCCTGCGGTGTTGTATTTCTTTCCTGTGCGCAGCTCGCAGATGCTACGCACGAGGTCTTTGTCCACATGACCGTCGTTCTCGGCGATCTCCAGCAGGATGCGGGCGATACCGATGCGGCGTTCGGTGGGAGGATTCATCGTAATCGAACCGTTGGCTTCGTCGGCGATTTCACGGATGACGAGTCGTGACTTGTCATCGAGTTTGGCGAAGCGGGCTTTCAGGATGATGACGACGGAGTCGTCAACGAGGCTGCCTTCGATGCGACTCATTTGGTCACCTTCTTCTTGGCTGGAGCCTTCTTCTTGGCTGGTGCCTTGGCGATGGGTTGCAGGTCGGGTTCGTTGTTCGGGAGGAACGGGGCGGAGAACTCGGTTTCCAGTTGATCCAAACGAATCATCAGGATGTCGAGTTGTTCTTCGTTCAGGTTCGGCAACTTGACACCCGGTGCAGGCCAATGCTTCTTCAACAGCTCTTGTGCTGCGGGTGGCAGGTTCTTGATGCGGGTGAGTGTGTCGGTGCGGTTCAGGTCGGGTGCTGTAGAGGTGGCGACACAAGTTGTGGGCGGAAATCCAGCGTTGGCCGCCACCTCCACATGCACTTTGATGTGCAGGTCTTTGCGTTTGCGCCAGGCGCGAACGTCCATCGCCATTTGGGCTGCTTCCCATCCGGCGACAAGGTCAACCTCATACAGGGCGAGTTCGCCTTTGCCTGCAGGCAGGTGCAGGATCACGCCTCGTGTCTTGTCGATGTCTGGCATCGGGATGTGTTCCTGGGTCTTCCAGTTGTAGATGTATTCGGCGTTGGCGTACATCGCCATCTGTACGGCGATGGCGTTCATCGCGTAGTCGATTGACCCAGTCTTCAAGTCGAACACCTGCTTCTTCTTGCGGGTGGTGAATCGGGCGATGCGGTCGGCTGTGCCTGCGTACTCGAACTTCTCGTTGACGAGGAGCACTTCGACGAAGCGTGGGTCGATGATGACGCCGTGTTGGATGATGCCTTTCAGGTAGGCATCGACGTCGCCTTGGAGTCCGGGCAGGATTGCTGGTTGTTGGCCGAGGTCGAGTGCCTGGGTGAGTGAGTGGAGTGCGGTGCCGATGTTGGCTTTGCTGGATGCTCCTGCTGCTTCGATGGCTTGTTGGACGATGCGGTCCAACGAGTTGCGATCATCGAGTGCTGCTGATGCTGCGACGAGGAGGTCGTTGCGTTGCACGAGTCCTGTCGCAGTCATGCGACCTTTCCATGCGGTCAACGCGCCTTCGTCATCCAAGCATTTCGCAATGGTGGTGACTCGCGGGAATGATGTTTGTTTCCCTGAGCGTGTCGTGATGAGGTAGCGACCCCATCGGTCTTTGGGTGCTTCACCTGTGGTGAAGTCGTCGGTGGCGGGCATTGGCGGGCCTTTCTTGTTGTTGGGCTAATCGGGATTTCTGAGTGTACCTTATCGGCTGGGTGTTGGTCGGTCAAGCATCGCCAGCAGCTCTGCCCAAACCTTGGCTGGCATGACGGCATACCAGTCGTCCACGTCTTCTGATCCGCGTCGTTTCACGATGACCGCTCCTGTCCATGCGCGGGCGTTGGCCATCTCGGTTTCTAGTTCACGGATGTAGCCGGGGATGTCAATCTTCTTCTCCGCTTTGACTTCGATGCAGACGCCTGGCATTCCGTCGATGTCGCCTCGGTCGTCGGTCCATCCGGCACGGCTGCGTTCGGCGTTGATCCATCCGAACTTGCGCAACCATTTGGCGACGAGCAGTTCGGCTCGGTTGCCTTTGCGTTTATTTGGATGGGCCACGAAGCCTCAGCCTACGACGCCATTCACGTCTGCGTTCCGTGGTGGTCAACCCACCCCAGATGCCGACCTCGTCGTTTTTGATGGCATGTTCAAGGCAGGCGACTCGTACCGGGCATTTGATGCAGTAGGACTTGGCTTCGATGACGAGGCGTCGCACACCTTCCTCGAAGAACAGGTCGCCTGATTTGCCGTAGCACGCCGCGTAGCGATACCAGGTTGGGTGTCGGCCGATGAAGACGTTGTCTTCGTTGGTCCAGTTAGCGATTGGTTCGTCGGTCACGGCGATTCAAGATTTCCTTGAGTCTGTCATTGTCGCGTTGTTGGATGAGTTGCGACCATGAACGCACCGCTGAAACGAATCCGATGACGAGTACCGCAATGAAGATTGCGATTTGCCATTCGGTGTATTTGTTGTCCGGGTTCTCTGGTCCGGTCAACCATAGACCGATCCATGCGAACATGAAGATTCCGTTCAGTATCAGTTTCTCTGCTGGTTTCATGAGCCCTCCTTGTGGGTCATCCTTGAACTTAGGGCATTATTGTCCAAGAGTGGTGGATGCCATCTTCCAGGTGGTCCATTGTTGCCAGCCGCCGTACTGCCAGATGGCGAGGGCTGCGCGGGCTGCGGTGGGTGGGTCGAGGAGGTCTTGGCAGGTGTTGAGGATGCCGATGTGTTGGAGGTAGCCGGTCGGGTAATACTTGTTAGGTCGGCACCAGGATTTTGTGTGCACTTGGAAGGCAGTCCATGATTTGCCGTGATCGCCTCGGACGTCGTTTTGGCATCGGGACTCGAAGTAGGTGACTGCCCCAACCATCGCCAGCTCTTCTTCAGGCCAGCCGACCTCACGGGCGAGGTCTATCCACCCTGGGCAGGATTGCCCTTCAGCGAGGTTTAGAGCGCGTCTGAGCGGGGTTGGAGGCTGGGTGGTAGTGGTGGACGCAACGGGCCGTTTGACGGGCTGTGGAGCGTTCTGTGGGGCTTCGGCTGCCATTGCGGGGACGAGGCCGAGGATGCCTGCGAAGCTCAGAATCAGGGCTGCGGTGAGTGTTCTCATGAGGTGACCTTTCGTGGGTGTGACCGCATCAGCCAAGGAGGGAAACTGATGCGGGGTAGTCAACTCGTGACGCCCGCCGAGGCCGAGGACTTACCGCCCTTGAGCCTAGTGGACACCTCCTTGTGATGTCTAAGTCAAACCCTATCTGAGGTCGGAGGTGCTCACGACTTGGGTGGAAACGACCATTGCGACGGGGATGCAGAGGACTCCGTCGCAGGATTCATCGGCTCCGATGGATTGGACGACGACGATGTGGTTGGGTTTGGCGTCAGGGATGATCCACCCGGCAGTCTTGACCAGGTACGGGTCTTGGTCGAGGTTGTCGAGGTCTTGCCATTCGGACTCAGCATGGGCGTCATGCCAGCTGACGATTGCGTAGTAGGCGTCTCTTACGACAGCCATACGATGAACTCCGCAGTCGTGTGACCTCGTTCCGGGCTGACGAAGTGCAGTCGTTGAGATGGCCTGCCCAAGGCACCGATGGTCTCGGTCGCATAGATGCTTCCCGATTCACTCGACCCAGTCACGAACACTCTTGACGAGTTCGGGAGGGTGAGTGAGAGCGGGGTGTGATAGTGACCCATGAAGGCTTCATCGAAGTACGGCATGACGCCTGAGCTCCATGAGGTGAATCGTTTGATGATGGCGAAGATTGGGGTGGAACCCATGGACCTGATTTCGTCGCCGTGGACGAGCAGGCAACGGTAATTGCCAATCGTGAAGTGTTGATGTCCGGCGTCGGACATTTGCCATGTCACATTCTTCAGGTCAGTGGTTCGGTCGGCTGCGATTTTGTAGGCCATGCGGTCGATGTTGTCGCCTTTGGGCATGACACCGTATTTGCCGATCCGACCGTGGTTGCCGTATTCACAGACGACTCGGAGTTTCTCAAACTCTGAGGCGAAGGTGCGCACCATCTTCTCAATGATTCGTGAGGTCTCAAAGAGCTGCTCGAATAGGTGTGCTTCAATTTCCCATGGTTGTCCGGGGAACAGGTCGGTGTTCTCGACCATGTCACCGCCGAGCATGAGCACGGCTTCTTTGACTGGGTGGTCTTGGCGTTGAATGTCGGTGATGCGAATGACTTTCTCAGCGAACTGATCCATGCGACGACCACAGGTTGCGACGTCATAGGTGGCAGTCTTTTTGCCGAGTTGCCAATCGGTGGCGTGGATTAGCGCAACCTCGGCCTTCCCTCGTCGCTTATCCACGGGAGGACGCTTCGCAGGTTGTCCTCGCCCAGATGCCCTAGCCGCTTCATAGGCCGCCTGGTAGACGGCTTGAACAAGGTCGTCGGTTCGACGTTTGTTTCGGGCTGCTTCACCTTGCGCCTTTTTGAGGAGCCGTTGAAGTTCGTCAACTTGGGATTGTTCTTCATAGGCGGTCATGAGTCCTGAATCTCCGAACGTATGCGTGCCAACGCCGTGTACGAGATCGAGAACCCTTTTCCTTTCAACACCCTGTGGATGACGGCGTTGGTGATTGCAAGGTCATTGCAAGCCTTCTCAAAGTCTTTCCACCCGGCATCGCCGAGGAACTCACGGAGTCGTGAGTCAGCCTTGTTGGCGTTAGGACGCTTTGCGGCTTCCTGTTTTACTGCGTCTAGGAACTCTCCCATTCGTGGTCCCTCCTGTTAGGTGCCATTCAATGTGTGAATCCACCTTACCCTCAACTCGTTCAACCGTGTTGGATACCCGATCTAACACCGTCATCACTTTGGCGTGGTCGTCCCGATTCTCGCGGCGAAACTGCTGAATCACGGCGACGATGATGGACGCGACAGCAGCCACCACACCGGTGATGAGTAGTGCCCAGCCTTGGTCAAGCATTGTCTTCTGCTGGTTTGTTGGCGAGCCATTCCTTCACGGCATCCGGCACATTGTCTCCGCAGACGTACCTGATGTGCCACGGCTCGGATTGGAGTTCCCATGAGAACCCGAATCGGTCGGCGTTGGCGAGCATCCATTCGAGCCTTTTGCCGGAGGCGTTGGCGATGTCGATGGCGATACCCCAGTTGTGGTTGCTGGTACCTGGCACGGCCATCGGAGCCATGCCTTTCTTCAAGTACCACGCCTCACCTTTGTAGATGCGAGGTTTCTGTTGCATCAACTTCTTGTTCGGCTTGTTCGTGTGGCGTTGATAGAACCCGTACTCTTGGGTCTCCAGGCTGCGGTAGCAGTCGGCTTGTGAAGTCGGAGACAGGTCGATGCCTGCTTCGTTGGCTGCCGCATCCATTGCCTCATAGGCGTCAGCGGCGAGGTGATGCAGTTTGCCTTTGCCTTCGATGTTGCGCAACAGGTTGGCAGGAATCTCTCCTGCCTTGCATCCCTTCAAGTCCGATGGGAGTGTGACCTTGACGATCGGGAATGGCTTGGCCATTACTTCTTGCCGTTGCTGAACGCTTCTTTGATTTCGTCGCTGGTCAACTCACCGTCGGTCGATGCCGACGCGAGCTTCTGGACGACTTCAAGGACGGCCATAGCACCAGCCAAGATTGCTGCCTTGCTGACCGACACGCCGATGACTGCTCCGCCGGTGACGGCTGGGAGTGCTCGTGCGAGGAACAGCGAGAAGAGTCGCTGAGCCAGGTCGAGGAAGCGTGCGATGGTTGCATTCTGTTTGATTCCCATGTCAGTTGTCATCTCCGTCTCCCTGTGTTGCTGTTCCTGCCAAGTGTAGTGCGAGTGAAAGGAACGTGAAGAACAGTGCCCAGTTCTGGATGGGTCCAGAGAGGGTCATGATGGTGATGGCTGATGCGCCGAGGGTGAAGCCGAGCGCAAGTATTTCATGCCCGATTTTCTTGAACATTACTGATTCCGTCTACGCAGGCTGGTGCCGACGGCAACAAGTGTAGAAGACACGGCAACCAATGTCCTTCGTTCATCGACCGGGATTGTTGAGCCAATCATCACATAGGAATCAAACAGCCCGGTGAACACGTTGATGGCCGACTCGAACGCTTTGCGTACTTTCTTGGGTGCGTCCTGGACTGCCTCAACGATGGCTTCACCATCAGCAGGCGTAAGTTCCTCGACGCTGATGGTCTCAAAGATTGCCTCGGCCTGTTCCTCGGTGACGACCGCCAACACTTCTGCGCTGGTCGCAAGTTCGGTTGCCTGCTCGGAGGTGGGTTGGGCAGCCAGGACGGTTGCGACAGCTGCGACAATCTCAGCCGGTGGCAGTTTCGCAACGTCTTCGAGCAGCTCGTCAATGGCCTCGTCAACTTGTTCTTCGGTGAGTATGGTTTCAGGTTGTGGTTCTTCTTCTGGCTGTGGCTCTTCTACTGGCTCCGGGAGTGTTGTGGTTGTGGGTGCTGGTTCGGTGGTTGTTGATTGAGGAAGCTCAGGCTCGTCTGGCAGAGTCGTCACGGGAACTGGATCAGGAGTCTGCGTCGTTGTAGTTGTTTCCTCCGGCTGAGTCGTTGTGGTCGTGGATTCGGTGGTGGTAGTTGGTGGCTCAGTCGTGGTTGTCGTTGAGGTCGTGGTGGTGGTTGGTTCGACATAGACAGTTGTGGATGTGGTCGTTGCCGGGGTGACAAAGACCGTGGTGGTCGTGGTCGTGGTCTGCTGAGTCGTAGTGGTCACCTGCTCCGTCGTGGTAGTGACTGCCTCAGTTGTTGTTGTCACGGCCTCGGTCGTGGTGGTGACGGCTTCGGTCGTAGTCGTCGGTGAGGCAACCTGGTTGCGGGTGAAGGCTTCGTCGGGGACTATTGCCCAGTCTTGGTCGTCAATCTTCCAGGCGAGCATGAGACAGGTTGAGCCACCGTTCTCATACATCCAGACGTCGAGCGGTTGACTGCCCGACTCAATCTCCATTGGGCCTGAAGGTATCCAGGTGCAGCCTTGGTCGTACCATGCCTCGAACACGTTGCCTGCGATGTTGGCATACCCGCCGTCGTCTGATGCCAACATGAACTCGATGGTGGTGTGTTCTGGGATTGTGATGTAGCCGGTCATGTGCACCATGAACAAGTCGTAGGTGCATTGTTCGTATGGTTCGCCGTCGTAGCTGCGGTTGATGTTGTTCTCTACCTCTGATCCGCAGAGCGGGTAGATGCTTTCAGATTTGATTGGCGGTATTGCGTCGATTGTGTAGTAGTCGGTGTTCAGTCCGGGCAGCGGTTCTGCTTGCGCCTGGTATGGCCAGAACGCAAAGATGATGGCGGGGAGCGCAATCAGCGCACGCTTCACTCCGTTGGTATTGGTGGAACAAACTCGGTGCCAGTCCAGATGTCACCGATGCCCGCGTACTTACCGCGTGATGCCGACGGTTCGCCGACGGGATTGTTGTGATACGAGGTTTGTACCCATTCACCAGCCAAACCAATACTGGCGATGAATGCTTTGCCTGCGGCTTCTGTAGGTGCGTCGTCGTTTGACACAACAATGACCGTTTGGACGACCCCGTCCTCGACCTTTGCGAAGTGTGCCATGACTAGACCTTGTACCTGATGTAGACGATTCCTGACCCGCCATTCCCACCGGCACGAGTAGCAGCATTACTTCCACCACCGCCGCCTCCAGAAGCAGTGTTTGCTGCTGCTGCCGTTCCGTCGACACCTGACCCGCCTGCACCGCCGACACCGCTACTGCCACCAGCACCGCCAGTGACTCCACCGCCACCGCCACCTGCTGCTTTTACGAGCGCCGATCCGCCAATGAAAGCTGAAACGTCATAACCTGCCCCACCGGCCCCACCTGTCCCGGTCACGGCATTACTGCCAGCAACAGTGAATCCTCCACCGCCACCTCCACCATTGGTGGATGAGTTGCCACCGTTGCCACCTTCTTGACCTTGGATACCGTCAGCCATGCTGACTGCACCAGTTGAGAAATTGCTGTTGCCACCACCACCACCGCCACCACTAGCACCAATCTGCGGGTTGATGATTTGACCGACAACGGAATCGTATGTGCCACCGCCACCGCCGCCTGGTGCGGCTAATGCGGCCGCAACATTGTTGATGCTTGATGCACTACCGTTGCCCGAAATCTTCGTACCGTTAGCACCACCAGCACCAATAGTGACAGTCGTGTTGGCTGACAAATAGATCGTTGAGATGATGATTCCGCCAGCACCACCGCCGCCACCGCTGTAGTTCGTACCACCACCTTGCCCACCTGATGCGCCGCCCGATGCCACGAGGACATCAAACAGTCCCGCTTTCGTGACAGAAAAAAGAGCTGTGGATGAGAAGGTGTGCACGTTGTAGTTGACGCCACTGATAGCGGTACCGACTGCGGTTCCTGATCCGCCTGTGCCTGAACCGTATCCAGTGGAGACATCAACCCATGCTGTGCCGTTGTAGACCTGGAGTCCGGTGGCTGTTGAGTAGGCGGTCATGCCGACTTCGGGTGAGGGTAGTGCTGAGGCTCGTGCGGCTGTTCCTGCGAACACCATGACGGCCTGATCCATCAAGTAATTTTGCACGTTGCTCGATGTCAGGACTTCTCCTGATGCGAAGGTGCGGAAGCCGGAACCCATGACGTTAGATACTAACCCAGGCGGTGCCGTTGTAGACCTGCATCCCCGTCGCCGTCGAGTACGCAACCATCCCTGTTTCGGGTGATGGCAGAGCTGAGCCGCGTTCAGCGGTGCCTGCGAACACCATCACCATCTGTTTCATCAGATAGTCCATGACGTTCGTGCTTGTCAATACTTCGCCGCTGGCGAAGGTGCGGAATCCTGCTCCCATGATGTGTT
>Ga0222713_10007116_pt1 | contig 10557 bp, 18 predicted proteins | sample C33_649DmetaG_FD_165061 | JGI IMG/M metagenome (GOLD analysis project Ga0222713, IMG submission 165061) | Estuarine water microbial communities from San Francisco Bay, California, United States - C33_649D | ecosystem: Environmental > Aquatic > Marine > Unclassified | place: USA: California... | reverse complement strand
AACTGATCATGCCTACTGTCTATAAGGAAGTTGAAGTCGATATTGATCTTGATGATGTTGATGATGATGATCTTATCGATGAGATTGAACGTAGGGGATATAAGATACTCGCTGAAGATGTTGAAGATGAACGTCCCGAGATTCGAGAGGCAATCTGGCGTTACAAGGCAGGCTATATAGAAGATGCGATGCTTCTCTTAGAGCGTCGTTTTCCAGAATTGTACGGTATTAGCAAAAGGATTAAAACATGAGTATTTTAGTTTGGTTTAGAGATAAGTTGTTTGGAAAGAAAGATGGTGTAGATCGATTTACAACTGCAAATCCCCACGCACAGAAGTCTGTTAATTCACAGATCACGGATGCGGTAACAACAAAGGTGACGGAAAGTAAATCCAAGCGCACAACTAAAAAGACTGCCAAGAAGGCACCTGCACGTAAAAAGTCGTAACGAATAACGCGGGTATGGCATAATGGTGGTGCATCAGCCTTCCAAGCTGACTAGGATCGGTTCGATTCCGACTACCCGCTCCATCTAACGGAGAAGCATATGAATAAGTTAGCTCTTGCTGCTGTTGCTCTCGTTGCATTCACATCATTTGCTGAAGCAAGAGAGCGATATAATCATCATCGACATGGCGGTTATACACATCAACACAGATATCATCACAGACATTATAATTCCTCGCCGTGGGTATATGGTGGTGCTGCACTTGGTCTAGGCCTTCTAGGCACGGGCATCTATATGAATTATCAGCCATATTGTTGGCAAGAATTTATTGGATATGATTATTATCAAAGACCGCAGTATGTTCGCTATTGTGAATAGTAATGTATGTATTTGTTTTCGACGTTGATGGTACACTAACACCGTCGAGAGAAAGAATAGATGAAAATTTTCGTCAGTTCTTTCTCTCTTTTTGTAAGCGCAATACTGTTTATATTGTTACTGGTAGTGATTTACGTAAAACTCATGAACAGATAGGTAAAGAAGTCATTCATGCTTGTGAAGGAGTTTTTTCTTGTTGTGGCAATGAGTTTTGGCGAAAGAATAGACTTGTCTATCGCAATATAATGAAACTCGGTTATCACGAAACTGATATCCTCGAAACTCTTTTAGTTGGTTCTAGATTTCCTATTAGAACAGGCAAACATATAGAAAAGCGATCTGGTATGATTAATTTTTCTATAGTTGGACGCAATGCGACAAAAGAACAACGTCAAGCATATATCGATTGGGATACAAAGACTAAAGAGCGAGAAAAAATTGCGAGTAAAATTCGATCATATCTTCCTCGTCTAGATTGTGCGATAGCAGGCGAAACAGGCATAGACGTTTATCTAAAAGGAAACGATAAGGGTCAAGTTTATCCTTTCATCGTTGAAGAGGAAAATCAGATTGTATTTTTCGGTGATAGATGTGAAGAAAGTGGTAATGACTATCCGCTTGCTATTCTAGCTGATACTTGCTATCATGTAAAAGATTGGACAGAAACGAAAAAGATACTTGAAGAGGTATATCATGAATACTGCTAAGGCAATTGCTGTTACTCAGCCACTTATCAACGATCCGAATACCAACTACGTTCTTGAGATTGACGAGTTCATTGCTTATGTTGCTCGTGTCTCTAATCCTGACAATCAGCACAACCATCTGACTGCACCAAAGCTGCTTCGCTATCTTGCAAAGCATAAGCACTGGTCGCCGTTTGAGATAGTTGACATCGTTATGGAAATCAATACAACTCGTGATATTGGTCGTCAGATCATTCGTCACAGGTCATTTTCGTTTCAGGAGTTCTCGCAGCGTTATGCTGATCCGACACAGAGCCTTGGGTTCTCTACTCGTGAAGCTCGTTTGCAGGATACGAAAAATCGTCAGAATAGCATCGAAACTGATGATAAAGAAATTCAACAAGATTGGGAATGGCTGCAAGAAGCTCTTACTGTTAAAGCAAAAAAAGCATACAAGTGGGCAATCGACAACGGAATTGCCAAGGAGCAAGCTCGTGCTGTTCTTCCAGAAGGTCTGACTAACTCTCGCATGTATATGAAGGGTTCTGTTCGTAGCTGGATTCACTATTGTCAGGTTCGTACTGATCCATCGACTCAGAAGGAACATCGTCAGATTGCTCTTGATGCATGGTATGAGCTTACTCGTCTCTTCCCATCGCTTAAGGATTGTCTTGATATTGGAGAAACGTGATGCCTAAGAGAATCGCAACCAACCGTAAGTTTTATGACAAGTCTGTTGAGTATATTGAGCTTCATGAGAATGGAGCTTTGATGTGGGTCGCAGAAGATGAAGGTAATGTCTTTTACAAGGATGGAACGATAAAGCGTTGGTTGCCAGAGGATGAAACTGTTGTATGTTCTTTCCCCGTTGACATAGATTTTGTCCGAGAGTTTTTCGCTAAAATTGGTAGAACTTTAGATATCTCTAAACTTCCCTCTAATGTTATTCAATACCCATATGGAGATAAGTGATGCCTAAGTATGTGAAGAAGTCTGTTGAGATTGAAGCAGAAGAGGTCACTGAAGACAACGTTGAAAAACTTGCTCAGTGGTGTAATGGTGTTGTGAACAACAACGATCTGACTGCTGAGAAGTCAATCTCTATCTATACGCTTGAGGGCATTATGTCCGCTCGCGTCGGTGATTATCTCATCAAGGGTGTAAACGGTGAGTTCTATCCTTGTAAGCCCGATATCTTTGCAAAGACATATGATAGCACAGAGAATGCTGTTGATCCTTGGCACATTGAAGTCTTGTCTTTTGAAGATCAGCCTGATGGTGGTGCAATCATTACTTTTGAGATGGGTAAAGAAGCACAAAAAGTTTTTACCGAGATTGGTCTTCTGAAAGTTCTTACAGATACAGCCAAACGAACAATTGAAGAAGCAGAAGAGATAGACACAAACGTAGGATGCTAAATTATGAAAGTGCATATTGGTCCATATCGTAAGAATCGTAAAATCGATATTAAGATTGATCGTTACGATACGTGGAGTATGGACTATACTCTTGCACATATTATTCATCCTATGCTTGTTCAACTCAAAGAAACACAGCATGGTGCTCCTTGGATTGAAGATGAAGATGTGCCAGAACATCTTCGTTCAACAGCAGCACCACCTAAAGAAAATGAATGGGACACCGACGAACTTTTCTTTGATCGTTGGGAATGGGTTCTTGATGAAATGATCTGGGCATTCGATCATAAGAAAAATGACGAATGGAAAGACGAATATTACGAAAATAAAAACTACGATGAACTATGGAAAGTTGAAGATCGTATGCGTAATGCTTTTCGTTTGTTCGGAAAATATTTTGAGAATCTTTGGGATTAACTACATGATCACATGCACAAATTGTAGAAAGATGTTTGTTCCGTTGTTTCAAGAACCTTGCACACAAGCGATGTATTGTGCGTCTGAAATCTTTGAGCGCGATGGAACAAAATATATGATTGGTAGTTATGGTTCAACTATTGCAGACGGAAACTTATATGAAGTCTTGACAGATAAATTCAAGTCTGGTATTATTTGCGATGCTTGTATCACAGACAACAAGCAGGATTTCAAACTTCTTCGTGACAATCAATATTTCGGTATCGACCTTTAAGGAGAATAATATGACTGGTAAGACTGAATATGGTATGACCGTTCTTGAAACACAGTTCAAGCAGAGAGCGTTTGACGGCAAGTGGGAACGCATCGGCAAGATTGTCGATTTCGATAACAAGTATACATACCAGACCGAATCTGGTTCGCGTGTCACTCTTATTCCAGAGAGATGGGTAACACTTGGAGTTTATGACTACATTATGGAGTTTCAAGACTAATGGCTGCAAATCTCAAACTTCTTAAGATGATTTCAGGTGAAGAGCTTCTTGCCGAAATTATCAGCGAAACCGACACTCACATTGATATTAAGAATCCTGTCCGTGTCGTTGTGATGCCAACAAAGACAAATCCTCAGACGCCTACAGTTGGATTTGCTCCATGGGCAGACTTCTCTGAACAGAAGAACTTTACTATTCATAAGGCACATGTTATAGTAACGATGGCTCCTGTGCAGGAGTTTATTAATCAGTACAATCAGATGTTTGGTGGTCTTGTTGCGCCTTCTTCTAAACTCATTATTCCAGGAGCATAATGAATACTTTTTACACGAATGTTCAAGTTTATGGTTCAAAAATTCTCTACAGAGGCGTTGACAACGGCAGAAAAGTTTGTCTTAAAGTAGATTATCATCCCACTTTATTTGTATCTTCTCCTAAACCAACAAAGTTCACGACAGTCACGGGCGAATATGTGTCAGAAATCAATCCTGGCACCATTCGTGACTGTCGTGATTTTGTTAAACAGTATGAAGATGTAAACAACTTCAAGATTTATGGTATGCAGAGATATGAGTATTGCTTTATCTCAGACCGTTTTCCTGAAGATATTGAGTGGGACAAAAATTTAATCAACATATGCAACATAGATATAGAGGTAGGATCAGAAAATGGTTTTCCTGAACCGAATAATGCCAATGAGCCGATCACAGCGATTACTTATAAGATGGGTAACAAGTTTGTTGTGTTTGGTTGCGGCGAGTTTAATAATACTAAAGATAACGTTAGGTATTTGAAGTGTCGTGATGAGATAGACCTCATCAAGCGATTTGTTGACGAATGGACAACAGACTATCCTGATATCATTACAGGATGGAATGTTCGCATGTTTGATATTCCATATCTTGTTAATCGAATTACAAGATTGCTGGGCGAAGATTTTGCAAAGCGTCTCTCGCCTTGGAATCAAGTTCGTCCAAGAGAAATCACAACATTTAATCGCACACTGAATTTCTATGACTTGTCGGGCATATCTACATTAGATTATATTGAAATCTATCGTAAGTATTCGCCCGGTGGCAATTCACAGGAATCATATAAGCTTGATAATATTGCTCATGTTGAACTCGGTGAGCGCAAACTATCCTATGAAGAATATGGTAATTTACACACACTCTACAAAGACAACTATCAGTTGTTTATTGAGTATAACATCAGAGACGTTGAACTTGTTGAAAAGTTAGAAGATAAACTAAAGCTCATCGAACTCGCACTTACTTTATCTTATGATAACAAGTGCAATTACGATGATGTGTTCACTCAAGTTCGTATGTGGGATGTTATTATCTATAACCATCTTCGTAAAAAGAATATGGTTATACCTCCTAACGAAAGGCATAGTAAGAATGCTGCATACGTCGGCGCGTATGTAAAAGACCCTCTTGTTGGTATGCACAATTGGGTTGCATCGTTCGACTTGAACTCTCTGTATCCACATCTCATTATGCAGTATAACATCTCACCCGAAACACTACTGGAGCCTAGAAACTATGATACTGTACATCACCGCATTCTTACTTCTGGTGTTTCTGTTGATATTCTTCTGGACGGAAATGTAGATACGTCTGAACTGAAGCATCATACTCTAACACCTAATGGTCAGTTCTTCGACATCCGTAAGCAAGGCTTTCTTCCTGAGTTGATGGAAACAATGTACGATGGACGAACCATCTACAAGAAGAAGGCTATTGAAGCGCAGAAAGAGTTGCAACAAGAAAAAGACACTAGCAAACGATATGAGATTGAAAAGCGCATAGCCAAATACAACAATCTTCAGTTGGCTAAGAAAGTCTCTCTCAACTCAGCATATGGTGCATTGGGTAACGAGTTCTTTCGCTTCTTTGATATCAGACAAGCATCTGCGATTACAACAGCGGGACAGTTGTCTATTCGCTGGATTGAAAATAAACTGAATGAATATATGAACAAACTATTGAAGACTGAGGACGAAGATTATGTTATTGCGTCGGATACGGATTCTATTTATCTATCTCTTGATGAATTGGTCAATCAGACTATTATTAAACAGAATCCATCTGCTGGAACAAACGACATTATCAGCTTCATGGATAAAATCTGTGAGGCTAAAATTCAACCATTTATTGACAAATCTTATAATGAGCTTGCTCAATATATTAATGCCTATGCACAAAAGATGATGATGAAACGTGAAGCTTTGTCAGATCGTGGCATCTGGACTGCTAAAAAAAGATACATCATTCGTGTACATAATAATGAAGGCGTTCAATACACAAAGCCAAAGTTGAAAGTGATGGGACTTGAGATGATTAAGTCATCTACTCCTTCAGCTTGTCGCGAGAAGCTTTGGGAAGCAGTTGATATTATCTTTAACAGTAAAGAAAAAGACGTTATAGACTTTATTGAAAAATTTCGTAAAGAGTTTCATAAGTGTGAACCAGCACACATTGCATTTCCTCGTGGTGTAAACGGTCTTGATAAGTATAGGGGTGTAGGTAATAAAATATATGGTGATAAGACGCCTATTCATGTTCGTGGTTCTTTGATCTTCAATCATCTTATAAAAACAAAGAAACTTGATAAGAAGTATGAATACATCAAAGAAGGAGAGAAGATCAAGTTCATCTATCTGAAAGAGCCTAATACTATTCAAAGCGATGTGATTTCGTTTTCTACTATAATACCAGAAGAACTTGACATAGCTAAGTATATTGACTATGATTTACAGTATGAAAAGTCTTTTGTAGAACCATTGAAGATAATTCTTGATTGTATTGGTTGGAAGACAGAACATGTTTCATCATTAGAGGCATTTTTCGCATGACAGAAAAAACAAAAACTGTAGATATTGAAGACGATGATTTTGTTCAAAGAGATTGGGGTTCGTGGCTTATTATAGGCCGTGGTCCGGGATTCAAAATCAAGCGACTTACACTTTTTCCTAACAAGTCTATATCCATGCAATATCATAATCACCGTGCTGAAACATGGTGTGTTGTGGACGGTCAAGGAAAGGCTTGTGTAGGCGAAAGAACATTTGACATACACAAACACGCATCTTTCTATATACCTATAGGCGTTACTCACAAAGTGTCTAACACCTCTTCAACCAAAAATCTAATCATAATCGAAGTTCAGCAGGGCGAGATAGTCCGAGAAGACGATATTGTAAGAATTGGTCAACCCACATAAGGAGAATCTTATGAATGATATATTTTCATCACTAATTAAAGAAACAGGAAATGAATATGCCGCAATTGCCGACGAAGGCGTGGAAGCGGGAGATGTTACTGGACTTATTTCTACTGGGAGTTATAGTCTTAATGCTCTGCTTTCTGGGTCTATCTATGGTGGTTTACCCGCTAATAAAGTAACAGCGTTTGCTGGTGAGCCATCTACTGGTAAGACGTTCTACGCCATCAATATCTGTAAGCAGTTTCTTCAAGACAATCCAAAAGGCTTTGTGTTTTATTTTGAATCTGAATCTGCTATATCAAAGCAGATGCTCGAAGAGCGTGATGTGGACACGAAGCGTATCGCAATTATGCCTGTGGCTACCATTCAAGAGTTTCGCACACAAGCTGTGAAGATTCTTGACAAGTATCTTGAACAAAAGGGTGAAAGACTCCCTATGATTTTTGTTCTTGATTCGCTTGGTAATCTATCTACTGATAAAGAGATGGCAGACATTGCAGAGGGTAAAGACACGAGAGATATGACACGCGCACAACTTGTTCGCGGTGCATTCCGTGTTCTTACATTAAAGCTTGGTAAGGCAAAAGTTGCTTTGATTGTGACCAATCACGTTTATGATGTTGTAGGCGCTTATGTGCCAACGAAGAAAATGGGTGGTGGTTCTGGTCTTGAATATGCTGCATCAACTATCATCTTTCTATCAAAGAAGAAAGATAAGCAACTAGACGATGATGATGGTCGTACAGGCGCTGTTGTTACTGCACACACAAAGAAAGCTCGTTTGACAATCGAAGATAAGAAAGTTGAGACATGGTTGAACTATTCAGAGGGTCTTGATCCTTACTACGGTCTACTTGATCTAGGTGAAAAGTTTAATATCATTAAAAAAGTATCTACTCGCTTTGAGTTTCCGAATGGCGAAAAAGCCTTTGAAAGTCAAATCAAAAAGAATCCTGAAAAGTATTTCACACAAGAGATACTTGATCAGATAGATGATGCTTGCAAAAGCGAGTTTTTATATGGCACTTCTTCTGTTTTCAACACGGAGGAAGAAGATGATTGAGAGTAGTGATTTTCGTTTTAGAGATGATCTAAACAAGCAAGATGATAAGTCTACTGTACCTATTGAAATATTGACAGAACAGTATAAAAATGTTATATTTCGCTATACTACAGTCGGCATTAAAGAACAAGATAATGGAACCGCTGTACTTAGATTTCAGTATGACTTATTAGATATGGGAGAACATACTGAAACAAAATTACGTAATGACAAGCGATTTGAACAACATCTTGGTGTATTGCTAAATCATCTTATTTTAGAATCGGCGGAGCATGAACAGAATGAGTCTAGAAAAAACGATACTAAGGAATCTTCTGACTAATAAAGACTACTGTACAAAAGTTATTCCTTTCATCAAAGAAGATTACTTTGTAGGCGAAGACAAAGTTCTATTCAATCACATCAACTCATTCGTATTGAAGTATGACCAGAGCCCCACTATTGAGGCTCTGGTTATTGAGATTGATAGTGCGAGAAATGTGACTGATGAAGAAGTAAAGTCTTGTAAAGAAACTCTCGACTCGTGGAAAGCAGACGAAGAGAAACCAAACGAAAAGTGGCTTCTTGATAGTACCGAAGAGTTCTGTCAAGAAAAGGCTATCTACATTGCCATGACTAGATCGATTGAGATTATGAATGGCAAAGACAAGACGCTTCAGAAAGGTGCGATACCAACAATCCTTTCTGATGCTCTTGCTGTCTCGTTTGATCCAAATGTCGGTCATGATTACTTCGAAAACGCCGACGAACGATTTGAGTTTTATCATCGTATCGAAGAGAAGGTACCATTCGATCTTGAGTTCTTCAACAAGATTACCAAGAATGGTTTGCCGAAGAAAACGCTGAACATCGCACTTGCTGGCACTGGTGTTGGTAAGTCTCTGTTCATGTGTCACTGTGCAGCGGCGAATATCTCTGCCGGGTATAATGTTCTCTATGTCACTATGGAAATGGCAGAAGAGAAGATTGCAGAACGTATCGATGCCAATCTTCTGAATGTTGATATTGCTGACCTACAGTCTCTATCAAAGGACATGTATGATAAGAAGATTGCACAAGCAAAGAACAAAGCACAAGGCAAACTTATTATTAAAGAATATCCAACTGCATCTGCTTCCTCTCAACACTTTCGCAATCTGCTGAACGAGTTGAGATTGAAGAAGAGTTTTGTGCCAGATGTTATCTATGTTGACTATTTGAATATCTGTGCTTCATCTCGTATCAAGCCGGGTTCGAATGTCAACTCATACACATACATCAAGAGTATTGCAGAAGAGTTGCGCGGTCTTGCGGTTGAGTTTAATGTGCCTTTGATTTCTGCAACTCAGACAACACGTTCTGGCTATGCAAGTTCTGATGTGGAATTGACTGATACATCTGAGTCCTTTGGTCTTCCAGCAACGGCTGATTTCATGTTTGCCTTAACGACAAACGAGACATTGGAACAGTTGAATCAAATCCAAATCAAACAGTTGAAGAACCGATACAACGATCCCACATCGAATAAAAGATTTATCGTAGGTATTGACAGAGCGAAGATGAGACTGTATGATGTAGAGAACTCAGCACAGATGGATATTGTCGATAGTGGACAAGATACTCCTGTGTTTGAAAAGTCTTCTTTTAACTCAAAGGACAAGTTCCGTAAACTAAAGGTGTCGTGATGATCTACGTTCTTGTCGTCGTCTCATATTTTTCTGGTGCTGGTGGTAACGGTCAGACTGTCACCTTTCAAGAGTTCAACAACTATGATGCGTGTGTTTATGCATTAAAGTTCTTAGAAGAAAAGAAGTATAGCCGCTATTCGCATGACAACTATAAGATTGCATGTCTTCCTAAAGGAGAAACAAAGTGAGCAAGTATTCTGTGATTGTGTCGCATGTTGTGGATGACTACGTGTGGAACGTTTATGAACATGCAACGGAACAGATTATCGACACCTTTTTCTTTGAAGAAGATGCTTTGGAGTTTGCAGAGTTTCTAGAAGACGGCGGCGCGTTTGATGGATTTACTCCTGCTTTTCTTGTGAATAAGGTTCAGCTACCTAAGGAAAATGTAAATCAAGCATTTACAAGAGTTTTTGCTGAGTAAAATCAACCACTTAGACCTGCGACATTCTGACGCATCTTTTTCTCTTGTAAATCTTAAGAAATGGATGTATGATTAGACATAATCAGTTGAGACAGGAGTTCTAAAATGGAAGATATCAACAATCTTGATATGCATCCTAATTGTTGGGCTTCAGAATACGGTGACATGGAGCGCGACGATCTTATCAATTGGGTCTGGATGATTGTGTTTACCGATCCTCCCTTTTAACAATCGAAAAAGGAAAAGTAAAATGGAAACATACAATGTTGTGAAGAAGGTTGTTGATGCAATCAGTGAAGCTAGGGGATATGCCTATACCGCAGGCTATCTT
>Ga0222713_10007115_pt1 | contig 10559 bp, 12 predicted proteins | sample C33_649DmetaG_FD_165061 | JGI IMG/M metagenome (GOLD analysis project Ga0222713, IMG submission 165061) | Estuarine water microbial communities from San Francisco Bay, California, United States - C33_649D | ecosystem: Environmental > Aquatic > Marine > Unclassified | place: USA: California... | reverse complement strand
CCTGCACTATAATCTTTGCAATAGTAGTCTTACCAATACCAGGCGTTCCTACAAATAGCAAGTTTGGTATCTCATCTTTAATGGAAGAGAAAAACTTTCTATTTTCTTCTGACAGAACCATCTCATCAAGAGTAGACGGTCTATATTTTTGTACCCAAAGATTATTAAACATATTATTTACCGGAAGAACCAAATCCTTTATCGCCGCGATTAGTATCACTTACTTCATCTGCCCAATTTACATTTGCTTGAATAAGAGGGTAGATAATAAGTTGTGCAATCTTATCACCAGCTTTTATGGTATAGTCTGCTTTGCCTAAATTATATAGTTTAATACCCATATCTCCACGGTAAGGATTATCGATAATGCCAAAATGAGGAGCAATACTGTGCTTGAATCCAAGACCTGATCTACCTTCAACTCTAAACCAATAGCCAGGGGTTACATATGCAAGTTTCAAACCTACCGGCACTACTGCTGAACCACCGTATGGAATGATAGCATCTTCAACAGCGGTTACATCTAAACCAGAGTCGCCAATATATGGGTCTGAATGATTGTACTTAGGCAACACAGCTTTATCATGCGTCTTAACAAATTGAATATCTACAGGAAACATATGTGCGATTATATGTCTTTAGATCTTTAAATCAAGGTGGTATTTTATAAGTAATTAAAATGGCTGATAAATCTATAGATAATGCTGTTAGTGATTTAATAGAAGAACTTAAAGAAAAGGGAACTACTGCGTCTAAAGAAATAGCAAAACAGGAACTTTCAAAAGAAGAAATGGAAAAGTTCCTATTACAGTACTCAAGTCAGCTAATAAAGGGAAGTGTTGAATTTGTTGAAGATTTAAAACAGTATATAACATCTGCACCATCAGCTGAAGATGTTACTGCAATGGCCACGTTAGTAAGTTCATCTGCAGCTGCAATAGAAACGTTAAACAGGCTTTTGATTGCTAATAAAAATAATGAAACCAAAGTTCAAATAAAGACGATGGACATCGAAAGCAAAAAACAGTTACAGCAAATAGATATCCAGGGTAAGTTGCTTATGAATAGAGAAGAGCTTTTGAAGCAACTATTAGATGACGCAAAAATAGTGAATGTAGAGACAGTAGAAAAGCTTTAACCGAGCACCTGTTGAGAAGATAATTGAAGTTTTTGAATATTATTTTTTAATATATCCACATTCAAAGCTGTGTTCTCTAAATTTGTAATAGTGTAGGTTGATAAGATTGCTTTTCTGTTAGGGTCTTTATCTTGTGGGTTTAGGTCTTTAAAAAATACTATAAAACTGCTTATATCTCCTAGTAAAGTAAAAAGATCGGTTAAGAATGCTTGCTGATTTAAAATAGCTCTTTTATAGTATAAAATATCAGTTATAAGATTAGTGCCGTGGGATGTTTTTGCGGTAAATTCATTAAGAATACCACTTTGTAATCCAACAAGATTTAATTTTAGGATTGCGTCTGTATAGTAACTAAAAGTCTTACTCATTATCATTTCATTTCTGGATACCTTTTTACTGATTGTAGCAGGAAAATTAGTTTGTAGACTGTTTTGTTGATTAAACACGTCAAAGTATGGATTGACATTATTATCCATGATAGCAGGTATATCGGTAATAATTCCTATGTCGTCGGAAAAAGGAGCAAAATAAGTCGTGTTGTTGTTTATAAGAGCACTAACTCTTTGTTTATATTGGTCAGATAAAGATAAAAACTTTTCGACAAAATATAACTTAAAATTATTATCTAAAGTTTTGATGCCTGAAGGCACTACCTCATCACCCTGAATAGCATAATTTTCTATTGTAAAATTGGTCTCGTTTAAAGCGTTGAAAAGGTTTCCATAAGCACTTAACATGTTTGTTGTAACTAAACTTCTGTTAAATTTAATGTTTTCTTCTAACTCCGCTAAATAATCACCCATTGCATCTAATAGATTAGTACTTTTGTAATAAAAATTAAGTGTTGTATTTTGCACAACTCCAACATAGTCTGGTAAAAGTGTTGTTTTGCTGCTCATGATATGTTTTCGTTTATTTTTGGATCGTTGTAATGGTATGTCTTTACTGCTACTATTTTATTATAATATTGATTATCTTTTATAAAGGTGTGCTCTACAGATAGTATAAAGTATATACCTAAAAACTTATTATCAAAATCATTATCTATATAGTTACCTTTTCTATCAACGCTTATAAACCTACCGGCTTGTCTTTGAAGACCGCCTTGAACAGTAATCTCAACGCCTAAATTCAATTTTAAAGCATTCTTTAATATTTCATTTCTACCTACTGATAGTTTAAGAAAGTCACTATCTTCTTCATAAATTAAAAATGTATTATCGAAGTTTAAGTTAGTTTTTTGGGTGTTATTAACAATTAAATTGGGTGATGGTCTACCATCTTTACCTTTCATTGGATTTACATATAAAGAAGAGAAGTCTTTCTTCACATTTTCAATATTACCGTCTTCACAATTTATGTTAAACGATTTATTCTCAAAATGATAGCTATGTACTAACATAGTTTTTATCTTTTCTTGGTAAACAGTACCAGGGGTATTAAAAAACTTTACATCGATAATATCCCCGGTTTCACCGAACTCTAAAGCTCTTAAAGGCTTTTTAATATCATTTTCTACGACGTTAGACACGTCTTGTGTACCGGCAATTGAAAGGTTTTCTATAAAATACTGACCGCCTGAGTCTGACGTTTTGTTAAATGCTTGGCTAAACAGCTTACTAGCACTCTGTAAAGTGTACTCCCCTGTAAAATGATCTTTCTGTAAGAATGAAAAGTCTTTACCTGAATCATTACTTACATGGAAGTTAAACATATACATTAGATCGTCGTAAGCTGTATTATTATTTGGAGACGAATAAAACAACGAACTCGATCCACTTTCAAAGTTTGGTGTAATGTAAGTACTACCAGATAACGTAGTAAATACTGCGTTATTGTCTTGCAACCCTATTTGCAATATCTTCTTCATAGCATCTCCCGTATAAGCTCGTCTGCTGCTGTCAGTTAGATATGCTAGTTTATCTTTTTCTATTAGCTGGGTAGTAGAAAAGAATATTTTCTTTTCCTTTAATATCTCGTAATCAAAATCTACAAGTTCAAATTTTTTAAGTTTACCGTTTTCAGTTACGATATCCTCTTCATTACCTAAACAAAAGATGTATTGCAACCCAAAAAGTTTATTGTAATTGAAACTTTGTTCATTATAAGGATCAGTACTTGGATCGACTGGTATTATAGTTAATAGCACTAAATCTCTCGCATCACCTCTTACTTTGTATCCTCTTTCTGGTATAGTTGCGTTAAATTCAGAACCTACTGGGCTTGATTTATATCTTTCTATAACATCCTGGGTGTTATCAATAATAACATAACCTTGTAGGAAAGGGTTATAGATAAGATCGTAAATATATAGTTCTTTTACTGCACCTTTTTCAAAATCTACGCTTACACCATCTGCATTTACAAAAGTTAACTTGAAAAGATAATTCTTTTTGTTAATTGTATAAAAGAATTTCGTGTAATTGTCTTTTGAATATGAAAATATACTTGCATTTCTCATTGCAACTGTTGTTTAATAGCATTTAGTACTGTTTTTAAATACTCTCTTTTTAAAACTTTTATAGACTTACCAGCATTATTTACATCAAACGGATTTTGTATATTATTTAAAATGCATATTAACCACCAAAGATATGTAGTGCCATATAAATTATAGCTTAAAGTGGTGTAAGCCATATTTGACGGTAAAGTAATTACTTGAAAAATTTGACTACTAATATCTTCAGGCACTTTAATATTTTTTATAATATTATAAAAATAAACTTTATTTTCTGAAGATTGATACACCTTAAAGATATTTTCATACCTATAAATTTCAAGTGTAGGTAAATCGTTTATATAATTTTGATATTGTCCGTCTATCATGGCGTTGGCGTTTCTCCAAAGTTAGTTACAAAACTTGCTGTAGTACCTGCACCAGATGCTTGTGTAGCTACATTAGTATTTGTTGTTACTGGTCTAGATGATTTAATACTTGTATATAGGAAGTTTCTTGATTCTTCGTTCATACCTTGTAACGAAATGGTTACTTCATAGGCATCCGGTATAATTGTTTGTATATATGTTGAGGGAGTTTCACCTGGTATGTTACCGATCGGTACGTTTATACCCATCACTCGTCTTGACCCTAAGAATGAAACTGTGAGGTTATTGATAAAAGCAAAAGGCATATATACTACCCCCTCAGAATATACTTCATATATAACCGGTACATCTATAATTGATCTAGTAATTCTACCTGGTCGATTTTGATATATTAAACCAAAAATTAATTGCCAATTTTCTACTATATCTTTATACTCCCCCGTATTTAATAAAGGAAATTTTACTGTAATGTTTCTACCGGCATCGCCCATCGAAAATTGTTTTGCTTTTTCAATATATGTACCAGGTTGTAGAACATTAACAATTCCTCCAGCTCCTTGAGCAAAATTTTCAACAATCCCTTTGATGCCTGAAACTAAATTACTCTCATCCTGGCCGTAAGAAATACTATTGCTATATTCACTATTAAAGTATGGTAATCTATATTGAAATCCTGTATTTTCTGTCCCGTATAAAAACTCATAAGGCTTTAAAACCGGTGTACCTAATTGATAACTTGAATAAAACCCTGCAAAACTTTTCAACCCCGATGATGCCGCGTCAGTTAACGCTTTAGTATATTGATTATTAACTATACTTTGGGTAATAGTATTATTAACAATAGAATTAGAAGAATTAGAAATAGTTTGAGGTAAATTTTCTAAAGCTTGCGCAGCAGCATTTATCGATTCTGGGCCTGCATCAATACCCTGTTGAACCAAACCTTGTTGGCCTAATAAAGTACCTATACTACCGGCACCTGCAAAAACAGAATTAGCTAAATTAGCTATATTACTGTTCATGAGAAGTCTTTTTTCTGTCAGAGTAATATACGGAGTGTTATATCTAGCTGTTTGAGGGCTTTTAGTCCATTGAAAATTGCTTACAACGTCTATTTCGTTTAACGCTTGAATAGATCCAGGCACACTATAAACTCTTTGCGGTAATGCGCTGTTACCTAACGCTGCAGCCCCGGACCTATTAAAATCTGCACCTCTTCTTTGTAAAAATGGAAGTGTTTGATCAGCTGATGTTCTTTCAAGCGTCCAATAAATCTGAGGTGAAGGCTCTGCCATGTATATATTTAATTGTTATTATGCAGGTGCGCCTTGCAAATTCCTTAACGAATTACTATTGGAAAAATTGTTATTAATTACCGTTGGTGATGACACAACGTTAGCCGGTTTAGATAGATTTTTTACTAAAACACCTAATAGTTTATTATTTTCATCCAACAATCTCAACTGCTTACCTAACATATCACTTGAAACGTCTGCGTATTTCTTTAAAACGTCAGTGTTTTCTTGAGACGACTTTAAGTTTTTATTAAACAAGGTATCTAAAGGACCGTCTTTTTTAAATCCAAGTAAAGAGTCTTCTTTGTTTGGTATTACGATTTTTCCATCAGATGTTTTTATAAAATCATCAACAGGCTGGGTCCCAAAATTACCTAATCTCATTGCTCTAGCTCCTACCGCGTTAGCTGGTGCATTTTGTTCTTCCTGCTGTCTTCTTAAATTTTCTGCTTCTTCTAAAGCTTTACGTTGCGCTTCAGTTAAATTAGCATTAATGGTTTCTGATTTTTTAAGACTTTCCGGTGGCGGGGCATCTGTCTTAATACCTAAAAATTTTGCTACTTGATATCTTATACCAAAAGTATCTGGCAATGCATCAATAAATGACTTAAGAATAGATTCAGTAATGTTATTAACTAAATCTGCCATACTACCACCTTTTGCTCTTGTTTCTTTATAAGCTTCAATCGGATTAGATACTAAATCTCTTAAAAGAGTAAGTATAGGGAAAGCTTCAGCTATTTCTGTAAAACCTTGTTTATATCTACCCATGCTAATATACTCTATGCCAGTAGCAAATTTAATTATATTCTTTAACGGAAAATGATCGGCTAAGACATCTAAAGTTTTCTTATACCAATCTCTCATATTAATCTTTGTTACTGTTCGTCCATTTTCTTGAGTTTCAACCTTTTGGAATAAAAATGCATTTAAAACATCTAAACCAATTGCAATTGCGGTGCCTACCCCAGGAAATAAACTTGCTATACCAGAGCATATATCTAATATACCTCTTGCAATTCCTTCAGGGCCACCAGCTTTAAACGATTCATAAGCATCATAAAAACTAATTATAGCTCCTATGATAGGAATTTTTTTAAAAAAGAACTTACCACCAAGCTTAGCAAATGCATATTCTATGGCTTTTACCATTACACCCATTGTAGATGATCCCGAACCTTTTGGTATTTGTTCTTTACCAAATTTCTCTTCTAATATAGCGCCAACAAATTCAACTGCACCCATTATACCAACTTTTACATTAAAAGGTAAAGGTGTTAACCCTATTAACCCCTGAACAACATTTTTTAAACCACCAATAACATTACCTTTATCAAACTCTTCAATACCGTCTCTTATGGAAAGAATAGGACCTATAATAGGTAAACTTTTAAGTATTGGACTTACAGTTTTATATACTATACTTTTTGCTTTTTCCCATGCAGTTTCCCAATCACCTGCTTTAACTGCTTCCCAAAGCTCTCCAAATTCACCACTCATTAAAGCAGTAACTAACCCACTAAGTGCTCCTAAAACAATACCTACAAGAGGCAGCAATTTTTTAATTTTATCCAGCATACCCTCTTCTTCAGGCTTTTTAGGCTCTGTAGGTTTCTTTTGTAATGATAGACCTTTAAAAGCTTTGGTTAAGGTATTAGATGCATCTCTACCAAAACTAGAAATAATAACTTCTTGTTTCTTTTCTACAACCTGCTCTGGTTGTTTTTGTTGAGCATCTGTTTGTAGCTTTAACATTTTAGTTAAAGCTGTTAATGTTTCTTCTTGTTTACTTTCTTTTTTAGATTCTTTAGATTCTTGAGAATCTACTTTCTTTTGTTTATAGTTATTGCTTACAATCTTTTCAAGTCTCTCTACCTTATCACCCAGTTTACTAGATACTTTAGTAAGTAGTAAAAGTACGTCGCCTAAGCTCTTATCATCTGCCATACTATTATTTATGACAAATGTCAAATATTAACTATACGATAAAAAAGTCTGGAACTATATCAATATTAATATTAGTACCAGGTAATACAGCAAAAGATTTTTCTAAATCTCTAACATCATTAATATACTTGGTTATTTCAACGAACTTACTACTATCTATTCTCTCCAATAAGTTAGCTGCCCCTTGTAGGTCATGATGCAATTCAACCTCTTTATCATTTACTTTAAGTTTTGGTACAAACTTTAAGATTTCATGAACAAATAAATCACTTATAAGATTTTTAAGTTTGGTACCATTTAAATTTTCGTTCTTATATTTGTTTATGAGAATAGAATTTATTCTATCGTCTAAAACTAAGCTAGGATTTTTTACTGTAAAGATATAATTGTCAGAAACAATTTGAGATTCTTTAATGTTGTGATTGGTTTTTTTATTCTTTTCTAAAACATCAGTTAACAAATACTCTTGCCCGTTATTTACATACTTGTTTGATAGCTGAGATCTGAGTTGAATAGCAAACTGCACACGGTCTACTGTATCAAACTTTGATATATCATCCTTTACATTTTGTTTAAGGATTTTAAAAAAGGTGTTATTAAAGAATAAAGCTGCTAAAGTCGTGTCAACTGATGTTTCAATAATACTCTTTTGCTGTGAAAGAGTTAACGGTAACATCTGCACCGTTTCTTTACGAGAAGGGGAGTAACTAGTTAATGGTGCTTTAGAACTAGCGATTTCATTTAGAATGTCATTAAAATTAGTGTTACTCATCTAACTATTTAAAGAGTTATCCTATTGTTCAATATCTATACCGTCTGGTTTAGGCTTATTGTTTTTAGCCTCTTTTGTAAGCTCCTGTAAGAATATTTTTAATTCAGGGTATGTATACCTCTCCATATCCATTGCTGATAATTTTAATCCTCTAATACACGCATATTCAAAACTATATAAGTTCATCATATCATCTTGAAACACTCTTTTAAGAAACAATAATAGTGAACCGTCATATATGTTTATTGTTGCATCTTTATAAAACGTTATATTTAAATCTTGTAGTTTTTCTTTTAAAGTTAAAAACGTTTCATATATAGGTAAAGATAGTTCATCTAATAATTGTTTTCTTTGATTAAAAGAAAGTTCACTACAATTTATCTCTCTATCTTTAATTAAAATCTTTTTTAAGCTATCTACGATTACGTCATCCATTGATTTACTATAAAAGTTATTCGGTGTATTGAATGTAAATAATACTCCGTCAGATTCAACACATATGTCTGGAATATCGAACTTGACCCCGTTCATTAAAAGACTCAAATCTGTGTGTATCTTTTTATCGTCGTAAATAAAATTAAATTCTTTACCGTAAATTAAATTACGCAGTAACATTAAGCATTGAAATTTTTCAAGACAATTTAATGAAGGGCCTTTTGTAGTTGCTTCTATGATTTCATTAAAGACTATATTAAGATCATCTAGTTCGTCTGTAAGAATTTTCTTACAAATATTTTTATATTCGTAAAAAGAAACTTCTCTCAATTTTACGTTTTTGTTGTTAACGTTAAAATTGAAGTAATTGGAAATCATCTTTGTAGTGGAGATATTCTTGGTAAGCTACCTTTACCTATTTTGGAAATAATATCAGGTAATGGTATGTATAAGTTTGATTCAACTGTATATCTATCGTATATAAAGGGAACATCGTATTTTTCCAGTGCTTCTGTATCGTAAGATAGGTTGCGAGTTCCTACACTTAAAGGAACACAGTTGTAATAGTTCCACACTTTACGGGGTATTTGGGAAATATTTTGATATGTTCTAGAATACTGCAATATAGTTATATTAGTTTTTACACTATCTTGTGCAGATCTGGTAGCAACATAACCTCTATGTGAGGCTAAAATAACCCACGGTCTCATAATCATATCAACGAACGAAGTATTTGTCTCTCTAAACTGTAGTGTTAAGTTATTGTCTGAAAAAGCACCTCTACCTTCAAGAATACTTCCTTGAATAAAGCCTCTATTGTTTTCAATAGGAGCATTTCCTCCAGCTACAGAATCATCAGGTATGCTTGCACCGTCTAAAAATATACAACCCACTATGCCTTGTAAAGGGTAGCTTGCTAAAGCAGCTTTTGCTTTATCAATATCAAACCCAGCTTTATTACCCTGTATAGGCTCCAATCTCTGCAAAACATTTGTGTTTAACAAACTTGGAAAACTTGAGAAAAGTGCAATATATTGGGTTCTTAACGGAATCGAAGTAACCCACGACTCCATAGTCGTCAAAAAGTAATCTCTAAAACTGATTAAGGGGACCCCGGGAATTGCAATGTTTGAGGCTATAACACTAGGAGCTGCTAAACCGCCAGGTCTAGTAAGACCACCTAACGTAGCTAATCCTGTCGTTGCATTACCTACTGCGTTTAGTATACCTGCCATAGAAATATTTAATCATAAAAAATGCCACACGTTTCCGTGTGGCATTAATTTAATATATAGTCTTTTACTTCTTTCTCCAGTAGTGGTAAGCAAGAGTAACGTCAAATGCTTGTATATCACCTGTCGATGTCATATCGTAGGTTAAAGCACCAACTTCTCTAATACTAACGCCTACTAATTGATATTGCGCAATCTTGTTGAGCTGCTTATCTAATTGTAATAGATCAATAACAGCTGATTGCTTTGGTGTGAAATAATTACCTGTACTTGTTGCGTCGTTAAATGTGTCGTTTACTACAGCTAAAAACTTCTCTCTAATAGTTTGAGCAGCATCAGCATAAAAATTGATAACATATGCTTCACTGCCTGGATATTGAGCAACGCCAGGAATATTAAAATTTAATCCCATATATGGGGCTTGAACATTGGTAATGCTTTTAGCTGGTAATGTAGCTGTTTTAGCGTAAACAAGATCATTTTCACCAATCACCTGAGTGCTACCATCACCGAAGTTAATGTTTAGCACTCTAAAAAGATTTGTACGTGAAAAATCTCTTGCTTGTGCTTGTGTGTAAAAATCTGCGATTGTTTGTTTTACGTCTGCCATAAAATTATTTAATTAGCCAAGTATTAGTTGCTTATTAGATACATCAACTCTACTGTCTAAAAGAATGTTTTTAATTTTTATATCCTTTTTACTGTACCATGTATTGTTGATAAGATAGCCTACCGAGGTTACTTCTTGAATAACCCCGGTACGCTCGTTTGTATCGAATGATGTTGCGAATATTACTGTTTGACCTTTTGTCATATATTAGCCAACTAATTCACTGAAGTTTGTTCCGGTGCGTGTTGCGTAGAAGTTAACTAGAATGAACTCTGCTGTTCTTACTGGCTTTAAATAGATGTCA
>Ga0222713_10007111_pt1 | contig 10561 bp, 9 predicted proteins | sample C33_649DmetaG_FD_165061 | JGI IMG/M metagenome (GOLD analysis project Ga0222713, IMG submission 165061) | Estuarine water microbial communities from San Francisco Bay, California, United States - C33_649D | ecosystem: Environmental > Aquatic > Marine > Unclassified | place: USA: California... | reverse complement strand
GTCGTACAACACCTGCGACACGGTACCCGACGCGGTGCGCAGATCCGCATCGCTGCCGGTGACCAGGAACTCCGCGAACCCAAGCCGCGGCGCGCGACCGCCTTCACCGCGGACGCTGATCGCCACCTCGCGCTGCTGGTCGAGCGGCGTCATGGCGATCGCATACATGTCGGGCGCGCCGATCGGCAACGCCGGCATGAGCAGCGCAAGGCCGCAGACGACGGTGAGCGCGACGCGGGAATGCACGGTCATTCGATTACCTCTTCTCATAGTCAAATCGCAGTCGCACGACCAGTTCCGTACCCTCATAACTCGCCGGGAGCGGCGGCAGCCGGGCATTCAGCAGCGTCCGGCGGGAGGTCTGCTCCAGCAGGAAGTGCCGGCTGCTCTCAATCACGGTGACCGGCACCGTGGCGCTCAGTGAACCATCGCGCCGAATCCCGAACCGGATGACGACATACCCGGCATCAGGCTGAAGGCGGTCCCAGACGCGGGTGATGGCACTCTTAAATTTCGCCACCCATTCAGGATCAAACGCATTCAAATCGACGGCGTCACCACCGCCGGCCCCTCCGCCGAACGTCAATCCGTCGGCTCTGCCCTGGGCCCCTGTATCGGCCGCGGCACTGCCGGCCTGCACCTGGGCGCCGGTCACCGGGGGCTTCGTCGTCGCCGCAGGCGGGGCCGTTGTCTTTGGCGGTGGAGGCGTGGGTTTTGCCGTCACCGGTGTCGTTCGCGGGGGAGGCATCTCGTCGGGTCTGGTGGCAGCCGGTGGCTTCGGCGGTTCCGGTCGCGGCCGTTCCACCGCCTGGTCGATCTGCTTGCCGGCAATCGGTGTCGTCCCCGTGGACCGTTCTCCAACGGACCCGCCAAGGCTGATCACCATGACCTCAACCCTGTCTGGCTGGGCGCCGAGCCACCCCGAGGGAAGAAACAGCGCGATCGCCAGGCCGACGAGGTGGGCCCCCACAGACCAGCCCACCAGCCGCGAAAGTCCGCGGTCATCCGGCGCTCTGGCCGCGAGGATGTCACTGACATCCGCACGCACTACCGGCGTCTCCCGTCCGGTGGCGCCAGCACTTCCATGACGTTTCTGACGCCCCCGGCCTTCAACTCGTCCATAACCTGAATGACGGCCTGATGGCGCAATTGGCCGTCTGCCCCGAGATACACGTCCTGCGACGCCCGGCCCTGCAACTCCATCCGAATCCGCTCGGCCAGCAGGCTCAGCCGCACCCGCTCACCATTCACGCGGACATACTGGTCCCGCGCAAAACTGAGGGGGATCGACACGTTGATGGGTTCTGCCGTCACCGGTTGGGCGCGTCTCGACTGCGCGAGTTGGACGCCGAACCCCTGCTGCATCATCGGGGCGCTCACCATAAAGATGATGAGCAGCACGAGCATCACGTCGACGAGCGGCACGACGTTGATTTCTGCGAGCGACGTCGACACACGCTGTCCGCGTCCCCGTCGTCCCCGGCCCGAGTTGTGCGAGACCTGTTCCACCTTCGGCATCGTGTCCTCCGGTGGTTACGTGAAGTTCCGCTCGGCGATGTTGAGGAACTCGAGCGAGAAGTCGTCCATGCCGCCGGCGAAGTGTTTCACCTGCCCGGTCAGGTCGTTGTAGTAATAGACCGCCGGAATCGCGGCGAACAACCCGGCTGCTGTGGCGATGAGCGCTTCCGCGATCCCCGGTGCCACAACAGCGAGACTCGATGACCCGGTCTCGCCGATGCCCTGGAACGACGCCATGATGCCAACGACGGTGCCGAACAGGCCGATGTATGGCGTAATCGACGCCGTCGTCGCCAGGAAGCCGATGCGCGACTCCAGCCGGCTCAGTTCAACGGTCGTGGCGCGCAGCAGGGCGCGGTCAAGGCCGTCGAGACTCTTGAGCATCGGCCGGGAGCCTTCGCCTGCCGCGCGCAGTTGGGCGTTCAGTTCGGCATAACCGGCCTGAAACAGGCCGACGAGCGGGCTCGCCGGCAGGCTCGCGCACACCGACTGGACTTCCGAGAACTTGCTGCTCTTGCGGAAGATGTCGAGGAACGTCGCCGTCTGACGCTGCGCCTTCCTGAACTGCATCTGCTTGTGGACGATGATGCCCCACGAGACCGCAGAGAAGAGCAGGAGGACGATCAGGACGAGCCACGCCAGTGGGGAGGCGTCGGCAATCAGCGACACCAGATCGGTGCTGGAAGTGGAAGGGGGAACTGTAGCCAGATCCCCAGCGGGATCCTGAACCTGATAGGCCAGGATCAATGTGCCAAGCGTGCGCAACAAGACCTCCGTCGTGCGATACGGATAGTGCGCCGCTGGGACAGCGCGATGTCGAAGAAGGTACCACGCAGGGTGGAGTGAGTCAAAGGTTTGCTACGATGCGGCATGTTGCGTTTTCTCGCCATTCGCAACCTCGCGGTGATCGATCACCTCGAGATTGAACTGGCACCAGGCCTGACCGTGCTCACCGGAGAAACCGGCGCCGGCAAATCGATGCTAGTCGAAGCCATCGACCTGCTCACGGGCGGTCGCGCCAGCGCGGATCTGGTCCGCACCGGCGAAGACACCGCCACCATTCAAGCCATCTTCGACCATCAGGGCCATGAGCGTCTTGTCCGCCGCGAGATCTCCGCGCAGGGCCGGAGTCGCGCCTTCCTTGATGACGCGTTGGCCACCACCGCGGCCTTACGTGATTTCGGTCGCGGGCTGGTGGACCTGCATGGGCAGCACGAGCATCAATCGTTGTTGGACCCGGCGGAGCATGCCGGGCTCGTCGATACGTACGCTGAACATCCGGCGGTCGTGGAGGCGGTGGCTGTCGCGTATGAGACATGGCGCGCGGCGGCGAGTGCCCTCGAGCGGACGCGGCTCAGTGCAAAGGAGAAGGCGGCCCGCATCGAATGGGTCACCTTTCAGCTGCAGGATCTCGATCGGCTTGCGCCCAGAGCGGGTGAAGACGAGGCGCTGCTGGCCGAGCGACAGGTGCTGGGGAATGCCGATCGGCTCACGCGCCTGACGACTGAGGCCTTTGCCCTTTTGTATGAAGGGGAGTCCGCCGCGCTCGCCGCGTTGGGCGGCGTCTGGAAACGGGTGGCTGACCTTGCCGCCCTGGACGCCCGGTTCGCACCATATCTTGAGCAGCGAGATGAACTCCGGTCGCGGCTCGAGGACCTCGCCTTTATGCTGCGCGACTATACCCGTGACCTCGACGCATCGCCAGATCGGCTGCAGCAGGTCGAGGATCGCCTTGCCGCCCTTGAACGCGTGAAGCACAAACACGGTCCCACCCTCGAGGACGTCGTCGCCAAACATGCCGCCCTGCGTACCGAACTCGACGCGCTACGGGCCAGCGACGAGACGGCGGCGATGCTCGAGCAGCAGGCGGATCGTGCGGCTGACCGTTTTCGGGCCACGGCCGGGATGCTTTCGACAGCACGGAGGGCTGCGGGGCAGCGGTTGGCAAAGGCTCTGGAGCAGTCGCTCGCCCAACTGGCCATGCCCAAGTCGCGGGTCGAAATACGGGTCGAGTCCTTTCCGGACGATTCTGCCCACTGGTCTGCTGCGGGCTTTGATGCCCTCGAGTTCTACCTGTCGCCGAATCCAGGCGAGGATGTTCGGCCACTCGCCCGAATCGCGTCCGGAGGTGAACTCTCCCGGATCATGCTCGCGATCAAGACGCTGGCAACGCCCGATGAGGAAGGCCGGACTCTCGTGTTTGACGAGGTGGACGCGGGCATCGGCGGGGCAGCAGCCGACGCCGTTGGCGCCAAACTCCAGGAACTCGGCCGCCGGTTTCAGGTGCTCTGCATCACGCACCTGCCGCAAATTGCCGCGCGGGGGGACAACCACCTCCACATTGCGAAGCAGGTCAAGGGGGGCCGGACGGTGACAACCGTCACCCGCCTGAAGGGAGGGGAGCGTGAGGCCGAACTCGCCCGGATGATCGCCGGCGACCACGTGTCAGCGCAGGTGTTGGCCTCCGCACGGGAGCTCCTGCAGTCCAGAAGCGAAAGCGAAGGCCGGGCAAAAGGCGAAAGCGAAAGGTCGGTCGGATCGAAAGCGAAAGGGAAGCGTGGCGCGTAAGTATCTCGTTGAAACGTTCGGCTGCCAGATGAACTTCCACGACGGCGAGCGCATCTCGGGTCTGCTCGAATCCGAGGGCTACGAGCCGGCGGCGTCGGAGGCCGAAGCCGATCTGATGGTGCTCAACACCTGCTCGGTGCGCGAACGCGCGGAGGAGAAGCTGTATTCACGGCTCGGCGAGATTCGTCTCGCCGGCGCTGAACGTGGCCATCAGCCCCAAATCGCGGTGACCGGCTGTGTGGCGCAGCAGGAGGGGGACGCGCTGCTCAAGCGCAACCTCGCCATCGATGTCGTTGTCGGGACCCAGGCCATCCGGCAGTTGCCGTCGCTCCTCACCGATGCGCGCGTCCGGCAGACCCCCCGTGTAGACATCAACCCCTACGAGGACGTCTCGTTTCCCCTCGGCGTGGCGAAGGCGTCGGATCCGACACGCGCCTGGGTCACGATTATTGAAGGATGCAACGAGTTCTGTTCGTTCTGCGTGGTGCCCTATACACGCGGGCACGAGCGTATGCGGCCGGTGGCCGACATTCTGGCGGAGGTGCAGCGTGCTGCCGACTCGGGACGCGTCGAAGTGCAGCTCCTCGGACAGATCGTCAATCATTATCAGGCGCCCGACGACCCAGGCTGCGACTTTCCCGAGCTGTTGCAGCGGGTCAGTCGCATCTCGGGCATACGGCGCATCCGGTTTGCCAGCCCCCATCCGCGCCACGCATCGGATCGGCTGATTGAGGTGATGCAGTCCACGCCGAAGATTTGCCGGCACTTTCACCTGCCCGTCCAGTCTGGCTCGAACCGGGTGCTCAAGGAGATGCGGCGCCGTTACACGAGGGAGGAGTACCTGGCTCTGGTCGAACGGCTCCGTGTGGCCATGCCCGACATCTCGGTCTCCACCGACATCATCGTCGGATTTCCTGGCGAGACCGCCGACGACTTTGAGGCTACGCTGGACCTGGTGCGCCGGGTTGGGTTTTCGTTTATCTACTCGTTCAAGTATTCACCCAGGCCCAATACCCTTGCCGACAAACGGATGGCTGACGATGTGCAGGAGTCGGTGAAGACGAGCCGCATCATGGCTCTTCAGCAGTTGCAGGCGGGGATTCAAGTGTCTGTGTTCCGGGCGATGATCGGCCAGGCGGTGGAGGTGCTGGTCGAGGGACCGTCCAGGCGTCGTGACTGGGAAATGACGGGGAAGACCAGCGGGTGGGTCACGGTGAATTTCCCCGGCGCGGCGACTCTGGTTGGTCAACTCGTGCAGGTTCGCCTGACTGCTGCGGCACCAAACAGTGTGCGCGGAGAACTTGTGGAGGCTGCGAGTGCTCATTGAAATGGCGATCAAAGGATTGATGGTCGACCCGCTGACCAACCTGCCGATCATCATTCTTCGCGATGACACCAACGAGCGCGTGCTGCCCATCTGGGTCGGTCCGGTCGAGGCCAACGCGATTGCGCTCCAGGTGGAGAACGTGTCGACACCCCGGCCCATGACGCATGACCTGCTGCGGCATGTCATGGCGGAACTGGGAGGCCGGCTGACCAGGGTGATCATCCACGACCTGAAGGACAGTACGTTCTACGCGTTTCTCGAGGTTGAGCGGGACGGCGAGCGCATCCTGATCGACGCCCGTCCGAGTGATGCGCTGGCGTTATCGCTGCGCAGCAAGGTGCCGATCTTCGTCAACGTGAGTGTGTTTGAGCATGCGCGAGGCGCCGACGTGGCCCCTCAGCAGGTCGATCAGGAGCGTTTGCAGCGCTGGCTGGAGAGTCTCGACCCAGACGATCTCGGCTACAAGATGTAGTGGGTGTAGAATCCCTGCAGCCGATGATCATTTCCATCGCCAATCAAAAAGGTGGTGTCGGAAAGACGACAACCGCCATCAATCTCGCTGCAGCGTTTGCGCTCCGCGGTCGTCGCACCCTGCTCATTGACCTCGACCCGCAGGCGAACAGCACCATGTCGTATGTCGACATGGCCATGGTCGAGCAGTCGGTCTACGATGCGATCACCGACAAGAACATCTCGTTCTCCGACATCATCAAGACTTCATCCCAACCAAACCTCTGGGTGGCGCCATCGCGTATCGCTCTGGCCAAGCTGGAAGGAAAGTTGGTCGGGGAGTTGGACTCGCATTTCAAGCTCAAGGACAAACTGGCGGCGGTGATGAGCGACTTCGACGTAGTCGTGATTGACTGCCCGCCGGCCTTGGGGTTGCTCACGGTGAACGCGCTAGTGGCGTCCACGCACCTCCTTATCCCAATCCAGTCGTCCTACTTCGCGCTCGAGGGGACCGACGATTTGCTTGAGACGATCGAGAAGGTCCGCATGCGGGCGAATCCCGACCTCCGCATCCTCGGCGTCGTGATTACGATGCACGACAAACGGACCGCGCTCGCTCGGGATATTCGTGCGCAGATCGACAAGGTGTTTGGCAGCAAGGTCTTCAAGACCGTCATCACGAAGAGCGTGCGGCTCGAAGAGAGTCCCGCGTATAAGGAATCAATTTTCAAGTTTGCGCCGGACTCATCCGGCGCGACCGAGTATTACCGGCTCTGCGAGGAGGTCATGGATCGTGTCTAAACGAGGATTGCCGTCAAGTCTGAAGATGCGCCACGACGAGCACTACGTCGACGCACTCACCAATCCTGCCGGCGCGCCAATCGGTCGGATGATTCCGATCGACCAAATCGATCCAAATCCCGACCAGCCACGCCAGGTCATGGGCGACCTGTCTGAGCTCATGGCGTCGATTGCCGAGAAGGGGATTATCGAGCCGCTCATCGTTCGGCAGCGTGGTGGACGCTACCAGATCGTAGCCGGAGAACGCCGCTACCAGGCCTCAGTGCAGGTCGGTCTTCGTGAACTTCCTGTCGTCATTCGAGATGTCGACGACAACGAAATCATGGAAGTCGCGCTTGTTGAGAACATCCAACGGAAGGACCTGAGCCCATTTGAAGAGGCAGAGGCGCTCCAGGTTCTGGCTGAACGCTGCGGCTATACGCACGAAGATTTGGCTCGCCGCATGGGCAAGTCTCGCACGGCTGTGACGGAGTCCCTGGCCCTGGCGCAGATGCCGGTTGAGGTCAGGAATTTGTGTCGGCTGGCCGACATTTCCTCTAAGTCTTTGCTTTTGCAGATAGTTAGGCATCAGGACCCTCAGAAAATGATCGCCTTCATCGAGAAGCTGACGCGGGACGGGTCTGGGGCGCCTGTCACGCGGGAGCAGGCTCGAAAGGTGGCGGCCAAGCCAAAGCCAGGACGGCCGAAGGCGTTCGTGTTTCAGTATCGGCCGCCGACAAAGACTTTTAACTTGAAGCTTCAGTTTAAGAAGTCCGAGGTCGACAAGAACGAAGTCATTACCGCGCTTGAGGGAATCATCGCGGAACTCCGAAAGAACTGAATCTGGCGTGCTTCGCGCCGCCAGGGTCAACTTCAGTCGGAACGTTGAGGGGTATCCGGGGCGCATCCGGCGCTGTGCATACATATTCAATTTGCCTGTCGGAGTAGTTGGGTTCTGTGCGCGTTCTGCACCCAGGGCAAGCGGCGTCAGCGGCCCAACGCCGAGCCCTAAACAGCTCATTTACATGACATAACATTTATTATCAGACAATGTGGAAATAGCTAAACCAAGCCCCCTGTGGATAACTTGCGGACGGCTCAAAGCCCCAACCCCCGTGATATCGTCAGATTCCTCAGATCCCCTCTGAATGCGCACCCTTGACCGATACCTGATTCGTGAAACCCTCGGGCCCTTTGCACTGGGCCTGGTCCTGTTCACGTTTCTCATCGCAATTCAGCCCATGCTCAGCACGGCCGAACTGCTGGTCTCCAAAGGCACGGCGATGCCGACCGTTGGCTACCTCCTCCTGACGCTGTTGCCGCACGCGCTCGGCCTCACAATTCCGATGGCGTTTCTGGCCGCGACCGTGATGGCCCTCGGCCGGTTGTCCGGCGACCGAGAGGCCGTCGCATTGTTGGCTTGCGGTGTCAGCCCCCTCCGGATCCTCAGGCCTGTCCTCGGCCTGGCCGCCGTGGCCGCCGCCGCCACCTTTTATGTCCTCGTCTGGCTCATGCCGCAGGCCAACCAGACCTTCACCGCCGCCTTGTTCGACCTGACAAAGAAGATGGCCGCCGACGACGTCAAGACCCGGATGTTCTACGAGGGCTTCACGGGCAAGGTCATCCTGGTCTCGGACCGGACGCCCACCGGGCAGTGGAAGGATGTGCTGCTGGCCGACACCACGCAGCCCGGCCGGCCGGCGGTCCAACTGGCGGATGCCGGCCAGCTCGTAATCGACGAAGACCAGCGACTCGTGAACATCGTCCTCGATCGGGTCTCCGGCTATCAGCCCATCCCGAGCACCGGCGAGTACCAGCTCCAGCGCTCCGGTCGCGAGATCACCCAAATCGACCCGAACGTGGTGTTCGGCGCCGCCCTCGGCCAGTCACGCGATCTGAACGCCATGTCGCTGGCGGAACTCGACGAGGCGGCCGCGCTGAAGGTCGCCAGCGGCCTGTCACCCCACAACGAAATCATGTGGAAACAGCAGCGGTTCTCGTTTCCCGTGGCGTCGCTGGTCTTTGCGCTGATCGGACTGGCCCTTGGGCTCCACACCCGCAAAGAGGGAAAGATGGCCGGATTTGCGATCGGGATCGCCGTCATCCTGGCGTATTACGGCGTGATGGCCGTGTTCGAAGGCCGTGCCAAGGCCGGGCAATTTCCCGCAGTCTGGGCCCGGTGGATGCCGAACATCGTCCTGGGTCTTGTCGGCGCAGCGCTGCTCTGGATGAAGATGCGTGGCACGGGCCGCGGGGTCGAACTGCGTCTGCCCGCCGCGATCCGCGCGTGGTGGCCAGGCACGCGCACGCCCGCCGGCTCGCCATCCGGCGCTGTCAACAGCCCTGCCCCCGTGGTGCTCGTGATCCGGCTGCCCCACATCACCGTCTGGCGCCCGCAACTGATGGACCTCTACGTGGGCGGCCGCTACCTCCGCACGATCGCCCTCGCCTTTTTTGGCCTCCTCTCCCTTTACTACATCGTTGAGTTCATCGAGATGTCGGAGAAGGTGCAGAAGGGCAACGCGACGCTCGGGATGGTCGCTGAATACTTCTATTACGCGACCCCGACCTTCGTGTATTTCGTGGTGCCGCTGTCCACGCTCGTCGCGGTGTTGACGACGTTTGGCGGGTTGACCAGGACCAATGAGCTCACGGTGCTTCGTGCCTGCGGCGTGAGTCTGTACCGGACGGCGCTGCCGCTGTTGCTGCTGGCCGTGGTGTGGAGCGGCATCCTCTTTGTGCTTGAGGACCGTGTGCTGGCGCACTCCCAGCGCAAGGCGGAAGTCCTGAAGGATGTGATCCGCGACCGGCCACCCAAGAACTTCAACCTGGCGAACCGCAGCTGGCTCATCGGCCGGCAGGGATCGATTTATCACTATGCGGTGTACGACGCGCGGCATCAGACGCTGTATCAGTTGTCGGCGTTCGAGACGGCGAAGGCACCTTTCCGGCTGCTGAGTCACACCTGGGCCGCGCAGGTGGTCTTTCAGGAGGGCGAGTGGCTGGCTACGGATGGCTGGGTGCAGACGTTCGCCCCGGATGGGACGGCGCGGCGCGAGACGTTTGCGACACGCGTCCTGGCGCTCGACGCGCCCGACGACTTCGGCACCGAACAGGTTGAGGCCTCATTCATGAACTACGGTGAACTGAGCGATTACATCGACCGTCTCGGCGAGAGTGGCTTCAGCATCGCCGAGCACCAGGTGGAACTGCACCGGAAGCTCGCGTTCCCGTTTGTCACATTGGTGATGACGCTGCTCGCCGTGCCGTTCGGCGTGACCACCGGGCGTCGCGGGGCGCTCTACGGCATCGGCCTGGCACTCACGCTCGCGGTGTCGTACCTGGTGATCTCGCACATCTTTATTGCGTTCGGGAATGCCGCGTTGTTGCCGCCCGCGTTGTCGGCGTGGGCGACCAACATGTGCTTCGCCGCCGGCGCCCTCGTGATGGTCTTTACCGTTCGGACGTGATCGCACCCGGCGCCTGAGGCGCATGGAGCGAGACCGCCGACAACCGCAACCTCCCCGCCGCGCCCGGAGGCGTGTGCGGTGCATCCACCACAAACAGCAGCGATTGCAGACGAGCGGCGACAGGCCGTCTCAACGTGTCGCGTTCGGCCGGCATGAAGTCCGAGAGCCGCAGTCGCACCGCACGAGGTCTGGTGTCTGCATAGACCGAACGCACCCAGCGCTCGCCGTCTCCGGCATGGTCGGGCAACCGGACCTGCACGGAGAACCGCATCGGTCGATCCGCCTCGACGATGAAGGCGATCTCATCAAAACTCTCGGCGGGATCAAGCGGGTGTACGAGCGCCGCGTATTGCCCGGGTGCGGTGCCCGGGACCAGCGAGAACGACCAGTCGATGTGCGCGGCATCACCACGCCAGCTGGTCGTCGTCGCCGGATGATGCTCGACCAC
>Ga0222713_10007108_pt1 | contig 10562 bp, 8 predicted proteins | sample C33_649DmetaG_FD_165061 | JGI IMG/M metagenome (GOLD analysis project Ga0222713, IMG submission 165061) | Estuarine water microbial communities from San Francisco Bay, California, United States - C33_649D | ecosystem: Environmental > Aquatic > Marine > Unclassified | place: USA: California... | reverse complement strand
AATTTTATTAGTACGCTATTTGTGGAGTCTTTATAAAATTCTAATGTATCTCTAATTAAAACCTTCTGAGACGAAATATTACCAGAAGAATTTATGGCACCATCAACATCTAATTTATAAATAGAGTTTGGAAATGCGGTACCACCAATCCCTACATTACCTCCATTACTAATAGTAACTCTGCGCGTGTTGTTATCATTGATATTTATAACATTATATTGAGAATTATGTTCTATAATTAATGACGGATCTGCGTTATAAGTATTCGTGATATTAAGTTTGCTCGTTTGATATGTAATTGTATCAATAATAGTTGATGTCCCGTTTACAAGTAAATTAGCGGCTGTAAATGTTCCAGATATTGATAGGTTGTCGGGAATTATAGAATTGCTTAAAACTCCAGAAGAAGAAATATTGTTAGCATTTAAATTAGTTATATTAAAGCCATCGCCGGAAAATGTTTTTCCGGATATTGTATCGGGTAATTGGGCGGTGTTTAATTTTCCGGATGTAATATATGTTGCGTTTAAGTTAGTTATTCCAGAACCAATACCTGAGAAGCTGGTAACAGAAATATCAGCAGGTAATTGAGAGTTAGTAATATTGCCACTAAATGCCAAAGGGTTTAAATTTGTAATTCCCGAGCCATTTCCAGCCAATGTAGAAACAGATATATTAGCGGGCATTCTATCATTATGTAAAGTACCTATATAGATATTTGTAGCATTTAAGTTGGTAATATCAGATCCCGCGCCAATATAAGTTTTCCCAGTTATATTATCGGGCATATGAATATTATTTATGGATCCAAAAGAAAAAGCGGCGGGGTTAATATTTGTAATTCCAGCGCCGGAACCTTTAAAATAGCCGGTACTTATAGTCGCGGGTAATATATTATTATTAAGCTTTCCCGTACTAATACTTGAAGCGTTTAAAAAAGTCACACCTGAACCATCTGCGATAATATTTGTAGCTTTAATAGTTCCATTAACTTCTAATAATTCCACGGGGTCAGTAGTATTTATACCAACATTTCCCGAACTATAATATATTTTTTCGCCATTTTCAATCCAAGTTGTAGAATTGCTAACATATAAAACGCCATTTTTATAAATATTGCCCGAAAGATTCAAGCTACCATTGACATCAAGTTTAACATTTTCATCAGCAATAGAGATAGGGGTATTTGTGCCAACGCCTACAATACCTGTTCCGCGCTGAATCGTTAATTTTTTTACAGGGTCAGAAGTATCTGAGATATAGAATTGATTATTATCAGTACCATTTCCATTATTATTAGTACTTATTTCCCATATATTGGTACTGGAACTCATTTATTCGCACTCTAATAATTACCATATAATAAAATTAGGGTAATATATCCGATACTAAATATTATATTAATAATATTTAGAATATAAGATGGTTAGTAAAGCCGAGCCAATAATGAATTTTTTATCATTATGGATAGTAATTTATAGTTATATATATATATTCTTAATATAATGCCATATAATCCGTTAATATTGCTGTATATAGCAATAGGATTTTATGTAATAAATATCTTTAATATTTTGAGTAAGGTAGATAATTCTGAGAATAGTTTAATATTATATTATACTATAGGTAATATACTATTAAAAGCTCCACCATATTTAATAATTATTAATATGAAAAAAATAATATTGCTATTGAAGATATAATATTTAGTATATTTTTCATAATAATTTATGTAATATATATGAATGCGTTGAAAATAGATATATATGAATTATATAAATTATATACTGATTTTATAATAGATAAAAACAAGGGTATTCCATATGAATTTTATTGCTATATTTCTAAAATAAATATATTTTTATATATTATTATATTAATTAATATTAGATAATGAATATTAAAAAAAAGGATATTAATGGTGGTAAAAAAGTAGACAAAAGTTTACAATTATCTCAATTATCATCCATGATGTCGAGTTTAAGTAGTTCAAAGAAAGCAGCAAGCTCAAGTTCAGGTACTTCAATGAAAGCGGCGATTCCTAAAAGTTCACCAAAAACCCCAAGATCACCAAAAACCCCAAGATCACCAAAAACCCCAAGTTCGCCAAAAATCGCAAGATCCGCAAGTTTAGGTAGATTAGCAAGATCCGCAAAACCCGCAAGTTCTCCAAGTTTAGGTACATTAGAAATATCAGCAAAACCCGCAAGTGCCCCAAGTTTTGGTAGATTAGCAAGATCCGCAAGTTTCCCAAGCCCTAAAAAAATGCCAATTAACAAATTATCAGCTTCAAATATTGAAAATATGTTTGGGAAATTATATTTAGAAGCATATTTAGAAATATATATAGATATTTCTGATAAAGAAATAAAAATATTAAATGAAAATAAAAATAAAAAATTTGGATTTAATGAAAAAGCTGTAGGGGGATCATTGGCAAAAATTAAAGGCGGAGTTCCTCCATTTGGTTTAGTTCGCAATTTAACATCTGCCAATTCGGCTGATAGAGATATGAATACGTATACAGAAAATAATACAAGAAATTTTTTTGAAAATTTATGGGTTTTTTTTACAAAACAAAATTTCCAAAGAGATGGAAATCAAAACATTGATATTAATATAACCCCTGTAGGAAATGTATCTATAGTATTAAGACGTCGCAATACTGATGGATATGGTGAATTAAATGGATATAGAACATACACATATTCCATAATAATTAATATAAGTAATCTTCTCCATTGGACTTTATTCCATGAAATAGACAGGGAAGGGGGAAGGGTATGGAGAGTTGATAGATTACATATGACTATGTCGCAATGGCGAGATGGCGATAATTATCATCACGGCGCATTGCGAATATACTTTCCATATACAGATACTATAATTCAGGTTATTCGGGATCACGGACAATTAGGTTCTATGTATGTATTAGCGAGATTAATGTTAGGGGGTGCGTATAACATTTTATCTAGAGGTAGAAGTTTTTCTGACAACTCAGTGCGTACAGAACTTTTTAGAGATATTACCACTGAATTAATCAACGCAGGCAATGAATATCGTACAGAACAAATTTCCGAGATTGCTAATATACATAAAAATTTTATACTTGCGGTAAATTTCCCACCTCAAGTTTTAAGCTCTCTAAATCCTATGCAAATAGAATTAGAAAATTTAATTAGGCATGTAGCATCATTAGGTTATTAATAAAAAAATAAAATATGATAATGCTAATTATAATATTAGGATAAGCAAATAATAAGACAAGTTATAATTTATTTATATAAATATGTATAATATAAATAATATATAATATTATACAATTAAAATTTATCATAAATATCACACTTATACGCTTATATTTCATAAGTTTATTTTTGGGACATTTAGAATAAAATGGAATACATATATCGGTAATAATATTTTCTTTATAACAATAGCTTTCTTTAATTAAATTGGATAATGAACTTGTATGAACTATTAAACCTTTGATATTATTTTTATTATTTTTATTATTTTTATTATTAATAATATAGCAGTCAAGTAATGTTCTAAAAAACCCCGACAAATGTTTTTGAGATATTATAGAATTATATGCTTTACATTGAACGAGGTAGATATAATTGTTGGTAGTTTTAAATATAATATCTATACCTGTATCAAGTAATACATTATAATTTCTATGATATTTATTAGTATTATATTTATCTTTAATAGTTACAAGGTCATTACTTAAAATTATTCCTGAGTTTATTAATAAATGATCCGGAACATCTTTCCATAAATATATTTCAAATATATCGTAATGTTCGCGCAATTTTTTAACTACATATTTTTCATATTGAAAACCTTTAATACAATTATAATCAATATACTTGATATGCTGAATATAATCGTAATTTAGCATTGAGATACTTTTAATATCTTATAATATTGTATATTGTCTTATTTTCTTAGTGTCTTATTAACAAGCCACATATTGTCATTTTTTATATAATTATTACTTTGTGCGGCTTCTAATGCTTTTTTGACTAAATGTAAAATTATTTTTAGGCAATATAAATTCCAATAATTCTCTATAATTATTTACTATTTTTCTATTTATTTTTAATACTTGATAGTGACGCATATCATTAATAAAAACAGCGAAATGTAATTGGTCTCCGGGTTTCCTGATGTGTTTCAATATATTATTGGTTTTGCTAAAAATGCGGTCTTTAATCTTAGATATAACATTGGATATTTTAATATCTTCTTTCATAGTTTTCAATAATATTAAATCAAAGGATTGTTGGGATAATTTTTTAATATGGTGTTTCTTATAAACATATTTATATATGGTATCAAGTGTTTTATCAGGATTATTAGCGTCCCCCGTTTTAGCACCCAATATAATTTCAGTTATTACAATATTGTAAGCCCGTAGAATATAAGATAATACCATATTTCTTTCGCTTTCAGACGGCATGCGAGAACCAACTTTTAAGTGTTTTTCTAATAAGTTTTGTATTCCTGCTTCTGATTCTAAATTTGTGGTTAATATCCCTGCTTTCTTAAGTGATTCTAGTTCGGTTACATTAACAGATAACATATTTGCGACATCATGTATTTCCAAACTTGTATTACCATTTTCTAAAGCGGTCAATAATGTTTTAGCTAATTTAAGATATTCAACAAAATTTTTTGTGCTTCTATCAACAATATTTTCACATAAATATTTACGCAATTTAGTACCATTTGTTATATTATAACTTTTAGTAGTCATCTTGAATATATCATTATCTTTAATTACTAAATATACGGAATTATAAAAACAATTATTATATCTTCCAGAAACATTCAGTAGTTTTAGAGAGTCTTCTTTATCTATTGTGTTCATTCTATTATAATATGGTAAATTAAAAATTGATATAATTTAAGTTTTTAATTAATAAATATTCAAAGATGAATGCTTTAAAGATTCAGGATATAGAAAATATGTGTACCACAAAACACGATAACTATCACAAAAAAACAGAATATGACGATGGAGAAAAAGAAATAATATCCAAAGAATTAAATGATAATATTGAAAAATTAAAATGCGATTCTGATATTACGCGCTTTCAAAAACATATTCAAAGAACTTATAAAATTACTCTATCAAAATCAAATCTTATTTACTTTTATAATACACTTGGTATAGATAATTTGGCATTTAAAAAACTAATTACTAAAAAAAAATCTAAATCCAATTCGGGTGTAATAGTTATTACTATATTAACATCGGGAAACCCCGAATATATAGATAATGACGGGGTAAAAATTAAAGATAAATTCAGCTGTCGCCATAATTGTGCTTATTGTCCCAATGAGAAAGCACATGAAGGTAATAATTGGGTAGACCAGCCGCGCTCATATTTATATACTGAGCCTGCCGTATTAAGGGCGAATGAGAATAATTTTGATCCCATATTACAATTTAATTCACGCATAGCTTCTTTAATAAATATGGGGCATATTGTAGATAAATTAGAAATAATAATATTAGGGGGCACATGGTCTAATTATAATATTAAATATAGGGATTATTTTATTACGGCCACTTACTATGCCGCAAATACCTTTTATACTGATAAGCGTGAAATGCTTTCGCTTGAGGAAGAAATAACATTAAACGAAACCGCAAAAATACATATAATTGGTTTAACATTAGAAACAAGACCAGACGAAATAACATTAAACGAAATCAAAGATTTTAGAAGATATAATTGTACGAGAATTCAATTAGGGGTTCAACATACAGATAATGAAGTATTAAAGAAGATTAAAAGAGGACATACTATAGAAAAAGTATACGACGCTATAAAAATCTTAAAAAATAATGGATATAAGGTTGATATTCATTTGATGCCTAATTTACCAGGTTCTTCTTATGAAATGGATAAAAAAATGTTGGAAGATTCTTTGTATGACGATAGGTTACAGGTAGATCAATATAAAATATATCCTACCGCGATAGTTCCTTGGACGCAAATAAAGGATTGGTATGATAAAGGCGAGTATATTCCATATAATGATATGTTATTATTTTGTTTAATTAAAGAGTTTAAAAAGAAGGTTCAAAAATGGAAAAGATTGAATAGAATTATTAGGGATATACCATCTACTTATATAACAGGTGGGTATAAACACGAATATGTTAATATGAGGCAACTTTTACAAAATGATATGAAAAAAAATAATTGGTGTTGTAATTGTATCAGATGTCGGGAAATTAAGGATATTAAAGTAAGTAGCGATGATATTAAACTTGATATTGTTTCTTATTATGCGAGCGAAGGAATGGAATATTTTATATCATATGAGACAGACAAATATTTAATAGGCTTCATAAGATTAAGATTAGCAAACAAGGTAGATAAAAAAGAGCAATTGGATATTTTAAATGATGCGGCACTCATAAGAGAATTACATGTTTATTCAAATTTAAGCGATGTAGGAAATAATATAGATGAATCATATCAACATAAAGGATATGGAAAAAAATTAGTGATGGAAGCAGAGAAAATCGCGATTAATAATGGATATCATAAAATAGCTATAATTAGCGGAACAGGTGTTAGAAATTATTATAGAAATATAGGTTATGTGTTACGTGATACATATATGGTTAAAAGTTTATAAAATCATATATCTCCTAAAAACCAAAATTTATCTTCAGTATTTTTAGAATATTTTTTATAATTGTTTATTACATATTCAGGCTCCTTATTTTTAGCTTTTTTATATAAATATTCGTACCAATCTACAGAAATGCCAGTAATTAGAATAGCTTTTACTTCACTATCTTCATTTAAATTTTTAAATATTTTTTTAGTAAAAGCTTTGCTTTTCAATATTACTTTCTTATATTTTTTATTAGAATATATAACAACAACCATTTTTCCCTGCGAAAGCTTTTTCCAAAACTTTTCTAATTTAATATTTTTCCCCCATATATTATCTTCGGTCATGTTATACTAATATTAATATATATTTTAATTCGTTATTTTATTTTATTATAATATTATAATAGAATAAAATATGCGTGAACAAGTTATTTTAAAAGGAGGGAATAATAAAAAAAATGGTGATAAGAAAAAAAGTGGTGGTAATAAAAAAAGTGGTGGTAATAAAAAAAGTGGTGGCGTTAATGAGACATTAATTAATATGAATATTGCGAATAATAAAGGTGCGATACTGGATAATTTTATGAGCCAAGAAAATGCCACAAATGGCGATGGCTTCCAGTCAGGCTTTTCCTCATCAGTGACTGGAGGAACTATGTATGGGGGGGAAGGTTTTGATGAAAAATTAAGAGAAATATTAAAAAATTTAATTGATGAAAAAAGTGATGATATTATTAATATGTTGAAATTAAAATTTTTATCATTTGCTAATAAATTATTAAACAAAACGGAGGAAGACGTTAATAAGACTAATATAAATAAATTTAAAGAGTTATTTATTGATAAAATTATTGAAGAGGAGGAAACAGAAAAACCAAAAAACCCATTTATTAATATAATAATTAAATTAAAAGATAATATAATTAATAATATCGATATAAATAATTTAAGTAAATCAAATATTGGGTTATTTAATTTTATAGATTTTGATTTTGTAATTATAAAAAATACTAAAATCGATGGGGAAGATTTATCAGAATCAATACCTTTATATATTTTACTTATTATAAAGTATATAAATAAAGATAAAAATATATCTTTTGAAGAAATTTATACTTTTAATGGTAATGATAATTCGATAGATATGGCTAATAACGCATCGGTATTAATTCAAACTGATAAAAAAAAAATTCCCAAATTAAATGAAATTTATTATTTCTCAACGTCTTATATTGATAATATACATAAATTAATATTATATAAAAAAAAATCTATTGAAACTGATGATACAATTAGTAATAATTGTGCAAAAATAATATATGAATTATTAAAAAAATTATCAGAATATTATAATAATGAAAAAGTTGTAGATATTCAAGATATTAGAAAGGAGCAAGAGCCACAATCAGATGAACTTGTAACAATTTTTAAAGATGCTTTATATACCATACCAAAGAAAGATTTACCCAATGTTTTAACATATTTAAAACAAAATATTAATAGCTCCCAACCAATAGCACCAGTAGAAAAAAACATAATAAAATTATTAATTGATGAGGTGGAAAAATGTTATGATTATTGTGAAACAGATAATATATATTTAAATATGAGTACAAAAGAATTTTTTAAAAATATTGAAGCATATTTGTTAAAGATATTTAATATGGACGATGCTAAAGTTAGAGAAATATTAGTAGATCTTTTGAAGACGGAAGGAGCAGTAACAGCAGCAAAAGAAGAAGTAAGTAAAGCAACAGAAAAAGAAGCAGCAGCAAAAGAAGAAGAAACAAAAGCAGCAGTAAGTAAAGCAATAAATGTAGCAAAAGAAGCAGTAAGTAAAGCAAAAGACGAAGTAAAATTAGTAAAAGAAACATTAGAAATAATAAATGATAACTTAGTACATCGTGTAAATAATGTTCCTAATATTATATTTAATGGAGCAAATGCTTATGCAAATGCTGATGCAAATGCTGATGCAAATGCTGAAATATTAATAAATATGAAAAACGGAGTAAAAAGAACAGGAGAATTAGCAGAAAAAAAATTAATAATAGCAATAGAATTAAAAAATGAAGCAGATACAGCAGTAAATATAGCGGACGACGCATTAAAATTAGCGAATAATCCAGATAAAGCAAAAGCACTGAAAACATTAAAAAACCATAAAGATGCTATTGAAGATGCAAGAATTGCAGCTATTTTTGCTTTTTTAAAAGCAGAAAAAGCAGTAAACGAAGTAATAAATGTAAAAAAAGCAATAAATGATATAATAAATGAATTAAAAAAAGGGGAAGAATTAAATTTAACAGATAAATTTTTAAATAATAAAGAATTAGCAAAGTTCAAAGAAGACCTCAAAACCTTGAAAAATGCGAAATTGCAAGTATTTAATAGTGTTAATCTATCATCACAATTTTTTTCAAGCAATGAAGATCTACAAGTAAGAGAAGCAATAATAAATGCATTAGAACAACGAAGTAAAACAAATGAGGTATTAAATAAAGCAAATAACGAAGTAAGATTAGTACAACGCACATTAAACGAATTAAATGGTAATTTTTTAAATAAATATAAATTAGCATTACCTGATTTATTAGAAAAGACAGAAAAAGAATATAAAAATTTAAATGAAAAAATAAAATCAGTAAATATAAAATTAATAGAGGTGAGTGAAGAAATAAATAAAGCGAATGAAAAAATAAAGGAAGCATTAAAATTAGAAAATATTGATGATGTTATTAGAAAAGCAAGAGAAGCAGATGATATAGCTAGTTCTGCTTTAATGAATATAAATATAGAAATAAACAATGTAGGAAAAGTAAAAGAAGATATACTTAATATAATAAGTGCTTTAAAAGAACTAAATGGAGCATTAAAATTAAAGGATGGCGTCATAAAATTCGAAAAAAAGATAAATGAATTATTTAATCCACCGGAACCACAAACACAACCATCAACAACACCACAACTAGAAAATATAAAAAATATGTCTAAATTATACAACTCACTAATAAGTAAAGTTAGAGAAAAATCGTCGTTTAGTAAGGTTATTAATGGTCTGTTCAATGGGATTAATTTCAGACAACTGATTGGGAAAACACCATAGGGTGGTTTCTGAATTTTTTTAAGGCGCCAATAACCATAATAATAGTGATTAATCAAATAATGAGTCCTAAATGAAGATGAAATGAAAATATAAGAGATGTTATTTATAACAATATATATATCACATTTAATTTGTTATATTATCAATCATATATTTCAATATTGTTTATTACTTTATTTTCTAAGAAATGCTTTTCATTATAAAATCATTTTACAATTTTTTCTTAATATTTTAACATAAGAAAAGGAGTTCATAATTGATAATTATAAAGATAATTTAAAGTTTTTAAGATATTCAAAGATTTTAAAGATTATGTACTCTTTTTAACTACTCCATAAAGGAGTACATAATTATAAAAAAGTATAATATTTTAAAGTTTTTAAGATATTGAAAGATATTAAAGATTATGTACTCTTTTTAACTACTCCATAAAGGAGTACATAATTATAAAAATATTTAATAAACTTAGATATAATAAAGATTATGTACTCAATTTTAACTACTCCATAAAGGAGTACATAATTATAAAAAAGTATAATATTTTAAAGTTTTTAAGATATTCAAAGATTTTAAAGATTATGTACTCATTTGTTAACATCCTTATAATATTAAAAAAATGATATAATGGTAAAATAATAATTCAACATAAAGTAGGAGAGTAATAAAATGAACCCAGTAGAAAAGGCAGAAAAAATGAGATTAAGAAAGAATGAATTAGCGAGACAAATGAGAATAAAACGAGGAGAAGAATTGAGAGAGAAACAACGAGAATATGTAAGAAGAAATAGAGAGAAAGTAAAGCGTGA
>Ga0222713_10007107_pt1 | contig 10563 bp, 10 predicted proteins | sample C33_649DmetaG_FD_165061 | JGI IMG/M metagenome (GOLD analysis project Ga0222713, IMG submission 165061) | Estuarine water microbial communities from San Francisco Bay, California, United States - C33_649D | ecosystem: Environmental > Aquatic > Marine > Unclassified | place: USA: California... | reverse complement strand
CGTTTATCTTTATGGTTTAATTTCTGTTCTAACATTCTTTCTTTATTACACATACAACGCTGCAGATGTTGCATTAACAGAAATATCCGTTGGAGTATTGTTAACTTTCTTCTTCTTTTACTTTGTTCATTCAAAGTCCCATGTAAACTATTCTGAATATAAGAACTTGTTATTGGTCGCCTTGATTGGAATTTATTGTGTAGCAATTTTTTGCATCTTGCTTTATATCGGTTTTTTGCTTGATGATTTATCTCTGTTGCAGGAATATTCATTGTACTACAATACCAGTTCTTACAATGAAACACATATTGCAAACACTGTAACGGCGGTTTTAGCGTCGTATCGTGGTTTTGATACCCTGGGAGAAACGCTTATTATTGCAATATCAAGCTTTGGAGTGCAAACTATTCTTAAGCATTACAAATAACGATACCCGCTTATAAAAAATTTAATATCATTCAGTTTTCCATTTTTTTGTTTCTGGATTTTTTCAAAATATATATTCAATTCAACATGAATAGTTTTTTTTGATAGTTGCTTACCGTCAAAAATATAAAGCAATACTGTAACGATTGCTTGTTTGGGAATTGGCGTTGGCATAAGAAAGTCGTGTATAGACTGCATGAAAGACTGCTGGTTTACATTGAAATCAACATTTTGTACAGCAGCCTTAACGAATCCACCATTTTCCAGTTTTTTTGCATACTCCTTGTTGAATTTATCCTGTAGAAGTTTTAAAACGGCAGAAGACGAGTAATTTTGCATATATTTGGTTTTTTGCATATATGCCAAATATTGATTATCACTTTTTTCATATGTTTCAAAATTTGTAACATATGTCTTAATTGTATAAAGAAGAATATTCATATCGTTGCTATGGTAATATTTGCCGATTTTTTCCATTACCGGGAATAAAGAAACATCGTGGTTTGTGTAAATCACCTTTGTAACTCTTTCTTGTTTTGCTACGGCCTTATATGCTTCTTGTACTGCAAAAATACTCATTCCTGTGGCAATAAGTGTTGTCATTACTGCAAAAGCAATAAATCTAATAGACTGTATATATTTTAAATAATACCATTGCTTTGCCTCCTCAAAATATTCTTTCATTTTTTAAGATATTTATGTAAGTACTGTCCTGTAATACTTTCCTTTACTGACACAATATGTTCCGGAGTTCCGCATGCAACTACCTCACCACCATGAACGCCCCCTCTTGGTCCAATATCAATAATGTAATCTGCTGTTTTAATTACATCCATATTATGCTCAATAATAACAACCGAGTTTCCATGGTCAACAAGTTGTTGAATGACTTCGAGAAGTTTTTTAATATCACTTGAATGAAGACCAGTTGTCGGTTCATCAAGAATATATAAAGTATTGCCTGTATCTTTTTTTGATAACTCTCTTGCAAGCTTGATTCTTTGGCTTTCACCGCCCGAGAGCGTTGTTGCAGGTTGACCAAGTTTCATATAATCAAGACCAACCATTGCAAGATATTTCAACTTATTTGAAATTAAATCAATGGGTTTAAAGAATTCATAAGCCTCACCGATTGACATTTCAAGAACATCGGAAATAGATTTTCCTTTGTATTTGACCTCTAATGTTTCTTTATTATATCTCTTTCCCTTGCACACTTCACACTCAACATAAACATCTGGTAAAAAATGCATTTCAACCTTAATGATACCATCTCCTTGACAAGCTTCACACCTTCCACCTTTCACATTGAAAGAGAATCTTGAGGATTTATAACCCTTCCTTTTAGCTTCCGGAAGATTTGCAAACCAATCACGAATATGTGTAAAACATGCTGTATATGTTGCAGGATTCGACCTTGGTGTTCTTCCGATCGGAGATTGATCAATTTCGATAATTTTGTCAATATGTTCCAAGCCGGTAATTTCAGTATGAATTCCAGGTTTAACCGAAGTTGAGTGTAACCTTTTTGCAACTGCACGGTATAATGTTTCCATAACAAGTGATGACTTGCCACAGCCGCTGACACCGGTTACGCACACCATCATTCCTAGTGGAAACTCGACATCGATATTTTTAAGGTTATTTGACCGTGCACCTTTTATAACGATTTTAGCGTCGGGATTACCCCTTCTTCTTGCGTGCAGTCCTTCAATTCTTTCTTTTCCGGCAAGATACTTTCCTGTGATGCTGTTAGGATTTTCAATAACCTCTTGAGGTGTTCCCTTGGCAACAATGTAACCCCCCTTCTCGCCAGCAACAGGACCAATATCAATTAGCATATCTGCTTCCATCATTGTTTCTTCATCATGTTCAACAACTACAACTGTGTTTCCAATATCTCTTAGATGTTTAAGTGTTTTAATTAGCTTTGCGTTATCAGATTGATGAAGACCAATCGATGGTTCATCAAGAACATACAGTATTCCGGTAAGTTCCGAACCAATTTGACTTGCCAGTCTAATTCTTTGGCTTTCACCGCCTGAAAGAGTTTTGGCCTCTCTTGCAAGGGTTAGATAATCCAACCCTACATTATGTAGGAAGTATAGTCGTTTAATAATTTCCTTCACAGGTCTTTCACCTATCTCTCTTTGTTGTTCGGTTAATTGTGGAATCAGTTCTTCAAACCATTTAATAGCATCGGATATTGTGAGAAAACAAACTTCCCCGATGTTTTTTTCTGCAATTTTAACAGCAAGACTTTGTTCTTGTAAACGATAACCATGGCACACATGACAATAAGTTTCGTCTTGAAATCTAGCAATCTCTTCACGAATTGCGTCGCTTTCAGTTTCACGAAGACGAGCTTCTAAAATATTAATTACACCTTCAAAGGACCTTTTCATTTTAGATTTACGCAGACCGTCTGAATATTCAATTTCTACCTCTTCTTCATTATTGCCGTGAAGTACCATGTTTTGAATATTTTCAGGAAGATTTTTCCATGGCTCTCTCATGGAAAAATCATAATGTTTTGCAAGGCCTGTAAGAATTTGGTAATAAAGCTTATTACTTGTTAAATTTTCCCATGGTGAAATCACTCCTTCTGATAGCGACTTATCTTCATCTGGAATTATAAGTTCTTTCATGAAGTAATGTTCTTTTCCAAGGCCATTACATGCAGAACAAGCGCCATACGGGCTATTAAATGAAAAAATGCGTGGTTCCAAATCTTCAATGACAAATCCAGAAACAGGACAAGAAAATTTCTCTGAATATACTAAATGATGTTCTAAACTTGCAGTTTTACCATTTTTGAACTTAAACTCTGTTGTTGTTTCGCCATTTTCATCAACAGGAAAGTACTGAATATCAACATACATTAAACCATTGGCAAGGTTAATTGCGCTTTCAATTGAAGACGCAAGCCTTTCTTTGATGTCCTCGGTAATTTCAATACGATCAACAACAATTTCCATATTGTTTTTGCGATTTTTGTCATCAATTTCTGCATCATCAATGTTCATGTAATCCCCATTAAGGCGAACCCTTTGGTAACCTTGTTTACGCAATGAAATTAAAAGCTTTTTGTGTTCACCTTTCTGACCTCTAATAATTGGTGCAAGAATATTTAATTTTGTGCCAATTGGAAGCTCCATAATTTCTTGAATCATCTGTGAAGATGTTTGGCTTGTGATTGGTTTTCCTGTTGCAGGAGAGTAAGGTACTCCAATACGAGCAAATAACACACGAAGATAGTCGTAAATTTCAGTTACAGTTGCAACTGTTGATCTTGGATTTTTTGACGAAGTTTTTTGGTCAATTGCAATTGCCGGCGAAAGATTGCCGATGTAGTCAACATCAGGTTTGTTTTGAATATTTAAAAACTGCCTTGCGTAGGCAGATAAACTTTCAACATAACGCCTCTGACCTTCCGTATACAATGTGTCAAATGCAAGCGAAGACTTTCCACTTCCACTTGGTCCTGTAATTACAACAAGTTTATTTTTTGGAATTTCAATATCAATATTTTTTAAGTTATTTTGTCTTGCCCCGTGTATGATGATTTTGTCTTCCGTACTCATTATTTTGAATTAGATATTAATGCAATATGTTAATAATTGCAATTAAATTTAATGTCAAGGTTTGCTTGCGTATCAACTTTTGTATAAATTTTTAGTGCAAAGTAAAAAACTTGCTTCCTCAATTGAATTTTATGTTTTAAGGGCTGTTGTAATTATTTTGCAACAAATATGAAACAATAACAAAAAGCCATTTGCTTGACATTCAAACCGCCCGTTTTATTGGGTGGGAAGGTTTTTATAATTGACTTTTTAAATCTTAAAAATACAAAAGTTTGTAACTATCATCAAAAAAATAATGCAAAATTCAAAACTGTGCAAATGTAAAGACTGTCAAAAAGAAGTAAGTAAAAACGCAAAAACTTGCCCACATTGTGGTGTAAAAGATCCTTCAATTAAAATTTCCGATGCAATTGGTGGTTTTATAGTTTTAGCTATCATTGTATTGTTATTTGTTGGTTTGATTGTATTTATTGGGCTCGGTGTTGATAAATTTAATTCTGATAAAGGTGAAGTATTGCAAAAAAATAATGATAAACCTGCATCTGATACAGCCAAACAAAAGGAGATTGATAATCAATCATCTATGCTTGTTTTGTGCGATAATTATTTTAGGAAAAAAATTGCGGTTTACAAAGGTTCAAAATTACATACTTTTTTAGGACATAGAAGTACCTTTATTAGAGAGAAAGATATTAAGTTTGTTATAGAGGCCACTGTGGTAAATGCTTTTGGTGCTGAACAGAAAGTTTCAGTTGGTTGCTATGTAAATAAAAATCACAAACCCGATGAATATAACAATTATAGTGATATAACTTCATTTGAAGTTTATGACTATTAATGATTGGAAATAAAACCGAAGGAAAATTAATTCCTTGACAATTCCATTCAACAAGCAAAAGAGTAGGCGTTTGTTAAGTAAAATTTTGGTATGGAATCGGCTGTTGTTGTTGGTCTCCAATGGGGGGACGAAGGAAAGGGTAAAATTGTTGATTATCTCTCCCCAAATTATGATATCATCGCTCGTTTTCAGGGTGGAAACAACGCAGGGCATACAATAATGTTTAACGGGCAAACATACAAACTTTCATTAGTACCATCTGGAATATTCTGTGGTAAAATTGCTTATATTGGTCCTGGTGTAGTTCTTGATCCTTCTGTGCTTCTTTCGGAAATGGAATATCTTAAAGATATGGGCTTTGATACCAAAAAATACCTTAAAATTGCAAAAAACACCCATGTAATTTTAGAGCTTCATAAGAAGCTTGATGCGCGAAACGAAGAGTGTATAACAAATACAAAAAAAATCGGTACTACAAAGAGAGGCATCGGTTTTGCTTATCAAGATAAAGTAGCCAGAAGAGGTATAAGAATTTGTGATATTCCAAATACAGAATTACTTACACAGGCAGTGGAAAATTTATACAACCATAATGAATGTTTCATTAATTTTACACAAGAAGATATTGTTACCACAATTGACAGTTTGAAAATTTTTTATGGTAAAGTTAAAGATTTACTAGTTCATCCTGTTGAATTTATGAATGCTAATATTGGTAAATCCGTGTTATTCGAAGGTGCACAAGGTATATTGCTTGATATAACATTTGGAACATATCCGTATGTAACATCTTCAAATACTGTTTCTGGGCAATGTTATGCAGGTTCAGGTTTTGGAAAAATACAAAACAAAAAAGTTTTTGGAATTGTTAAAGCGTATTCAACAAGAGTAGGTGAAGGTCCGTTTCCAACTGAAGATTTTGATATCTTAGGGCAAAGCCTTCAAGCTCAAGGAAAGGAAATAGGAACAATAACCCAAAGAAAAAGAAGGTGTGGTCCTCTTGATTTAGTTGCACTAAAGTACGCTTGTGATGTTTCCGGTGCAACGGATTTAATTCTTACTAAAATTGATGTTCTTGATGATCTATCGGAAATTCCTTTATGTGTAGAATATGAAAGTTTCGGAAAAGTGTTTCCTCTTTCAATACAAGACCAGGCTCAAATAAAACCGAAGTACATTACAATGAAAGGTTGGAATGCAAAAACCAGTGATGTTAAAGATTATCAAAGCCTGCCAAGTAATACTAAAAAATATATCGAATATATTGAAAATTATACAGGTGTAAATGTTACTTTAGTTTCAAATGGTCCAGATAGAAACTCAATAATTCTAAAGAAATGATTAAATATCTATTTATTCTTTTATATTTTTGTATCGGTAGTTACTCGTTTGCGTTTTACCATGAATTTAAAGTTAATAGCTTGCCGAAAAATGTAAATGTACTCTACTTACGCGACGCTCTTAGATATCTTTCTCTTGCAAGTAATCAAGAAGAGATAATTGATGCTACCTTTAATGCTGACTCTAATATAAAGTCAAAACTGTTAACTTTCTCAAAGGAAGGTATTAGAGTGTTAATTATTAAAGATTTATCTTCCAATGTGCAAATTGTGAATATTATCTCTCTTCGTAATGCAGAGGATTTATATCATGCATCAATCGCAACAACAAACCAAGGCCAACTTTTTACCTTTCCAGTAAATTCTTATTATGCTACAATATATGCAGAAATTAGGGAAGTAATTATTCGCAATATCAATCGTGGTGTTGTAAAAATCAATACACTTGGTACTGCGTCTACTTATGGCACTCTTCTTGCAATTGAATTATCATCTCTTCAAATTCCGGTGGAATCTATTATTTTATTTGGAGGGACAAGATTTACGGATCAAAAAACTCAGGACGGTATATCAAATACCTTTGGTTTAAAAATGCTTGCGGTAACTCATGAGTATGATTTAAGTCATAAAATGCAAATGAAAAAAGGTTATGCAGAAACATTAATGAATGAATTTATTATTTGTGAAAATAAAAATTGCAATGATACTGTATTTCAGCAAACACATTTTACAATTAACGAGTTACTAAAGCATTTTTCTAATACTCCACATAAACATGCAACAATATATCACGATTCTTTATTAAAATACAATGAAAAGCGCACTTATTAAGACTCTAAAGTTTATTATTTTTGGCAAAGCAAAAAATTACAAAAAAAAAGACTACTTTCTAATGCCACTTTATGCGGTTTTAATTGCAGTGTTTTTTAGATCTCTCTTTTTTGATCATTTTCATGTACCATCGGGTTCAATGTTAAATACGCTTTTAATTGGAGATAAAATCTCGATATCAAAGGGAGTGTACGGATACAGCAGGTATTCATTTCCATTTGGTTTAGCTCCAATTAAGGGTAGAATTTTTGTTAAAGAACAGCCACAGAGAGGCGATATTGTTGTTTTCAAGTTGCCGTCAAACAAACGAACAAATTATGTTAAAAGATTGGTTGGTCTTCCAGGGGATACAATCCGCATTCAAAATGGTATTTTGGAAATCAATGGTAAAGAAGTTGAGCGTCTTAAAATTGATACTAATAGTGAATATACGACTTTTGTAGAAACATTACCAAATGGAGTCAAATACAAAGTGATTGAATACACTCAAAATTCTATAGCTGACAACGTGCCACCGTTTTTTGTTCCGGCAAATCATTACTTTTTTATGGGTGATAACCGTGATAACTCGCAGGATAGTCGTTTTTCTGCAGTTGGTTTTGTCCATGAAGAATTGCTTCTTGGAAAAGTAAATCGTATTTTAATTTCTTCACCAAACTCACTTATAAATATTTTTAAATGGAATAATATTCGCAAAGAGAGATTCTGGAAAAATCCTTATGATATCAAAACACCACGCGAACATCAAGGTAATTAGATTTGACAAATTAATTTTAAAAATCACTTGACAATTAAAAGATTATTGCCTTCTTGCAAAGAAAAATGTTGTTTTAAAAATGCAATTTACAGCAGAAATTAGAGAAACTTTTGGCTCATTGAAAGCAAAAGTATTAAGGAAAAACGCTCTTGTGCCTGGTACAGTATATAAAAACAATGGTGATGTTGTACATTTTTCTATTGAAGAAAAGGCGTTATTGAAAGCTATTGAAAGTTACAAATTCTTGAATACATGTTTTGACTTTACTATAAATGGTAAAACTATGAAGGTTTTACCAAAAAGTATTGATTTTCACCCGATCACAGAAAAACCACTCCATGTTGAGTTTAGGGAAGTTCCACAAAAAGGAAATGTTGAAGTATTGGTTCCAATTGTAGTTGAAAATCGTACAAAGTCTATTGGGATTAAATCCGGTGGCAAGCTTAATGTTCCACAACATAACATTCTTGTATCGTGCGGTCCATCTAATATTCCTGAAAAAATTGTTATTGATATTGAAAAGTTTGGTATCGGTCGAACGGTATTTACGCGTCATCTTCAAACGGATGGTACATATTCTTTTCCAAAAGATGTCTTTGTTTTAAGTATTCTTGGTCGTGGTAGAAAGGACAAAGGTGAAGAAAATTCTTCTTCAGAAAATTAATTTTTTAAAAAGTCATGTTTGCAATTATAAAAGTTGGTGGTAAGCAATTTAAAGTCTCTCCTGAGCAGGAGCTTGATATAGACCTTCTAAACAAACAAGAAGGAGATTCGTTTGAAATAAGCGATGTTCTTTTGGTTTCTGGTGAAAAGCTAAATTTAGATCCTAAAAAAACATTAGTAAAATGTGAAGTAGTTAAACATTTTAGAGGTCCTAAGCTTGTTGTGTTTAAAAACCGTCAGCGTCATACCTTTAGAAAGAAAAAAGGTCACAGACAAGATTACACAAGGGTAAAAATTAAAGAAATTGTAAATAATTAGTAAAATATGGCTAGTAAGAAGGCTGGTGGTAGTACCAAAAATGGCAGAGATTCCAATCCTCAGTACCGTGGTGTAAAAAAATTTGGTGGTGAATATGTTGTTCCTGGTAATATTATAGTGCGTCAGGTTGGAAATAGTTTTCATGCCGGTAAGGGTGTTGGGTGTGGAAGAGATTATACTTTGTTTGCACTATCGGAAGGTCAGGTTCAGTTTCGTGTTGGTTCTGGCAATAAAAGATTCGTTTCTGTTGTTAGCGAATAAAACTGAATAAAACTTTTTGAAGATTTTGTTCTATGTAGAACTATCTTTATTACATTGATACACATTTTACTATTTCTTTATTTATAGCTTTGTTTGCAAGTGAGACTCTGACTGTATTGGACAATATATTTGAAAAATCTTTTACTAAAAATCTTTTCTTTTTGAAATTTTCTAAAACCCCTTCAATATTTTGAACCTTAAAAAGCACAAAATTTGCTTCCGTTACATATATTTTGTTAATATTGTTTTGTTGAGTAAGAACTTCAATAAATGACTTTCTTTCTGAAAGAAATTCCTGTATGAATTTTTCAATTTCTCTTTTGTTATTATTAATATATTGTAGTGTCGAAAGTGCGATTTGTGCATTGAGAGAACTTACAGAAAACGGTGCTTGGAATTTTTTTATATTACCAACATTTTGTGCAATTACAAAGCCGATTCTTATACCTGCACAGCCGTAAAACTTGGAAAGTGTCCTTAATATTATTAAATTTGGGTATTTCTGCATTAATTTAACTGAAGAGTCTTTCCCGGAAAACTCAATGTATGCTTCGTCAATAACAATTTTTTTACCGGTTTGTAAAATTTTCTCAATTTGATTATATTCCAGCATTGTACCGGTTGGAGAATTTGGGTTTGGAATAAATGTTAAACACGGATTGTGCGTGTTGATATTTGTAATCAATGCATCAACATTAATTTCAAGGTTTGTATTAAGTTTGTGCTTAATTACATTCAAGCCCAGATTTTTTGCATAGTTTTCATACATTGAAAATGTTGGGTCTGTAATTAAAATGCTTTGTTTTGCGAAACATTGTTGAAGTAAAAAAATTCCATCATCACTTCCGTTTGTTAAAAGAATGTTGTTTGCATCAACGCCATATAGTTTCCCCGCCTCACATTCAATTTGCCTATACATTTCTGTGTTTGGGTAGCGGTTGAGGTTTTCTATTTTCAAAATTTCCTGCTTGCAAAAAGAAAAATAATTTTCGTTTAGGGAAAGATTAAAAAAACCCTCGTTTTGAGTTACTTGATACATTTTACCTTGATTTTCAATTGTATATAGTTTGCAGTTGTTTGAAATAAAAGTCAAACACAATGGAAGAAAGATTAAAAATTGCCATTCAAAAAAAAGGAAGATTACACGACGATACCCTTAACATGTTTAAAAACGCAGGTTTTCGTTTCACAAGGGACAGCACCGGCTTTATTATGCCATGCGAAAACGCCGAATTTGACTTAGTGTTGTTAAGAGATGATGACATTCCAACCGTTGTTGCACAGGGGGCTTTTGAGTTGGGGATTGTTGGATACAATGTTTATTATGAAGATTGCCTTGGCAGTGAAAACATTAAAGATAGTACAGAAATTTTACAGAAATTTCCATTTGGAAAGTGTAGGTTGTCGTGTGCTCACAACTATGGTGACGTTGATAGTGGCACTTTTGCTTTATTTATGGCACATAAAATTGCAACATCATACCCAAATACCGTTAAAGAGTGGCTATCAAAAACTCATTCATTAACAAATGATAGACAGTCGGTT
>Ga0222713_10007105_pt1 | contig 10564 bp, 7 predicted proteins | sample C33_649DmetaG_FD_165061 | JGI IMG/M metagenome (GOLD analysis project Ga0222713, IMG submission 165061) | Estuarine water microbial communities from San Francisco Bay, California, United States - C33_649D | ecosystem: Environmental > Aquatic > Marine > Unclassified | place: USA: California... | reverse complement strand
ACAAGATTTCTTAGACACTGTTAATCCAATTTTGGATTCAATCAGAAGAGATAGAGGTTTAATTGACTTTAGAGTTGTTGTAACAAACACACCTGAAGATTTGGATAGAAACACAATGACAGGTAAAATTTACCTTAAACCAACTAAAGCTCTTGAATTCATTGACATTGAGTTCTTGATTACACCAACAGGAGCTTCTTTTGAAAATATCTAAAAATAAACATGGGAGGGGAAATAAAAACCCCCTCCCTATTATTTATATATAAAACTATGGAATTCACAAAAAAAGTATTAATGGAAAGTTTGGAAATACCAACTAGTGGTAAAAAAACTTATTCTGAAAAACCACAAAACATTGTTTTAACTGAATCACAGTTAGAGAGTATCATTGCAAAATTATCAAAAGACAAAAAGTAATGAGTTTAAAAAAATCAATTAGAAGACACTTGTTAGAAATGGTAACTGAGGGTATGGACCCATCAGGATTACCTGACCACAAGTATTACGCTTTTGATTGGGATGACAATGTGATGAACATGCCAACAAAAATTATGGTTTTGGATGACAAAGATAATGAGATTGGTATGTCAACCGATGATTTTGCTGAACACAGACACGACTTGGGAAAAAAACCATTTGTTTATAATGGAAGGACCATAGTTGGTTTTGCATCAAATCCTTTTAGAAATTTCAGAGGTGAAGGTGAAAAACAATTTTTGGTTGATGTAATGTCGGCAAGTTTGGGACCATCATGGGATGATTTTGTTGAGTGTATTAATGGTGGGTCAATTTTTGCCATTATCACAGCTCGTGGACACAACCCAATGATTTTGAAACAAGCGGTTTACAAACTCATCAAAAATAATGTGAGTGGTTTGGACCAAGAAAAATTGGTGGAATCATTAAAGAAATACCGTGATTTTACAGGTGAGGATATTAAAGATGACAACACAATGATTAAAGAGTATTTGGACATGTGTCGTTTTCACCCTGTATCATTCGGAACTGGTTCAGAAGCCAACCCTGAAGAAGGAAAAATAAATGCTTTAAGAGATTTTATCAGTTATTGTAAAGAACTTGCAAATAAGGTGGGGGGAAAAGTATTATTCAAAAATGATGTGTCCAATAATTTTGTGGTACCCTCAATAGGTTTCTCAGATGACGATGAAAGAAATGTGGAAAAAGTTAAAGAATTCTTAAATAAAGAATTTGGCCTAGAGCATCCAGTAACAACATATTTAACCAAAGCTCAAACTAAAACTAGATATTAAATATTTAAATAAATAATAAACTAGAACGCCTAGATAATATAAGAGAAAAAATTTGGATAATCAAGTATTTATAGGTAAATAAACTAAAATAACTAAAACAAAAAATATAATAAAATGGCTGACTTATTAATGAAAATGCCCGACCCGTATGAACCAAAACGTAAAAACCGATTTATTTTGACGTTTCCTACTTCATTGGGTATTAATTCTTGGTATGTAGAATCTGCTGCCAGACCAAAAATAACAATTGCATCAAAAGACATTCCGTTCTTAAACACCAAAACTTATGTTGCGGGTATGTTTGAATGGGGAACAATTGGTGTTACTTTCCGTGACCCTATTGGACCGTCAGCGGCTCAAGCTCTTATGGAGTGGGTTCGTTTACACGCTGAATCAGTAACAGGTCGTATGGGATATGCTGCTGGTTATAAAAAGGACATTACTTTGGAAATGTTAGACCCGACAGGTGTTGCGGTTGAAAAATGGATTTTACAAGGTTGTTTCCTAACAGACGTGGACTTTCAGGGTGTGTCTTATACTGATGACGGTTTACAAACCATCTCAGCAACACTTCGTCCTGATAGATGTATCTTAGTTTATTAATATTTCATTTACAAAAAACAAAGTCAGTTTATATTTAAAGCCAGGGGTAATCCTTGGCTTTTTTTATGGAAAACGAAATACAATACGGACAAATGAATTTTAACTTACCACACGATGTGGTACCATTACCTTCACAAGGTTTATTTTATGATAATAAAAAGAAATCAGTTAAGGTTGGATATTTGACAGCACAAGATGAAAATCTTTTGATGAGTTCAAATAGTGACAATGTTATTAACCAATTGTTAAAATCAAAAATTTACGAACCTGATTTTAGAATTGATGATATGTTAGGTGGTGATATTGAGGCTATCCTACTATTTTTAAGAAATACTGCGTTTGGAACAAAATATATTTTATCGTCTTTTGACCCAAAAACAAATCAAAGATTTGATGCTGAAGTTGATTTAAGTGAATTGAATATAAAAAAAGTTGACGTAACACCTGACCAAGAAGGTTTATTTGAAACAAATTTACCAATCTCTAAGGATATTGTTAAATTAAAACTTTTAACTTATGGTGAGGAAAATATGATTGATAAAGAAATGGAAATTTATCCAAAAAGTATGATTGCTCCAATTATTACAAGAAAATTGGAGGCTCAGATTGTTTCAATCAATGGTAGTACGGATAGAGAGTCGATTGTAAAATATGTTCAACAGATGCCAATTGCCGACTCAAAATTTATTAGAAAATTTTTAAAAGAGGTTGAACCAAGATTGGATTTAACCAAACAAGTTAGAACCCCGTCAGGAGAAATGATTGACATCACTGTCAATTTTGGGGTAGACTTTTTTCGTCCTTTCTTCGGAGTATAAGAAAATATTATTAGACGAAATATTTTTTTTGGTTAAAAACGCCAACTTTTCTTATGTTGACACTATGAACATGCCAACATATGAAAGAAAATATTTTATTGGTAAAGTTCTTCAAGAACACGATATGATTATTGAAGCTCGTGAAAAATCCAATAAATAATATTTATTATTATGCCGGAACAAAACGAAGTAACCCAAACTACCACCCAAGTAACAGGACTTGCTGCTGAACTTGAAAAAGTTGGTAAAATATCTGAAAGGTTAAAAGGTAATTTTAAAGAAACACTTAATACTGTGTCAAATTTTGACACTAAGTTAATTTCTAATGCCAGAAATTTAGGACAAAGTGCTGCTTACGCAAAAAGTGTTGAAAACGAATTGGGAAGAGCTGCGGTTAATGTTGTTAAAATGGGTGGGTCTTTGGAAGACGTTATTAAAACGTTTACCGAAATTAATTCACAAATAGGTAGAACTACATATTTGTCTCAACAATTTTATGAAAATGTTGAAGCAATTGAAAAATACGGTGTTAAAGGTGAGACTATTAATTCTTTTGTTAAGTTCTTTGATAAAGTTGGTGGTGGTATGGATGCTGCCACAGAAAAACAAATTCAATTAGTTAACACGGCAAAGGCATATGGATTAAATGTCGGTAAATTTCTTGGTACCGTCGGTGAAAAATTAGATATAGTAAACAAGTATGGTTTTCCAAAAGGTGTTTCAGATTTAGCGTCAATGGTCGCCAAATCACAACTTTTAGGTGATACATTGAGTGTTGCTCAAGGTTTTGCTGACCAAATTATGGATAGTCCTGAAAAGGCTTACGAATACGCCGCACAACTTCAAACACTGGGTGGTTCATTTTCACAATTAGGTGATGGTGCTCAGTTATTGTACATGGCACAAAACGACTTAAAAGGATTAAATGACCAATTAATTAACGCAACTAGAGGTATTGCAACATTTAATGAAGAAACTGGTCAATTTGAAATAAGTGCTAATGAAAGATTAAGATTAAGGGGATTAAAAAATTTAGGCATCGAATCTAAAGAAATTGAGGAGACCGCTTTAAAATTAGCCAAACAAGAAAAAATTATAAGTCAATTCCAATTTAAACCACAGTTTGAAGGATTGTCTAAAGAAGAACAAGAAACACTTGCGGGTTATGCTCAACTACAAAAAGGTGGTGTTGTAACAATTGAAGGTAAAGATATTGGTGGATTAAGCGCTGACAAAGTAAAAGAAATTCTATCAAATATTCAAGGTTCAGGTAGTGAATTAAAAAACAACACCGACGCTAATGTTGATAGTATACAAAGAAATTTATCTGCTACCGAATCAGTTATTTTGGCAAATAACCAATTAACTAACGCATTTTCAATGGCAACATTAAAAGCGGGTAATTTTTCAACTTCATTAGAAGGTTACACAGGTGTTGTAGCAAAGGCTCAAGAACAAGTAAAAAATATTTTAGATAAATCAATTGAAGGTGGTGGTAAAATACTTGGTGATTTGAAAAGTTCTTTCTCAGCTAGTGGAACAGAAACTTTTTTGGATAGAATAAATGAGTATACCCAAGCAGTATCAAAAGATAAATTTATTAAAGTGGAAGGTAATCCTGTTATTGATGTTAGAGTTACTGGATTAGATGTTGGATTGTCTGATGTTATTAAAACACATATTGCAAATGAGATTGCAAAATCTGTTAAAACCACAGTATCAGATAAGAGTGGATACAGTGTTGGACCTTAAAAATATAAATAAAAAATCCTGTTTCATCTATTTATAAAAAACAGTATAAGATGACAGACAACTTATTATCATTTTCAGCTTCAGACCAATTTAGAAAAAAATTAATTGCGTCTAACTTAGAACCTTATTTTGTTAAGGGTGCTGGAACAAGGGTTGTGCCAAAAAACCAAGCATATACTAAAGAGACAACATGGATTGATGTACCATTGGTTAATCAACCTGATATGATTGATACGTCAATTCCTGAAAAGAAAAGATTATATACTGTTAATCAATACGGTCCTGAGGGTGGATATAAGACAAGCGCAAATAATGATGTAATAATAAATAACACAAATGAGGGTGAATTTAATTTTGCCAGTCCACAAACAAAAAAGTTTGAGGAATCACAATTTTCACAAAAAAATTTAATAACAAAAAATTTATTTGGACCACAAGATGGTTGGTCAGATGCATCATCAGAACTTGAATTAATTGTAAGACAATTAACAACAAGAGCTGAGTATTATACATATAGAGCATCAAGTTATAGACCAATTAATATTTTATTAAGTAAGGACCCAATAGGTACTTTAGGTTCATTATCACAAGATTCTGCGTTGGCTCAAATAGGTGCAACAAGACTTAGAAAACTATTTGAAGAATCAATCGCATTAGAAACATTCCAACAAACATTAGGTAGAGCAAACGCACTTCAAACAGGAAGTGACCCATATAAAATTTTAAATTTAATAACAGGTAGACAACCATTAATTGAACCTGATTGGCACATAACAGTACCCGATAGTATTTTAGGAAAAGGATTAGATTTTATTTCAAGGGTTACAGGTGTTTATTCACCATACTCATACATACCTGGTGATTATTTTAACAATGTAGGTAAAAAAAGTATATTAAATCAAACGGTAAATGCGGTATCAAGATTTTTTGGATTTCCCGCAGTATTACCAAGTAAGAAAAGTTCATCAGATGTATTCTTAGCGTATACTAGTGGTGGAACAAGAAAAGTATTATTTAATAATTTATCTTTAAACTATTATACACCTGACTACAAAGCCAATTTCTTAAGTAATTTAAATTTAACCGCACCTAAGGGTAACTACTATATTGGTAGTAGAACATCTGAACCTTTAGATATTGTATCACCTTCAGGACAAATTCCTGTAAACCAATTTGGTGTTGAGGTTGAAACAAATGTTTATGGTCCAAGTAACTTAGCTAAGTTATATGAAAATAATGTTGATTTCAAATTCGGTTTAAACCAAACCCCTACCATAGAAGGTGGTGGTGTACAAGGTGGATTTACATGGGTATCACCAAAATATAAAGGAAACGCAGGATTTAAAGTTGGTGTTGGTGGTGACCTTAAAGGACAAGACCCTGAATACCAACCAATAGCAGCAAATTACACAAGAAGTGAATCAACGGGATACGCACTTAAACAAGGTGGTATTTTAGATGACACACAAAGATTAATTAATTCACAACCAGCAGGTGGTAAAAGATTACAACATGTTGGTAATGCGATTGACCAAGTGTCTAAGGTGTTTAACGATGGATATAAGGAGATAACAAAAGGTTCAAGGGTAATTAGATACACAGATAATAACGGTGTGTTTAAAGGGGAAGAATATGGTAGAGTGTTTGCTAAAGATATACCATACTATGACAATCAAAAGTTGGTTAGGAGTGATGGTAACATTAGAAAAAACCCATATTCCATTTTAGATAAAACATATAACTTAAACATATATCCAACATCAGGTCCTGAATCAACAAACTTACAAGGGGGACAAGTTAAGAAGTATATGTTATCATTAGAGAACCTTGCTTGGAGAACATCAAGAAGACCTGGTTTTAGATACACAGATTTACCTGAATCAGAAAAAGGACCAAATGGTGGTAGGGTTATGTGGTTCCCACCATACGATTTAAATTTTACTGAAAGCAACTCAGTTCAATGGGAGGCCAACTCTTTCTTGGGTAGACCTGAAGAAATTTACACATATAAAAATACAAGTAGGGGTGGTACTTTAAGTTTTAAAGTTATTGTTGACCATCCTTCGGTAATGAATTTATTGGTAAATAGAGTTTTAAATAATACCGCATCAAGTCAAATTGCTGACCAAGTTATTGATTCATTCTTTGCTGGACTAACCAAATTTGATATCTATGAATTATCAAAAAGATATAACAATTTCTCAACTACAGAATTATCTTTGATTCAAAAAATAATTAACGGTTCAAGCAACCCTGAAAAAATTAAAGATGTTGTTAATCAATCTTTAAATATTGGTGGAGATGCCGCTGGTGGTTCGTTAAGTTCTAACTCAAATGTTGGACAACAAGTATATACACCACAATTAAGTTCTTACAAATCAACACAGTTTTATTTTGATTATAATAGTGGTGGAGGAACAAATTACTCAAACAATGTGGTTACCTACACAACAAGTTCAAACTTTGGAAATATAAACTCATCACAACAAACTTTAATCACATCTTCTGAAAATACACTCACCGCTTTTACGGAAAGTATTAAAACACTATTATCATCAAACGCCAACGTGACTATTGAAATTAGATTACGTTCAAATGTCTCATATAACGAGGGAACAAGTATTGAGTCTGAAAGAAACACATGTATTGAGGATACTATTAAATCATTAATTAATAACGATAAAAGAGTTAGATTCTCAAAGACTAATGGTTCTGTCGATGAGACAATACAACCCATCAATTATAAGTGTAGTACGTCAACAACAAATCAATATGAAGCAGGACCTGTTGGTTGTAGAAGAGTTATAATTGAAGATATTATTGAAACACCATTACCAAATATTAATAATCCAAATGGTGGGGTTGAAACTGGTGCAATAACGGCTATTGATAGATTATTATCTGAAACACAAAGACAAAACGGAAATAGTAATAACAACCCAAGTGTTCCAACACAAGAATCTATTAGTAAACAAGTTATTAGAAAACTATTAAGTGAGGCTGATTACTTTAAATTTATGAAAGAAAGTAATCCTTTTGTTTATGATTCGTTAAAAGAAAAGTTAAAATATTTTCACCCCGCTTTCCACTCAATGACACCTGAAGGATTAAATGAGAGATTAACATTCTTATTACAATGTACAAGACCAGGTGATACAATCCCAACCAAACAAGCCGGTGGTACGTTGATTGATAGTGATGCCAGAAACACTTCGTTTGGTGCACCACCAATTTGTATTTTGAGAGTAGGTGATTTTTACCATTCGAAAGTTGTTATTGATAGTTGTAATTTTTCATATGAAGACGGTAAATTTGACTTAAACCCTGAAGGTATCGGTGTTCAACCAATGATTGTAAGCGTTCAAATGGGTTTTAAATTTATTGGTGGTCAAGGATTAAAAGGTCCAATTGATGAGTTACAAAATGCATTGTCATTTAATTTCTTTGCAAATACAGAAATGTATGATGAAAGAGCAACGGATTCTTTACAAGTTTCAGGATACAACAAAGAGTTTATTGAAAAAACCGAACCAACTGGTGATACTCCTAAAAACACAAATTCAAATCTTCAAAATGAAGGAGGAACAACTATTGGTTCTGTAGAAGGTAAATTTCAAAATAGTGGAACTAGTGTTAATGTTGCATATAAAGAAATTGTTAAAGATTTTATTGAAAGTTTTAATAACTTTACTAGTGGTGAATACAACAAACTAAAACAAATTAGTGAACAATATAATAGTGGTATATTAATGTTATATACAAAGGACCGTGACTACAAATCAGGTAAAATGAATGAGTTTGGAGCACCTTCAGCAACACAAACAGATTTAACAATTTTTGGTAAATCAAATTTTGAAAGTAAAATTGATGCATTATTTAGTGGGTTATTAAATGATATTAACAATAATTCACTAACAATACAACAGGAAATGTTAAAACAAAACTTTAAATCAATTGACCAAACTAATTTTAATAATCAATTAAAAAAATTAGTTAATGATTATAAAGTGGCGTTTACTGACAAAATGGTAAATACAAGTAATGAACTATCTAAGACTCAGTTAGAAATGACAAGAAATATTGATAAATTAAACTATGTAGTTCAAACATTAGATGGTTATATTGATACTAAGGGTGTTGCTAAAATTTATACAATTGATAGTGCGACAACTGTAAATGAAATTGGTATTGTTATGAATACCTATTCACCATTAATTAATTTATTAGAAACCAATTTGGAAACCAAAAAAATTATAACATCAACATATACTGATGACCAAAGTTATGTTTTACCAAATGGTGGTTTCGCAACAAACGCTGCGGATAAAAGATTCTTTTTAGTATTTGGATGGCAACTAGCAAATAATTATAAAGCGTTTGAAACTCAAGTCGTTGGTTCATTCACCACTAAAGATTGGACAAAATTTATTAGCGAGAGTTTAACAAAAAATTATAAAATACCTGCGGACAATGAAAAAAAGAAAATGAGTGAAATCTTTTCAAATTATAATAAGGAAACTAATAAAGTTTACATTCCTGGTGATGTAACAACATTAATTAAAGCAAAAAGAAAAACAGGTTTAACTCTTAAGACATCACCAACGGACACTGAAATAAGTAGATTAAAAAATCTTTATACAGGACAAAATCGTGATGACGATAAAAACACGTTTAATGGTAAAGTAATATTCTAATGGATTACTATAATAGATATGGTCAATTTTTATTAAACGGTGAGCAAACCGTTGTTCCTGGTTTAACGTTACCAAGAAAGAGTACAGATATTAAATATGTCTTCAGAGCGGGTGTTAGTAGATTAGATAAAATCAGTCAAGAATATTATGACTCACCATTTTTTGGTTGGTTAATTTTACAGGCAAACCAAGAATATGGTAGTTTAGAATGGGACATTCCTGACAATTCAATTATTGTTATACCATATCCTTTAGTTACATCACTTCAGGATTATAATAATGCAGTACAAACAAGATTCTATTATTATGGCAGATAATTTTGGTGGTGGTGAAAATATATATTACGAAGAAAATTCTAACATTGTTTTAATTGACCCAAACTCGGTTAAAGACTCCAACGGAAATAAAAAAAACCGTACTATAAAACAAGAGAATTTAGTAATGTATGCCAACTTGATTGCTAAGTCGGTACCAAGAACAAAATTAGCGGTAGGTCAAGATTTAGAATCAAGTGTTAATAACACAACAATTGCATCCATTAATTTTTTAAAACCAACCGATAAAAATGTTTTTGATACAAGTTATACCGATGAAATTACGGGTGCTGGTAGTACACAAGGACGAGGTATAAATCAAATTAAATTTAATCAAGGACAAAACCCACAGCAAACAAATTTTGTTGACACACAAGTTTTAGGTATTAGGGATATTAATGTTGATATTAAGTTCAATGGTGTACCGACTGTAACAATGACATTAGTTGACGTACAGGGTAAAAGTTTATTCCAAACAGGTGGTAATTCACCTTATTCTGTATTTTTATATTATCCTTATCCACTTTTTGAATTAGTGTTAAAAGGATTCTACGGTAAAGCAATTAAGTATGAATTAATGTTATTGAATTTCCAAGCATCATTTGAGGCTTCAACAGGTAACTACATTGTTAATTTAAAATTTATTGCAAGAACAAGTGCAATGTTAGACGATATTCGTTTAGGATATTTGTTTGCGTTACCACACATGTACAATCAATATAGTGTTCCCAACACACCAACTGTTAATACACCTAACTCAGCCACTGCATCAGTACAACAAAATGGAACTGGTGTAACCAACGAAGTAACTATTGAACCAACATCTAAAGGATACTCAAAAATAAAACAAGTATTTGAAGAGTATAAACGTAGAGGTTTAATAGACAAAAATGTTCCTGTATTAACATTAAATGAAATGCAAATCAGGTTAACAAAATACACTGAATTTTTAAATAAAGAATTCGAAAAATTAGATTTTACTAATATTGTTGCACTTGAAAGATATAAAGAATCTTTAAATAAATTTAGTAATAAAATAGTTCAATGGGGTGAAACTAATTTAGACTCTAACAAAGTTTTAGTATTAAATAACGAATTTAAAGTTGGATATT
>Ga0222713_10007102_pt1 | contig 10566 bp, 11 predicted proteins | sample C33_649DmetaG_FD_165061 | JGI IMG/M metagenome (GOLD analysis project Ga0222713, IMG submission 165061) | Estuarine water microbial communities from San Francisco Bay, California, United States - C33_649D | ecosystem: Environmental > Aquatic > Marine > Unclassified | place: USA: California... | reverse complement strand
CAAAACCACGCGCTAATTACGGAAGAAATAACAACACTAGTAAGAGACGTTGACAAAGCCACTAAAGTGTTGAATGCAACTTATAACACAACTTTTGTATATAACAAACTTCAAGCCAACATTAATTATAATTATAACGAAATTAAAAACATTGCTGCCCTTGATTTACATAACGGAGATGCAGAATTTAAGACCCTTACCGGAAAGTATAAAACTCATGGTATTGGACTTGATTTAACATACTTCATAACCACAACATTACTTTGGAATGCTTCTGTAGAAAAATATTGGCATAATTTATCTTCGCTTGAAGAAGGGTATGTAATACTTTCCCGTCCTGAGTATAAACTTTTTACAAAAATAACAAAAAAACTTGAAGATAACCTGTTTTCAATTAAAGCAACATATTTTGGTAGACAAGATCTTGAGAAATTTTATGGAACAGTTTACAATCTTGCTGGTATTAAAAATACAAAATATTCTAAAGACTTCCTTATTCTTGATACAGACTTCACACATAGAATTAATGAAAAACATAAGATTTTTATGGGAGTTGAAAACATGCTCAATTTTATTCAAGTAAAATACAATTCACAAATAGCGGTACGTGAAAGTCATGGACACAATGCAGAACATGATCCACATCTTGATAATATCAATTCATGGGGACCGGTGCGAGGAAGATTTTTCTACATTGGATTCCAATCAAGTTTATAAAAGGCTTGATTTTACCAAAACCATAACACACTCCTGGGTTAACTGTGCCCGTAGCTCAGCTGGATAGAGCGACAGCCTCCTAAGTTGTAGGTCGAAGGTTCAAATCCTTTCGGGCACACCAAGTATACTTTTGTATTATAAGTAAGTATACAATAACTTGAGCTGGAAAATTGGTAATTATAAAGAATTTGACACCAAAAAAGTTTGACTTTTGAAATCAATGTAATATATACTTGTTATATAGAAAGTTATTTTTTTAACAAATGAAATTCAGAAATTTAATTGACTTGATGGATTTTTTTAAAACAGAAATGGACTGTGTAAAATATTTCTACAATAGAAGGATTAAAAATAACATTCCTTGCCATTACTGTGGGTGCAATGATTCTTATTTGCCAAAAAACAATACAAGAATTAGATGTAGAAATTGTAAGAGTCAATACTCTGTTAGAGTTGGCACAATTTTTCAAGATTCAAATGTACCACTTCGTAAATGGTTTATTGCAATGTATATTTACTTATCACATAAAAAAGGTATAAGTTCTTGCCAGTTAGCAAAAAATATTACAGTTTCCCAGCCTACGGCTTGGTTTATGCTACACAGATTGAGACATATTAGTAAAGATTTTTTTCATAATGAATTTGACGGCATTACAGAGGTTGATGAAGCATATTTTGGAGGGAAAGAAGGGAATAAACACACTGTAAATAAGTTCAAATCTGAAAAGACGGCAGTAATTGGACTTGTTAATCGTGATACAAAACAAGTAAGAGCGGTAGCTATTCCAAATGCAGATAAGGAAAACTTACTGCCAAAGATTGGTTGCAATATTAAAATGGGTTCAACAATTGTAACGGATACTTACAACGTATACAAAAACCTTAAAAATAACTACAAACACTTTACAATCAAGCACAGTGCAAATGAATATGTTAGACTTGATTCAAGGGTTGCATTTAAAATCCACACAAACATAATAGAGGGATACTGGGGACTGGTAAAGAGAGGTATTTTTGGCATTTACCACTGGGCAAGTAAAAAGCATATTAATAATTATCTTAATGAGTTCTCATTTAGATATAATACAAAAGAACTTGCGGATTGTGAAAGATTTGATAGCTTTTTGTTAAGAGTAGAATCTAAAACATTAAAATATAAAAATTTAATTGCAGGTGTATGAGTAATGAAATTGATTTTGACAAAGCTATTGATAGTTGCTTTTATAAAGATGATAGAAATTCAACAAAAATAGCAGATTTTTTTATTGAAAAAGCAAACGAAAATATAACAAGAGGTAGCTTGATGACAAATTTAAAGTTACAAAAATTACTTTATTATGCGTATGTTTGGAAGTTTTCATTAAATAATCAAAAAATATTTAATGATGAAATTGAAGCATTTGAGCTTGGACCTGTTGTAAAAAAAGAATGGACAAGATTGAAAAAGTATGAAAAAAAGCCTATTACAGTTGATGCCGTGCAAACTGATATTAATCTTTTATCAAAAGATTTAAGAAGTTATTTAGATACAATATGGTATTCTTATGGTAAATACGAGGCTTGGCAACTTGTTGAGATGACACATAACGAAAAACCTTGGATTGATACATTTAATGATAAGTCAAACAAGAAAAAAATTATCAAAGATTCACTAATAAAAGAATTTTATACAATTCAAAGTGCTGATGTTTTATTGCCTGAAAATACAGTAATTAGGGAGCTTGGACATAATAATTATGAGCTTTTTGCACTAAATAACGAAACTGCAAAAGCTATAAATACGCCTGAAAGTGAATATAAGAAATTCGAATTATAGGATATGAAAAAAGAAAATTTTGAAAAAGAGTTTAGTGCTTTTACACAACACTTAAATAAAGAAATTAGTGATGACATCGGCAACTGGACTATTAGGGGATTTATAGATATATATAAAAACATATATACTATTTCCTATGATACAAAAATTGTTTCAAAAATACTTGAAACACATTTATTGCCAATGATATTGAAATTTGCAGATAATGTTGGGTTTGATGTCATTCTACCAAATCACCAAAATTATTATCCAGATTTTAGCTTTGTATACAAAAAAGATAATAAAATTAAATTTGCAGTTGATTTAAAGACAACATATACAACAAAAAAAGGTAATTGTAACGGTTTTACTCTTGGCTCTCACGGAGAATATTTTATCAACAGACAAAGCAATAAAAATGTTCAATTCCCTTATGGCTCATATTTAGGGCATTATTGCTTGGGTATTATATACACAAGGGTTGAAAAGGAAGATTTGGAAATTTATAAAATAGACGACCTATTATCCATTAAATCTGTTATTAAAGATTTTATCTTTTTCTTTCAAGAAAAGTGGAAAATAGCACATTATAGAAGTGGTAGTGGCAACACAGCAAATATTGGAAGTATTACAAATATACAGGATATTATAAATGGAAATGGTATATTTACTAAACTTGGGGAAGATATCTTTGATGAATATTGAGCAAACCATAGCAAAATAAGTGTTAAAAAAGAGGACGGAAGCTTGAAAAAACTTACCACTCTTGATGAATTTTTAAAATATAAAAATATTTTATGATGTATGTTGTTTGAAAATATCCATCATAATAAAATTATTGTACCACCAATTAAGTGTCAAGGTATTAAAACAGATTTAGTGAAATGGATAAAGTCCAAAATCAATTTGAACTATAACACTTGGTACGAACCATTTTGTGGTACTTGTGTTGTTGGTTTTAATATAAAGCCAAAAAAAGCAGTTTTTAGCGACAACAACCCTCATTTAATCAATTTTTATCAAGCAATCAAAAATAAAACAATCACATATAGCATAGTAAGAGATTTTCTTGAAGACGAGGGAAACAAATTGTTACAAGGCAACGGAGAATATTATTATGAAGTTAGAAATAGATTTAACAACCTTCGAGACCCTCTTGATTTTTTATTTCTAAATCGTGCTTGTTTTAATGGCTTAATAAGATTTAACTCAAAAGGTGGCTTTAATACACCATTTTGTAAAAAACCTAATAGATTTGCAAAAAGTTATATCACAAAAATAACAAATCAAGTTAAGGCTATATCTGAAATTATTTTAGACAATGATTATGATTTTATATATCAAGACTTTGTAGATACAATAAAACTAGCAACTGAGAATGATTTAATATATTGCGACCCACCGTATATTGATAGGCATGCCGATTATTTTACATCTTGGAATATAAAGCACGAAAGAACTTTGTACGACTCATTAAAAGATTCAAATGCAAAATTTATTCTTTCAACTTGGCACTCCAATAGGTTTAGAACAAACGAAGCAATAGAAAACATTTGGAGTGAGTTTAAAATTGATACAAGAGAGCATTTTTACTTTGTTGGCGGCAAAGAGGGCAACAGAAATTCAATGTCAGAAGCACTTATTATGAATTTGTAATATGATTGTTAATAGCAGTAGCCATTTTGATAAACGATGCGAATTAATGCACAAAAGAGGCTACGATATGCAAGATTTAAAAGCAGTTCTCAAAAGATTAATTGAAAAGAAATTATTGCAATCGGACAGAGACCACAAATGGCATGGCTCTTATAAGAAAAAAAGAAACATAAGAGAGTTGCATATAAAACCTGACTGGCTTTTGCTTTATTATATTAATCACAATATTGTTTATTTAGTAGACACTGGAAGTCATAGTGATTTTAAAATTGGTTAGTTGTTGTTTTTACAGTGTCAAATTCTTTATAATTACCGGAAAATTATAATTTCTCTTGACAATTAAACTGCAATATTGACAGATTGTTTTTGGGAATTTTGGGGTGTAGCCAAGCGGTAAGGCAACGGTTTTTGGTGTCGTCATGCGTAGGTTCGAATCCTACCACCCCAGCCACTATAACTTAATTAAGACAATATGGCAAAGAAAAAAGGTGGAATTGTAAACATTAAACTTGTTAGCACAGCAGATACTGGTTATTTTTATGTTATTCAAAAAAACACGAGAAACATTACAGAAAAAATGTCTTTTAGAAAATACGACCCTGTAATTCGCAAACATGTTGAATTCAAAGAACAGAAGTTAGTTTATAAAGCCTAAATGAAGTACAAGCGGGTACTTTATAAAATTTCCGGTGAAGCACTAATGGGCGATGGATCTGGTGGTTCTTATGACATATCTACAATGAAAACAATAGCTGAAGATATTAAATCTGTTCGCAAAACAGGAATTGAGCTTTGTCTAGTTGTAGGGGGTGGCAATATTTACCGCGGAGTATACGGTGAAAAAATTGGTATGGAACGCTCCGTTGCAGACTATATGGGTATGCTTGCAACTGTAATGAATGCAATCGCACTACAAAATGTTCTTGAAAATATAGGAGTTGAAGCAAGAGTTCAATCCGCCTTACCAATTGCATCAGTTTGTGAACCATATATTCGCAGAAGAGCAATTCGTCATCTTGAAAAAGGGCGCGTTGTAATTTGTGCCGCAGGAACAGGCAATCCATTTTTTACCACAGACACCGCCGCAATCCTTCGTGCAATGGAACTAAACTGCCAGTGTTTAATAAAAGGAACAAGTGTTGATGGCATTTACTCTGAAGATCCGAAAAAATCAAAAACTGCTACTCGTTTCGAAAAAATCTCATACCAAGAACTTATCGAAAAAAACCTTAAAGTAATGGATATCTCTGCCGTCTCTCTTGCACGAGATAATAACATTCCAATTAAAGTTTTTTCTATAAAACAAGAAAACGCACTTCTTAATGTTCTTTCCAACAAAACAATGTATACACTTGTTAGTGCAGAATAATTAACTGAAAAAATCTAAGATCATTTCCTGAACTTCTTTGTTAGAAGATAATTCCAGTTTTTCTTCTTTTTGCATTACACCCAGATTACTTTGTGGAATTTGTACTTTAATACCAATCGCTTTTTGAACTGCCTCTTCAAATTTACAAGGGTGTGCCGTTGCAATGACAACATTATTTCCTTTTGGAGAAACTGAGTGCATCAAATGAGCAAACGCCACGGCAGTGTGTGGGTCAATAATATAATTATATTTATTGTAAACTTCATTGATTGTTTGAAGTGTAAGAGCATCATTAACCGAAAATGCGTGAAAATGATCTTGAAAAATTTTCCAAAGATTTTTATCAACTTTAACCGCGTGTCCCTGTTTGATACTTGTGTAAATCTCTTTGATAAGATTTGCATTTTCACCGGACTCCATAAAAAGCATACGTTCAAAATTTGACGGTATTGAAATATCAATTGCCGGCGAAACCGTATGAATAGTTTGTTGATTTCTCACCACACCCTCTTCGTAAAATTTAGATATTACATCGTTGGCATTGTTTGCAATAAACATTTTATTTATACCGTCGAAACCACATTTTTTCAGAAAATAACATGCAAAAATGTTTCCAAAATTCCCTGTTGGAACAAAAATGTTTTGGGATGTTTTCAGATCTGAAAGAAGTTTGATATAATAAACAATTTGCATCATAATTCTACCCCAGTTAATTGAATTAACCGTTGAAATATTTTTTTCCTCTGCAATATTGGAATTTGTAATTTCCTTAACAATTGCTTGGCAGTCATCAAAATTTCCATTAATTGCAATGTTTAATACATTTTTAGCATGACATGTTGTCATTTGTTTACGCTGGAATTCTGTTATTTTACCCCTTGGGTGAAGAACCACAATTTTAACATTTTCCTTTCCTGCAAAAGCATGGATTGCCGCAGAACCGGTGTCTCCTGATGTTGCTGTTAAAATATTAAGTTTTTTTCTAGATTGCGAAAGAATATATTCTACAATATTACCAAGAAACTGCATTGGGTAATCTTTGAATGACAAGGTTGGCCCATAAAATAATTCTGCAACTGTAATATTTTCTTCAAGTTTCTTTGTTTCAAAAACTGCACTGCTAGCAAAATTCACAAGCGATTTCCTTACAATTTGTGGAATTTCCTTCTGTGGAATTTCTGTAAAAATACCAATAATTTTTTCAGCAATTTGAGCATAACTCATACCTGAAAAATCTTCTTTTTTTAATTTCGGCAATTCTACCGGAATATAAAGACCGCCACAAGGTGCATTACTTAAACAAACAATTTCTGCAAATGTTTTTTTTACCTCCTTATTACGAGTTGTATGGTAAAACATATTATATTTGAATGTATTTAAAAATTTTAATAATATCTGAAAGAACCGCCATTGAAGTCACTTCAATACCAGCTCCCGGACCTTGAATTACCACTGGTGTTTTGTTATAATATTGAGTTGAAAATGCAATAATGTTATCAGTCTCAAGCGTGTTACCAAGTGGAGAATTCTTCGGAACTGCAAGAACTTTTGCTGAAGCTTTTCCATTTTCCAAAACACAAACATATCTTAAGACTTTTCCATCTTTTGTTGCATTATCATACATTTTCTGCAGAATTTTATCTTGGTTATGATATTTCTCGAAAAACGAATCATCAAAATTTCCACCCTCAAGTTCTTTTGGTACAAGACTTTCAATAGAAACATCATCAAAATTCATTCTGTGTCCAACCATTCTTGCTAAAATCAAAATTTTTCTTGCAGCATCGGCACCACAAAGATCATCTCTTGGGTCAGGCTCTGTAAAGCCTTGCTCTTTTGCTTCTTTTACAATTTTTGAAAATGGCTTTGTACCATCATAATTATTAAAAATATAACTTAGAGTCCCCGAAAATATTCCTTCAATTTTTTTAATCGTATCACCGGTATAAAGCATATCTTGCACTGTTGCTACCACAGGCAACCCTGCTCCAACATTTGCTTCGTAAAGAAAATGCACTTTGTATTTTTTACAAGCATCGTGAATTTCTTGATACCTTTCAAATGGTAATGAATTAGCTTTTTTACTAGCCGAAACAATATGAATACCATTTTTGATAAAATCTGCATATTTTTCTGCAAGTTCATCACTAGATGTTAAATCCACCAAAATAGGGTTTGAAAGCTCAGCTTTGGTAATTTCTTGAAGTAACGTATCAATATTATCATAAGCAATACCATTGGTGTTAAAACTCTCAACAACAGAATAAATGTTAACATCATTAGCATTTAAAAAATATTTTTTGCTGTTAGCAATAAAGTTTATAGAAATACTAACACCTTGCTTTATAAAGTATTCTTGCTGTTTTTGAATCATCTTTACCAATCCTTTTGCAACATTACCAAACCCAAACAAACAAAGTGAAACATGATTTCTTTTTAAAAAACACATTTTATTAATTTCATTCATCACATAGCTTGTTTTTTCATTTGTCACAGAAAAAGAGATGTTTACCTCTGAAGCATTTTGTGCAATTGTATAAATATTTATTCCCTTACTTCCAAGATGCGAAAACAATCCACCTGCGGTTCCTGTTTTACCGATCATTCCATTACCGATAACGGAAATCACTGATTGATTTTCAAGAACGCTATAAGACAACAAACCATTATGCAATTCCGAGTTAAATCTTGCACTAATATAGCTTTTAAGCTGATCTAAATGATATTTTTTCACACCAAATGAAATTGAGCTTTGCGAAGAAGATTGAGATGTAATAAAAACTTTAATATTGTTTTTATGGCAAAAACTTATCACTTCACCAAAGATACCAAGAAGTGCGTCATTTTCCGTGTGTTGCAATGTGATAATTGCAATATCTTCTGTACATGTTGCAATTTTAATATCATCTTGTGTTGGTTTTGAAGAAATTGTTGTTTCCAAAATATTTCCATCGATCTCAACAATCTCAACAATTGCATTTTTATTTTTTATAGCAAGTAGCTCGGTTTTTGTAAGTCCATTAAAATTTAATGCCGGAGCCTCAAGAATATCTTGATAAGAGATTTCTTTTACAACTTGTGGTTTATTAATATACTTTGCATCAATATTATAAATATATTTATTATGCTTTAATAAAATAACTTTTTTCAAGTTATGAGGCGTTGTACTATCAGCATCTTTGGTGTAATATTGTACTAAATTAAGCTTTCCTTCTGTATATTTGTTCAAGAGAATAAATGTAAGCCTTGAAAAGTACTCACGCACAATGTTAACAAGATTTTGTGTAAATTCACCGGAAAGTTCAACAAATTTTACAAGGGATTCAATATCTTGATAGAAGTTTTCTATAATTGAGTTAATTTCCGGAACAGAATCAAAAATATGTTTATATTCAAGCACAATATTTCGAAGCATTGTATAACATGAAGAATCTGCAATCTTTGCTGCTTGTAGAATCGTTATGATATTCTTTCTTGCGTTTTGTGAAAGTGTGATAAACACTATGTCAGGTTTTGTGGCTTGAATTGATTTAATCAGTAAATCCAAACTTTCTTTACTTACCAAACAAGATGGATCCACTTTTGCAATGCAAGACATAATCTAATTAAAAATTGACAAAATATAAATAAACATCTAGCTTATTTCAGATAATAAATGCATTAATGAAATCTAATTTGCAAGAAAAAACCAAAATTTTTACCCTCGTTGGAATGTCTGGCTCCGGTAAAACAGCACTCTCACACAGGCTTTCAGCTGATGGACTCTTCCACTACTCAATAGATTATGAAATTGCTCACACACATTTAAAAGACAAAATTAAACAAAGCGTTATTAGCAAAATTAACAGTCAAAGCCCATTCTTCAGAGAATTAATATCAAAATTTGCAATTAAGATAGATTTGTCTCTCACATTTGACGATCTTGAAGTAATTACAATGTTTGTGATCCCTATGAAAGAAAACGGTAAAATAAATTATGGAGAGTTTTTGAATAATCAAAATTTATACAGAGCTGCAGAGTTACAAGCAACCCAAGAATTTTGGCAAAGAGCCAAAACTGCTTTCGAAAACTATGAAATTTCCGGATTTATCAATGACACAACCGGCAGTATTTGCGAGATATCTTTAAATAACAAATCACTGCTTGATTTAATCAAAAACCATAGTACTGTTGTTTACCTAAAAACTACTCAAGAACATCAGAATATGCTCATTGAGCGAGCAAAAACCGCAATTAAACCAATTCTGTATAATTATGATTTTCTACTAAAATATTTAACTGAATATTATAATTTTCAAAACTTTACCCATGATTTTGAAATCGACAAAGAGTTTTTTCTATGGCTATTTCCAAAATTACTTGAATATCGTAAAAAGTCTTACACAGAATTTGTTGAAAAAACGAATGGAAAAACTATTAATGTTTCCAGTTTAGCAAAAATAAAAAATACCAAAGATTTTATTGAATTAATTCATGAAAATTAAAACTCCAAAAGTTCTTATACCACTTTTTATGGCATTGTTTATGGCATTTTTTATGTCTGGAGTAATGACACTTATCAATATTGGCTTTAATCCAAGATTTCTATTTTTATGGATGCGGGCATTCGCAATTGGTTTTGTAGTTGCCTTTCCAGTTGCATTTTTTGTTTCACCGCTCGTTCAAAAAATTGTTAAGAAGATTTGCCAAAGCTAATTTTTAGTGTCAGCATCAATCATTTTCGCAAGTTTACCAAAATTTGAGTTTTTATAGTACTCCTGAATATCTTCTGTTTTAATGTTTTGAATCATTGAGTTGTATGTATTGTTGTATAAGGTTTGATTTTCTTTTGAAAAATTTTTCCAAAACTCATTGTTTAATTCAAAAATACTTCTATGTTGTCTCGCTCTATCAGTACGTCCAACGGATATACGAGAGATATATCCTCTTATAAAATTAAACTTGTACCATTCAACAGTTGGAACAGTGGGGTCAAATTCATGAAAAAACTCATTACCATACACAATTCCAAGCAATCTATCTTCCATT
>Ga0222713_10007099_pt1 | contig 10568 bp, 14 predicted proteins | sample C33_649DmetaG_FD_165061 | JGI IMG/M metagenome (GOLD analysis project Ga0222713, IMG submission 165061) | Estuarine water microbial communities from San Francisco Bay, California, United States - C33_649D | ecosystem: Environmental > Aquatic > Marine > Unclassified | place: USA: California... | reverse complement strand
AAATCTCTAACCATCTGATAAACGGAATCTCTATCAGCGACCGCTTCTTGTTCAGCGCCAAAGCCTGTTCTTAATCTTGCCGTAAATACGGTTGAATCCGATTTTGTGACATAAACGGTTTCGCCTTTTTGAAATTGTGTAAGACCGACATATGTAATATATAAAACATTAGGATTGAAGTCAAGCGGTTCGTCTGCTGTGCCGTATACCGAATATCTAATCGTTGCTACTGCGCCTGAAACTAAACCTTGTATTTTTATATTTGCTGTACTAGTACCATCATCAATGTCATTGATAGTACCTCTAAAATCAGCTTCTGAGAATCCACCTTGTATTGTTGCTGGGTCATAAGCAATAACAGGACCCTCTAAGTATTTTGTACCTACGAGAGATGAAGTGTTTTCAGGAAATAAATTTTCTCCGTCCCATAATCCCTCTTCTGGTGCAATACCACCATTAACTACTGATATAAATGCCTGAGCGCCACCACCTTCGGTGCCTGTGTTATCAAACACAAGTCTATCGCCAATGTCAAAGTCGTAACCACCATCATCAATAATGATTTCACTAATTTTACCACCACCAATTTCGGTAGTAACAAATTGAGCGCCTTCACCACCACCTGTTAATACAATCTTGTCATTAACTTCGTTTAACGCACCATCATTAATAATTATTTTGTCGCCAGGAATACCAGTTACTTCCGCTTTAATAAAACTATCAGTATCATCATTTTCGGTACCTCGTACATTTTCACCAACTAAAAATGTTCCGTTAGTTGTTTCATCATCAATTGTAAATTCTGTAATAGAATGGGATCCAAAATTATATTTGAAAACATTTTCTACAATTGCTGTTGCACCGGATGTTTGACCTGTAATAGTACGACCAATTAATTTTACGGTATCAGTAACGCCATCATTGATAGCTCTTAGAATACTTCTAGTATCATATTTACCGTCAGATACTCTTAATAAATTTTCTCTAGGATAAACCGTTTCTGCAACATTACCAAATAGTATTCTAAAAAATATCTTATTACCTTCAGCTGTACCTTTTAATCTGTACAATGATTTGATATTTTTAATTAATGTTCTTTTGTCTAAGCCATCTGTTAAATTTTCTGGAAGTGTTGCTAAAAACTCATGTCTAAAATTAGTTAAGAATGAAGAGATAGCATTATCGGGGTCTCTGTAAGAAACTAAGTCTGCAATGTTCTTTACAGGATTTTCTCTATAAGTTGTTATCTTAGCTGAGGCACGGCTTGATTGACCAACAATAGTTTCGCCGAGTTGAAATTTATTTTGTGCTGTAATGAATAATCTTTGTTTACCTAAATCTTCGGCAACAATTGTAGCTTCTGCATTTGATGTAGAACCTTTTACTACTTCACCATTTGTAAATTTACCAAATAATGAGGATTCTAATATTATTTTATCATCACTATCTAATTGTGTTCTATTAGAACCTAAACGACCAGCGTCCAGTAAAAGTAAATTTACCTGGTTAGTTTCTGTTTCTAATAAAATACCGTCAGTAGTTTGAACTTCATCAACACCAATCTCCACACTCTCAAGGAATGTGTAATATGTTTTTAGAAATTGTACAAACTTCGGGTGGTCTTCAACTACAAATTCGGGTAGTTGTGAAGATATAATTGAAGATATTTTGTCATTGAATTTTGCCATGCTTCATTAGTAACCACTTGCTGGTGTGTATCCTACTCCCGCTGTTGACGAACCGCCTACAAATGTATCAGGTTCTACGGTGATACTTAATACTTCTTCGTCAATTTCTACAACCTGATTTCTTACTGGTACAATATCTTTGGAATCAGGTTCAACCGTTACTTCGATATTAGTTGAAACTCTACCTCTGATATTTGATACACTAGTAATTGTCAATGAGTTAATAGAAACGATACCATTTGTGTAGTCTATTGTTCCTTGTGTAGGATTAATTATCTGTTTAATACCAGAAGACATATAATATCTTCTAACATTACCACTTCCGTCATCATCTAAAAACATCTCATTAGTATTACCATCAACAAAGAAACCTGAAGATTTTAAAATACCCCCATGTTGTGAATTGTGACCTTCATGTGGATGATAAAATTTATTTCTGTAATACAAGTCATATTTTGTAGAAGCACCAATAGTTGGTTTTAATAACTTCTTAATTTTGATACTAGAAATATTTGATACAATACTTTCATCAACATTATCAAGTGTAGATGTTAATTTAGAAAATCTAAACACACCGTCAAATCTTTGCAAAGTATTTACATTGTAGTTTTTAATAGCTGTAATAATTTCTGATTGTATTGTTTCTTTTGATTTAACGGTAGCCTTTGTATCGTATTTTACATTTGATGTAAATACAACATATGTGCTTTCTGGATCCACAATCTCTGGTCTAACTGAAGCCACATTGAATTGTTTTAACTTAGTAATTAAGTCATTTTTTGTAGCGTTAGTTAAAGTTGAACCTGAAGCTGCTTTAATAGAAATCTTTACTACACCATAAATTGGTGTTTCTTCATCTTCACCACCCCAAGCACTAACTGATAATGCGTTAGGATATAAACTTCTAACAAGTGTTTCATAATCTTTACTTGTTACTGCTCTGTTCTGTCTTGTGTAATCATACGGAGCATTGAAACGAATACTATCATTACTTTCTGGTTCTGCGCCACCTTGAGCTGCTGATTTTACCGTAATAGAAACATTTGTATAACCGCCAATGTTTCCTTCTAAAGTAAATTTGTTAACACCATTTGCTTCTGCTTGGTTTGTAACAACATATTGTAAAATAACAATGTTATCGTCTTGTAATTTTTTACCAACTATACCATCACCAAAGTAAACTTGAAATTTGCCGGAATCTGTTTCTTGTAAAAAGTAAACTTCTTTATTTGCGTCAATCTCAGCTAAAGTGTTTGCATATGCAAAAACGGTTTGTTTTGTATCAATAGATGAAGTCTGTACTGCTACTTTTAGTGTAGATGTGTCCGCTCTATTAGACGGTATGATAAATTTTTGGTCTGCATCCTTAGTATCTACGGTGTACTTAAATGTTACTAAAGTACCTTCGTATAATTTAACATCTGAAAATCTGTAAACGCCAGCAGTTGGTGTAATTGTAATATCATCATTAACAACAAACTGATATTTTAATCCGTCAATAGTAGAATTAAAAATTGTGCCTTTGTTTAATGTTAAAGTTGTGCCGGCCGCATTATTAACAACAATGTCAACTACCGACATAGGTGCTTTTGAAGAAGCTGGTGTATAACCCAACATCTTAGCAATTGATACAATATTTTTTCTAATATCAGCACTATCTAAGTAAACTTCGTTTGTAGATAAACTTGCTAGATAAGCTAGATAGTGTGTGTTGTATGATAACAAGTCAACAAGAATAGAAAGACCAGAACCTTCAAAATTATAGTCCTGAAATTCCGTTTGACTTTTTAAAAATGTTTTTAGATTACCTTTGATTAGGTCAAAGTCTAATTCTGATATATCTAACTTACTACTTGGCATTCTATCTTAACCTTTGTAAAAATGTTGTGACTGAAACCGGTTCAGCTACTCCTTGAACATAAAAATAAATATTTACAACTAATCTGTTACCATCAATGTCATCATCAACGGTGATTTGTTCTAAACGAATTCTTGGTTCATAATTAACTAATACTTCTTCAATTTTTCTTTTTAAAAATATTCCTGTTAATGGTGTAAAGTTTTCAAATAATAATTCTCTTACACCACAACCTAATTCTGGTTTAAATGGCCTCTCATAAAAATTAGTCTGAACAAGATTTCTAACACTTCGTTTGACAGCGTTAACATCTGTTATCTTTACTATATCGTTAGTCACAACATTTCTGTTGAAATCTAAGTCGATATCAACGAAATTTCTACTTTGACGACTAGTAGTATTTGGATTAGTGGAATCGTATATTGCCATAACGGTAATATTTATACAGGTTTTTTAACCACCTGCAAAAACATTATCAGAACCGCTAATCATTGCGCCTGCGTCAGCGCTATCGTTTATTCTTGCAATTGCTTTGCCTTCTACAAAAACCGTTGACGAACCTACATTAACAAATCTTACATGCGGTGGACAAGGTGGTACGGGTGGTGCTGGATGAGATACGGTTGGGTCTGATACTCTTGCGATAAGAATACCATTAGCAAAACAAGTTGATTGTCCTGGTGTATCTAAAGTAGTTACACCAGTACACGCATGTCCGGTAGATAAACTATCACCTTTTCTGCAAATTGCTGGCATTACGCCCTCATTGCTTCTAATCTTGCTTTTTTAGCAAGTCGTTTTTTTTCTTGTTCCATGGCTTGTCTTATTTTTCTTCCCATTGGTATTTTTACAGATTGAGTGACTTGCTGTCCTCTTTTACTAATATATTCTACGCTTATTAAATTATCTTTGTAATTTGATTGAACTGACATTACAGCTTTCTTCAAACTAATCGCTTCTTTTTTATGTTCTTCGCCGGCTTCGTTCCAAAATAGGAACTCTCTCATTTTAGGCATAAACCCTTTCTATGCGCCGTTAAACCCCGCTTCTTGTTCTGATTTTTCTACATCAGCACAACGGCAATTTTTACAGCACTCTGTTTGAACTTGATTTCCGTCGCCATCTGTATTATTTTGAATACAAGTGTTTCCGCAATGACAATCATGTCCGCAATTGTTACAATTTGACATTATTTTTCCCTTTTTACTATTTATCTAAAAATTACAACTTGCTTTGGCAGCTCTCAATTCAGTTTCACCAAGATTTTCTCTATTCTCAAGCGCTGATTTGCCGATTTGCTCTAAATCTGGCTTAATTTCACAATTTTTTCGCATTCCAGAGCAGGAAATGACTAAAAAGAACAAAAGTAGTACAAAATATTTCATAAATCGTTGATTTTACTCGCTTATTTTTTGCATTTTTTTTAAAAAAACGCTTGCCAACGCTTATTTAGTAGTGTATTATGTATGTATAAGTTAAAAAAACGAAAGGAAAACACTATGAAAATGACAATTTCAATAATTTTAATCATTACAGGTATCATTATGGCTGCCGGTTCAGGCGGTGATTGTGACGGAAAGTGTATGGAATACGCAAATTCACTATCCGAGACACTTTTTTACGCATTTATTGGCCTTTGTATGATGATGGTTGGTGCAATTCTAGCCATAAGTGAAAATAATTCATAAAAAAGTGAAAAAAGCTGTTGCCAATGGCTCCAGATTTGATATAATATACACATAACTTGACGAAAGGACTAACACTATGACAATACAAGTAACAAAAACTGCAAAGACCTTAGATGAAGGCATTAAGAACTTGATTGAAGGTTCTAAACTTGACTATGCAAAATGGACTGAAAAAGGTCGTGCTGAAGGCTCAAGCTATTATGATGAAACTTTAGCGAACTTTGAAAAAAATTGTTCTGTACAAGATGGACAGAATTACATCAAAGTTGTGCGTGAAAACTCTGTTCACGCTTTTGTTATCAAAAAACTTACTGCAAAAACTGAAGCAAAAGGTTTTAAAGTTGGTGACATTTTGAAACCTGCCGGATGGCGAGCACCTGCTTTGAACAAAGCTCGTGGCAATGTACTTGAAGGCAATTTTTATATTAACTGGACAGGTCCTTTATACCTGTCTTAATTGAGAAAGGACTATATTATGAAATATGAAGTTTATTTTAATGCGTTTGGCGACAAAGATATTCATGTCGCTAATGTAAATATCGCTGATGATGTTCCTGTAATGGAAGCACTTGAAGAAGTGTATCGCAAGACTAACAACATTGAAGGCTCTTGGTCAAAAGGTCCTACTTTTGATTTCAAAGGTCAGAATATCACAAATGTTGATTATTCAGAAAATGTTGAAGTTGTAAAACCTCTACATGTTGATGATGAGGGAGTTGAATGGGGTCACCGTTCACTTTCTGTCGGTGATTATGTAATCGTTGATGATACAAAATACAATTGTGCAAATTTTGGCTGGGAGAAAGCCGCTTGAGTAAAGTACAAATAGAATACTTGAAGTGGTTTGGTACCGTCTGTTTCTTATCGGCGGCTACCTTACTCTCTTCAAACATAGAATTTAGTCGTTGGGGATTTTTTATCTTTCTTGCCGGTCATGTATCATTGACTTGGCTATTCTGGCGATTGAAAGATAATCCTATGATGATACAAAATGGATTCTTCATCTTCATTGATGTATGGGGAATTTATCGTTGGTTCTTTTAACGGAGTGTAGCGCAGCCTGGTAGCGCATCTGGTTTGGGACCAGAGGGTCGTAGGTTCGAATCCTACCACTCCGACCATTTACCATTTATATGGGGGTGTAGCTCAGTTGGTTAGAGCGCCTGCCTGTCACGCAGGAGGCCGAGGGTTCAAGTCCCTTCACTCCCGCCATTGCCATTACTGATAAAATGTGATATATATAACCATATGATTAATTCAAAAATTTTAATGTTAATGGCGGCCTCACCTGTAGTGGCATATTTACTTTACATGGTTGGCCTTGAGTTGTGGTGTTTAGCTTACGGATTACTTTATTAGTTTTATTTCTTACATCTTTTGTTAAAGCAGAACCACTAGAACTTACAATATATGCCTTGCGAAATTCTAGTGATTTGGTGTCTAAAACATATTCGTATGATGTAGTAAGTGGTGACAATTTAGATAAAGTTTCCTCAATCAATCTAGTACAATCCGGTCCTGACGGACAAATGACTTCCCTATTTACAAGAGGTACAAATTCAAATCACACATTGATTACTTTAAATGGTATTTCCATTAAAGATAACTCTACGCCTTTAGGAACAGATGACATTAGCCAACATTGGGGTTATGATACTTTAGAAGTTATCAAAGGTCCTATGAGTAGTGTATATGGTCCTAACGCAATAGGTGGTGTTATCAATATGATATCTTATCCTACAGATGAGAATAGTATTGATGTATCTTATGGAACACACGATACAAAACAAACAACTTTAAAATTAGGCCAATGGTTTGATAGTACACTTGTTGATTTAAGATTACAAAAGAAAACAAGTGATGGTATTTCAGTAGTTGACGGTAATGAAAAAGATGGTTACAATAATGCAAACTACAATTTACAAGTATCAAATGGTTTCTACAACTTTAAAAAATTACATACAGAAAACAAATCAGATTTAGATGGTATGTTAGATACATCTAATTACACAAGCACTTGGAAGTTTGATAACAATTATGTTTCATATAAAACAAAAGATACTGAGGTAACACTAAACAATGCAACACACAAAAGAAAGTATGATAAGTCAGGAACAATTGACAATTATAAAAACACTACCAACACCGTTTTGGCTAGTCACACATTACACAATAGTAAGTCTACCTCTTATACTATTGGTTCTGAACTTGAATTAACAGATGTTAAGTTTGATACTGCCATTTTAGGTTATGTTTCAAATGTTGATAAGAGTAGGTCAAATGCCGGTATATTTACTAGTGTTGACCATATTACTGATAGTGGTTACTTCATTCATAATGGTGTTCGATATGACAATTCAAATACATTCGACAATCAAGTAACATATAGATTGGCAACCGAAAAAGATGGTTACAGAGCAAGTATATCTACAGGTTACAAAGCACCCACCGTTTATGAAATGTATGGTAAAGACAATTATGGTTTCTTAGGTAATTCAAATCTAACACCTGAGAAATCTATCACCTATGAAATAGGTTACAGAAATCAAATTATTGACTTAGCATTGTTCACTACAGACATTGATAATATGTTGCAATATAGCAACAACACATATATTAACAATTCGAAAAAAAGTAACAGACATGGTGCCGAATTAGGCTTGACATATGATATAGGTTCTGTTACATTAAAGAATAACACAACATTCACTATTGCTGAAGACGGCGATGGTAACCAATTGACTAGAAGGCCACATTGGATGAACAATCTAAACATATCATATAAAGACTTTGGAGTTGATGTAAACTATTATGGTTCCCACCTTGACATTGACAACCAAACATTCGCAACTAAAAGTATGCCCTCAACAACTACAATAGATTTATTTTACAATCACACCAAAGGAGACTTGACATTCTATGGCAAAGTTGGTAATATAACAGATGTTGATTATGAAAGACCAGATGGTTATAATCAACTAGGCAGAACAATCACATTAGGTTTCAAAAAAACATTTTAGATTTTATTTAGCATTGAGGAGAGAAAGAGTGCGAAATGATTATCGTGGTCTTAAAATGACAACCGAGTATCTATTCTCGGTACATGGATTTAAAAATATTCCGTATCAATATATTCAGTCCGTCCTGGACTATTCACGCAATGTACGGAAAATCGTAGTTAAAGTTAACTTTCAAGTTGATGAGAATGGCAGGAAATGGCCTGAAACATTCTCTGTTAGTAAAGTTAAAAACAAATCTGCCCGTAGCTCAGCTGGATAGAGCAACAGCCTTCTAAGCTGTGGGTCACAGGTTCGAATCCTGTCGGGCAGGCCAATTTCTAAAAGGAGAAAAGTTTTGAATAAAACCTATGTCTGTGATGTTATACATGATGAAGAAACTGGAGACCAAATTCTCCAGTTTCCTGAAAAACTAATTGAGCAATGTGACTGGCGAATTGATGATACATTATCATTCAAACATACACCTGAGGGTATTGTATTGACCAATTTAGACTGGCAAAAAAGAAGTAAACGAGCTAAACTTTTAAGGAAATGAAAATGGCTGAAACTAAAAAAGGTAGTACCTTTATTAAACATTATTATTCTCATACATTTGAGGATTGCCCACACTACACGGCAGAAATTACCGTTGATGAGGATGCAAGTCTTTCAGATATGTGTCGTGCTTTTGAATTGTTTTTGAAAGTATCTGGCTATGAATTTTATGGTTATGTTGACATTGTAAAAGATGAAGATGAACCTGTACACAATTATGTTCCTACAGGTTATGTACCTAAAAAAGGAAAGATGGACACCTTTGACGAAAAGATGTAAAGAAGCGGCAGTGGTGGAATAGGTAGACACAACAGACTTAAAATCTGTAGGCGACAGCCGTGCCGGTTCGAGTCCGGCCGGCCGCACCATCTTATTACCAATTATTTGTGGACTTGGTTATTCTATGTGCTAACACTTTACCTTTATTGGTACCGTGTTTAACAATATAACCAGATGTCCCATTTGCATTTATATCAACTTCTTTTCTAGCACCAAATAACACTTTTACTTTTTCTAATAAAGTTTGTGCTTTGTGTCTAGCTTTGAATAAATGGGTGAACCTGTCTGTCATACACCCTCCTTTAGTTAAAGTTAGGTGCGTTTCTTCGGCAATGCCTACTTCCGTCCCAAAATGGGATAAACGATATTAATTATTTATATAACCAAGGATACCAAAAGGCTGATACTAAGTGAAGTGTTTTATGCACGGCCTTCCAATCACATTCTAACCATTCTGTTTCATAGTCATATTCTTGGAAGTTGCCAGCGTTGAATTGTGTGTGTTGCATTGCACTATTTAGTTAACACAAAGTACAACAATCAGATGTTCCACAATTTTCGTGTAAAGGAACTTTATTTCTCTTTAGAGCTTCTTTTAGTTTGACTACCATATCGTAAATCATACTATCTGTGTGATAAGGACCTGGTGTAAATCTTAATCGTTCTGTACCAACTGGCACCGTAGGATAATTGATAGGTTGTACATATATGCCATCTTTGTAAAGTAAGTCGTCTGATATTCGTTTACAAATAACGGCGTCACCAATCATTACAGGTACAATGTGTGATACATTATGCATAACAGGTATTCCTTCTGCTTTCATAATATCTTTGACCTTTTGACTTCTTTCGTATAATTCTTCTCTTAAATAATGATGTTCTCTGACATACTTAACACTTGTCAATGCGCCTGCACAAATAACAGGTGATAATGATGTAGTAAAGATAAAAGCAGGTGCAAGACTTCGTATAGCGTCTAAGAATACTTTTTCACCTGCGATATAACCACCTTGTACGCCAAAGCCTTTTGCAAGTGTACCATTAATGATATCAGGTTTAGCACCAACACTTTCACAAACACCGCCACCATTTTTACCGTAGAGACCGACACCGTGTACTTCATCTATGTAACTGATTGCTTCGTATTGATTACATAAGTCAATAATCTGATTAATCGGTGCAATATCACCGTCCATAGAATAAACACTTTCAAAGACCACACATTTAGGACCTTTGATAGATTGTAAATGATATTCTAAGTCTTGTAAGTCATTATGTTTCCAAATAACTTTGTTTGCTTTTGAATGGCGAATACCTTGTATGATAGATGAATGATTGTTAGCGTCTGAGATATAAGTTAAATCAGGTATCACTTTCGCCATTGTTTCTAAAGTGGTCTCATTAGCATTAAAAGCACTTGTAAACAATAAAGCACTTTCTGTATTATGCAACTTGGCTAATTCTAATTCTAATGCAACATGATAGTGTGTTGTGCCTGAGA
>Ga0222713_10007097_pt1 | contig 10569 bp, 18 predicted proteins | sample C33_649DmetaG_FD_165061 | JGI IMG/M metagenome (GOLD analysis project Ga0222713, IMG submission 165061) | Estuarine water microbial communities from San Francisco Bay, California, United States - C33_649D | ecosystem: Environmental > Aquatic > Marine > Unclassified | place: USA: California... | reverse complement strand
AACTCATAGCCATATTGCTTGATGATAGTGAGCACATCTGCCGAGAAGGCGGAGCTCTGCAAGTCCAAGCCAAATATGTTATTGACAAAATCTTTGTTACCCTTCCTATCACACTGCAATATAAATCTAACATCATCGAAGAATTCTAGCATGGCATCACTACTACCAACACAACCTACCTCTTCATCACGAAAGAATACAACCTTTACATTGTCCAGGTGTTTGAGCATAGTAAGGCATACGAATATACCTACCTTATCATCGCCACCGCAACCACTAGGCATATTAAGCCCTCTATCGAAACCCATTGCACAATAGTCATCATGCATAATCTTGAACCTATCTTGCGGTATAATCTTGTGCACCGTATCCATGTGAGAAACTATGCATGGGTATGAATCTGCCACACCTTTTGATGCATAGATATTTCCGTTATCCATAACGTAATCTATATTCATTTCATCAAGTCTATCCATGATGAAGTTCTCCATGTCGACAGAGTTGTAAGTTTCTGACTGAACGGATAATATGTCTATTAGTAGTTGCTTGTTAAACATTTTCTTCTTCTTTTAATTGTTCTAAATAATCTTCAACAAAATCCTTGTGCACAAGTACGTATGTCTCTACTTCTACCATATCATCTCTATGATATGTACGGCCAGTATGAGCACACTCTTCTGCATCATCTTCGTGAATAGTATCTCCGTCATATGTTTCTTCTGTATCATCTACATGGTAATACTCTCCTCTCGAATCAACATACATAAGACTATGCGAACCTTCTGCATAATAATGTCCGTCTACATAGATAGAATCCCTATCAAGAACCCTAAATCCATCTCTTGTTGATACAGTATTATCTATGTGAGTAGTACCTCTCCAACTTACTTGGTCAGTGCAATAGTCTAGGTATACTGAATCATCTTCACTAATAGTACAATCGCTGAAATCATCATACACGCCATTCTCTTCATAGCCTCCGTCGGTACATCTTAACGTGTGAGTGTAGTCATCATCTCTGTTAGACAAGTATTTGCATGATTGATTGAGATACATAAGGGTATCCATGTACGGATACTCCGAGAAGTCGGCAGTAGATAGCTTTACAGTGGCTGTCCAATCGCTACAAGCGCCACCTTCATACATATCGAACTCATGATGATGGCATGACTGCTGCGACTTGTAATAGTAATCGTTATCGATAGCCCACTTGACAAAAACTTGCCTAACCTTCTCAGGAGAGTAGATAGTATCCATTGCCTTTCTACCATTAGTGCACTCCCATAGTAAAGCCCTGCCTACAATCTTACCAAGCGTATCTTTGGCTACTAACATCTTGATATTGTTCTCCACATAGATGTCGAAGTAATCCTGACACGAGCCATACCGCATACACGAACCCCACAAGTTACTGCCGCTATCTGCTAGTTGACTATAATTATCCTCATAGTAACCCCAACGTATATCTTCGCCTGACAATACTTCTATGGATAGCGTTCTACCTTCTCCGTCTTCATCTCCGTTGATACCTATGTATGACCTTACCATATTACCGAACTGCTCGAAGTCCTTATCTGTCAGCGTAATCTTATGATACAACTCATCTCTTATCTCATCATCTTCATGTAGTATTTTTCTAGCTATCTTGCCTGGCTTCATCTCTTGTCTACCTTCACGTGCCCATCTGCCGCTATCATTAACAACGTGCGGCTTACCCTTTGGCAGATAAGAAAACATCTCTCCACGCATAGTTACATAGTCACAAAACAAACTCTTGTCAGAATAGTTAAGCATTAAGCTGGCTACTATACTATGATTCTCCAACTCCCTTAACATAGAGCGTGTTGATTCGCTGAATGTAACGAGCCTCTTCTCTCTAATCATATACAACTCACGAACCCTAGCACGCTTATCCTCCTCCTTCTGCTCTTCAATAATCTCTTGAATACGTTCAGCGTGCCTATGCTCTTCTAAATACTTATCATAAATATCATTCCAATACTGATGACCTTGTGGCGTACGTTCCCAATGCATAGTAGATGTAATAGCACTAGCCATTGATACGTACATCGTAGTGTCTTCTACATCGTGACCATAATGCCTACAACTACCACTCCTTACATTTTCCAGGGCTTGTGTCTTGTACGGTTCAGGTAACTCATTGAACCAATCAATACAATTTTTCATAAGATTTATTTAGAGGTTTAGAAATTTATCCGTGTATCCCGTTTCGCTTTTTCTTGCGTCTCTTACTATCAGTATGGCAAACACTACTGACATGATGGGTATTACTACTAGCATGTTACTTTCTTTTTAGTGAATAAAGATTTTACCGCAGCTCCTACAATGAACAGACCTAACCCAATAAATAAAGTAAACAGCGTATCGTGTACGACGTGCAATAGATTTGACATAGCTTAATTGTTATTTATTAATTGTTATTGATGATAAAATTTAATTCTTCTTTTAACCGCTTGACGCATAGCTTTTTAGTAAAATATGCCTTGTCTCCTGGCTGACCGTCTATTTTGTATTCCCATATAGTACCCCTATGAGTTCTATGGCTACATACAGAAATAAAAAAGCCGGATACTATTGTTGTATAGTTGCCGGCTCCAACCCTTCTAAATATCATGTGCTTACATTTTAGAATCTTTTAAGTTTATTTTTCCTTACATCTTTATAGCTGTAATAATAAAGTGCACTTGATAAGTAGCCTAATATAGATGCCATTGTAATTACTCCAAAGCTAACCGCTCCGACCTCCAATGTTGCAAATAATAATAGGATAATAAATGTGGTAACTATTGCCAATGCAACAGATACTAATAAGTAAGATTGACCTTCCTTCATTTGTTTAATTTTAATGATTAAATAAAATAGCGCCATACTATAATTGAATATCACGGCTTTACCGGTATGGCTATAAAAGAAAAGGAGCAAAGAAATTAATCTTTGCCCCTTCTAATATATGTTATGCTTATTTTTTATAGTGGGCTTTATATTGCTATCTATAAAGCGTTACCACTTTGCACGGCTTTACCTATCTACCTTATTCAAGGGCGTGAAGTTATATTCTCCGTGCTCAATGTTACCTAATTACATTGGGGCAATTTTATGCCGTATACCTTGCTAATTAGCAAAGTAAAGGGCAAAGGTTCAATAAATCAAAGATTCGGCAAAATTTATAGGCTTATGCTATCTATGTGCAGCGGCTATAAACATACGGCAATTTTGAAGCGAAATTGCATAACTAATTGGGGGTACATAAATATCCGATATTTGCAGCGGTCTATTTGCAACCGCTTAATATACCCCAAAAAACTACCTTAATTTTCGCATAATTCGGCAAAGGTTAGACGCTTATTTGCAGCATCTTTGTAGGCTTGTTTAATAGCCGAAATTTTAGGTAGGTTCTGCATATCGAGTCCCTCAACTTCCGGCGCAAATTGTACCCGAATAGCTTTAAAGATAGCTTTCGCCGTGCTTACTGAATCACCCTTCATTACTTCGCTACCTTCAACAAGTACGGAGCCTGACTCGTTTACAACAGACATTGCCCACTCAATAGGCTGCCCCTTTGCAATACCCTTAAACATACTGCCAACTAACTGACTGAATAAAGGCGTTAACCCTTTACCCCAAGTTTCAGTATCATTTACGGAAATTTCAGCGTGTCTAGTTAAGCCTGAAAAATTTGCGCCTTTTGAATTTACAAAGGTTGCAGCGTCAATGGTGAAATTTACTTTTGTCATAAAACATAATTTTTGTGCTCGTTAAAATTTTTGAGCGGTGAATGAATAGGAGCGCAATATACATAGAGCGGAAAATATAAGTCAAGGTTAAAATGATGAGCGGTAAAAAAGACAGGATAAGCGGTAAAAATATTTAAATAGAAGGTAAAAAAATGTATGGCAAAGTAAAAAATAAGGTAGTAATATAATGATGAAATAAGGGTAAAATATAGAGCGAATAAAGTAACTATATAAGGGTATAAAGTAGCTGCAAAAAATAGGGGTATAAAGTGGAAAGTATAAGGGTATGAAATAGGGGTATATGTAAGAAGGTTTGACGCAGTAACGCAGCCAACAATTTACCAGTTAAAATGCTAAAAAAATTAGTAAAGTTTACCCAAAATTGTTAGTACTAAAAAATTTAGTGCCAATGCTAAAAATATTAGACAATTTCGTATGAAATAAAATTTCCATATGTAAAGAAACGCCAACAAATTAAAAAAAATTCATATGCGAAGGGTACACGGGTACGAAAACGCAATTACCCGAGCGGTACGCCTGGGCCGGTGTAAAAAGTTAACCCCACTCGGTCATACATTTCACATTTTTTCAACAACCAAAATCGCTCATATTTTACATTTTAGAGGGTACTCTATTTTACGAATTATTAGAGACCATTTGCCAAAATCCGTAACAAAATAGGTCCAAATTCGGAAGTATATCTTGCTATTTAGCAATACTCCGGCATGCAATGAAACAGTTAAACAAGGTCATATTAGAAACCTATGTGTTTTTTGAGTAAAAAAACAACACATATTAGGGACTGTTTTAAGCCTTTATTTATTAGAAAAGTAACTATTAATATACATTAAGAAGGAAATGTTATAACTCATTGATTATTAACACTAGGATAGAAAAATTTTTTTCTTTAAAAGAAAGAATTTACGTTTGTAGATATGAAACAGAAAGAATACCTACAAAATCCATTTAAGCCTACAGGCATAGAGTTGAAAGAGTATATGACCTCAGATAGTGAGACAATAACGATTGACCCTAACACAGGAGAACTCTACTCTATGAAGAAGCTTCCTAAAAATAAAAAGGTGCTTCACGATTCAAAGATATATATAAAACTGTTCCAGGACAAATCAGACGTATTGATGAATCTTCCATACCAAAGCATGAGAATATTCTTTTACATATGCTCTAGAGTAAGACCTATGAGAGACTATGTATTTCTCAATAAGGATGATATTACGGCTGTTTTAGGCAATATGTCTGAACCAACATTCAGACTTGCTATTAATGGTCTTATTGAGGCTAATGTGGTTGCCAGGAAGATGGGCTCAAGTTTAGAGTACTGGTTGAATCCTGATATCATGTTTAATGGAAGCAGACTCAAGCTAGTGGAAAATCACAAAATGATTTAAAGCATATCTTTGCATACAGAATAAAGTAAAAATGAAAAGTACTGTAAACAAAGCCGGCAATTATACCAAGCCAACTATGAGAAAAGGCTTGTTTGAGAAAATCAAAGCAGGTACTAAAGGTGGTAACGCTGGAGAGTGGTCTGCAAGAAAAGCTCAAATGTTAGCAAAGGAGTATAAAGCTAAGGGAGGAGGATATAAGTAGTATGGCAAAGAAGGAAACACAACAAAGCTTAGATAGGTGGACTAATCAGAAATGGACTACAGCGTCAGGAAAGCCATCTAGCAAAACAGGAGAGGTCTATGCTCCGGCAAAGACAATATCCAAGTTGAAGAGTACTGATGAAGGTAGAAGGAAACTTGCAGCAGCCAATGCTACAAAAAGAGCAGCAACTAAAGCAGGTAAGCAATTCGCGAATCACGGATTACATAAAGGTAAAAAAAGATAACATGCAAGAAAAAGAAAAAAGGCCTAACAACAGAAAAGTTGGCGAAACAGGTAAGGCTAGTATGGCTAGCAAGTTTGAAGAAGCTATGCAGAAGGAAAGGGATACCGTACTGAATAGAGCTAAAAAAAGAGAAGCAGCAGAAAAAGCTAAAACTCCTAGTATAAATATTAAAAGAGTAACGGAGATAATTAAAAAGAAAGGAGCTGCTCCAAAAGTTGCACCTATGAAAGAAGCAATAAAAAAGTCAATAGAAGAAGGTAACTCTGAAAACTCTATGATGAAAGCTTTAATTAACAGATTTAAAAGCTAGTAAATGGCAGACACTAATCCTAAACCTAAACCATCGTTATTAAGACAACTGTTTTCGATTTATCCTGCAGTAACTAAATCATTTGTGCAACTCCCAACGATTCCAATACAACAGGCTGCTAAAAGCATAAACATGCGTATCAATGAGAATTTAGCAAAAAATGCTGACCCGTATACGTATGGAGGACAAAGCTCTGGAGATGGTTTAATGGATAAGATAAATTTTGGAATAGGTGCAGCTAATAAATATATAAGAGCTGGTGTATTAAATATAAAAGACCCGGGTAGAACTAAAATGGAAGAAAATCCAGATAGTCAAGATATGTTAAGAATGGATTTACTTAATCTATATGCCGGCAAGCCACAAAAATACAACTCTGTAGCAAAATCTCAATACGCTCCAAGTACATCAAAGGATAAGAACAAAACATATTACACTTCAACTGAAGCGGAAGATGACTTATTATCTAGAACTCTATCTAGTGAAGCGTTGAGTAAGCTATCTAAGGGTATAAAATCAAAGAAAGACTTAGAAGCCGCACTATCTAGTGCAGGTCAAAAATCGGATATAGGATACCAGACAACTGTTTCAGGACTTGGTAAGGCTACATTTGATTTTGGAGAAGATGAGAAGGGGCCATATATGAGCTATTATGATAAGTGGGACTTAAACCCATTAACAGGTAAATCTTCTGGTATAAAATTAGGGAAGTCGGCAGATGATTTTGTTGTAGGTTTAACAGAGGCGTTAGGTGCAACACCTCCTGAATTGTATGGTAGAATATACTTTGATAAAAAGACGGGTAGACCTATTGACCCTAGGCATCAAATAATATTCGACAAGGCTGTATCTAATGCAAAAGAAGTTGAAGCATTTAATGCAGCACCAGCTAGTACAGGTAAGCCTGTATCATCAGGGTTTAGTGGCCTGATGAAGAAAAAGAAGAAGTAGTCTTTTTATGATAAGCCTTCCTATATAAGAATATAGTATAGGCTGGCCATAAGAAGCAAAATATAATAACATTAACTTCTTTGTATGTTAGGTGTGTTACATCAGCTATAGAGTGTAACAGGTCGACGCATAAATAGAATAGTGTTTCCATAAGGCAATATTAAAGAATGAATTTGAAATAAATAGTAATTTTAACAAACTTTAACAAATGGCGAAGGTAAAAGGCGATAGCGTAAAAACGAATTTTGGTAAGAGAAAGGGAGGTTCTGCAAAGAAATCCTATAATAAGCATTCACCTAAGCCAAAGCAATATAGGGGGCAAGGAAGATGATAAACCTAGATAGACTAACTAAACTAAAGAAGAGGTACGGATTCACTGAATTCAACAAACCCAAGCCATCTGACGATAGTACACATAAGAGAATGGTACTAGCTAAGGAAGGTGACAAGGTTAAACTTGTTAGATATGGTGCTAAAGGATATTCTTCAAACTATTCAGACGAAGCTAGACAACAATATAGAAAGCGCCACGCTAAAGAAGCCAACTCATCTAAGTTAACAGCAGGTTGGTGGGCATTCCACGACCTATGGTCAAAAGGCTCTAAAGTTTATAGAGACGGAAAAAGTTCCGGCAAAGGAGAGCGTTTCAAGTAAATATATTCATATCTTTGCTATAAATCAAAGTATGAAGCAAGATAGATTAAACGAGGCTGTTATTGCCTCTATAGAGTATATGCTTAAGCCATACGGTGTTAGCATGTTACACATTTCACAAAATCCAATAATAGAAGGGAAACACTGGTTTCATTATTACACATTCAAATCCAAAGAGCAGTTCGAGGATTGGAGAGAGCAAACTATTGCCATTTTTAGAAAGCACGCCAAAGTTTCAAAATCAGCAGCAAAGAAATATTTTAACCAATTAAATCTACAATATGGACTCAGAGAAGATTACTCTACAGAGCCTGAAACCACTGAGGGGTAAGGTACTCGTAGGTGTCAACTACGATGAGAAGAAGGAACATAAACTAGCAGATGGTGTTTCTATTCAAGTTGAGCGTCAGTTTGACTGGGATGGTAAGATGTCTCAAAATACATTCGGAATCATTATGCATGATTATGAGAATGTAAAGAGTGGTACTATGATTGTAATAAATCACAATGCTTGTATCAAAGAAACTTGTCTTCCTGTTAAATACGGGAAGTATGATATATACTCTATTGATGCGGCTCAAGTATACGCATATGTAATAGACGGAGTGCCTCATCCTTTTGATGGATACTTCTTGGTAGACAGGCTAGAAGAGGTAAAAGAAAAATCTGTTATCTATACCGAACATACTGAGAAGAAACATATTCATAATAAGTTCTTGGTTAAAGAGATAGGCGTTAACGAAGACATCAAAGAAGGGGATATAGCCATCTGTTATACGATGTCTGATTATGAACTTCCGTATAACAATAATGGAAGATTAGAGTATCTAATAAGAGTAAAGGTTAGAGATGTTGTAGCAATAGAGAATTTTGATAAAACAAAGTATGCAATCTATGAAAAGTGATAAGGATAGTTTAAAAGAGATAATAGAGATTATAGAAAAAGACCACATCATTGGTTCTTACTATCAGCTTCAAAAGAAGCTAATGGAGATTAATAAGCTATTAGACGTAACTGACTTATCTCAAATAAACCTAGATAACAAAGATGATGGAACATGGGAAAGAATCATGAAGCTGTTTAGCTCAATAGGTGACATTAACGATGTTCTAAAAAAACTAAGAATAGATAATGGACTTACAGGAAACAAAGAAGAAGACATCAAAAAAAGCAAATCCATCATCGAAAGATTTGCTCAATAGATTAGAGCACTTTAAAGCTAAATCTTCTGAACTTTCTAAAAAGTTAAGTCTATTGAAACTAGACCAAAAGAGGTTAGTGGAAAGGAGTGCAGGATATAGGAAGGAGGCTAGGATAAAGAAATTCGCTCCTATTAATGTTACGCATGACGCAAAGACTATTTCTAGGTATATGCTGTTTACTCGTAACTTAGAGAAAGCGACAGGTGTAAGTGTATCTAATATGGGTATATTAATATGGGCATCTTGCTATGAGAGATTCTGTTATTCAGATTATATGAAAGACGGAATAGCTAATAGCAATTCTTATTTTATATTTATTAGATATGCTATGGAGAATAATTACATCGGAAAACATAAAAACATAGAGAACGCTAAAACATACTTTATAACACCTCTTGGTACAAAGACCGCAAACTCTTTTATTAAGTACATGAAAAAGAACGTATGATAGAAGAGATATATGGCATAAAATACGAACTACCCGAAAAGCCTAAACTAATAGAAATAGGTAACAGCGAATTGGATAAAGAGGACCAATACTTTAGGCTAACGCAACTACCCGAATATTTAAGAGATGTAGAGTTTGATGATAATGGTAATGCCATATATAACGAACAACAAGAGGAGTTTATTGTAAAGGAAATCAAAAGGATAAATGAAGGTTATTGGTTTTTTAATTACGGTGAGCCAACATACATAACTGGTTTACATTATTTCTACTTGAACTATTGGACACTAGAAGACGGAAGTAAACCGGATTACAGAGAAGTAGATAGAAGATGGTTTTACTATCAAGACCACTGCGAAACATTAAATCATTGCTTTGGTATTGTTAGAATAAAGAAGCGTAGAGAGGGTGCCACATCACAGGCTACATGTTATCTTGTATGGAAATCAATTACCAAGAAGAAATCATTTTGTGGTATAGTTTCTAAAACAGGTAAAGATGCGAGCGACGCATTTATCTACATGGTAATGAACGGATACAGGAGCCTTCCTGTTTATCTTAAACCAAGAGCAGAAGATGAAGACACAAAGACCGAACTTGTATTTGGGAAAAGAAAAGCAGAAAGATAAAAGTAAGAGAGAAGGGTCAAATGTTTGATGATGACATTGGTATTGAATCAAAGATAAATTGGAAGAATACTGCACTCAACTCTTATGACTCTGGAAGGGTAACCGCTCTACTAGTAGATGAGGGCGGTAAGTATCCGGCAGAGGTTCCTATCAATCAGTATTGGCCTATCGTTAAGAAGACCCTGGGGAAGGGTGCGTTTAGAGTAGGTTTCTGTTTGATGCCATCTACTGCCAACGATTCTAAATCAGGTGGTGAACCATATAAGAAACTATTTGATGAATCTAACCACTTTGAAAATGAATATACCGCTACAGGTCTTTATAGATACTTCTGTCCTGCTTATGATGGGTACGAAGGTTTTATAGATAGGTACGGCAAATCAATAATAGAAAATCCTACACCTGAGCAAAAAAAGTACATCAAGGAAAAGCTCGGCATGAATATAGATTGCGGAGCTAAAGATTTCTTGATGAGACAAAGGTCATTAATATCTGACCCTACATTATTAGCGGAGGAGATAAGAATGAATCCATTCACAGAAGAAGAGGCATTCATGATTGACCAAAAGAGATGCTACTTTAACTCCGAGAAGATATACAATCAAATAGAAAAAATAGAACAGGATAGAGTTATCCCAAGAAGGATAAGGTTATACTGGAAGTCAGAAGGTGTTGTGGATTGGTCAGATGATAAAGAAGGAATGTGGTCTGTTTACGAGATACCTGAAAAGGAACTTCAAAATAAGAAACTAGACGACAGGAAG
>Ga0222713_10007096_pt1 | contig 10572 bp, 18 predicted proteins | sample C33_649DmetaG_FD_165061 | JGI IMG/M metagenome (GOLD analysis project Ga0222713, IMG submission 165061) | Estuarine water microbial communities from San Francisco Bay, California, United States - C33_649D | ecosystem: Environmental > Aquatic > Marine > Unclassified | place: USA: California... | reverse complement strand
CTTTTATATTTTTACAAATGATGGAGTATTTAAAAGCAGGGCATTATGTATTTCCACCTGAACATTTTTTATCAGTACACTTTAGTAAAGTACGTGTTCAAATAAGAGAGTTTCCAAACTATATGATTATTACAAGAATTTCAAAAGGAACTGCACATGAAGTTTATAATAAATTTGTCTCACCGCCTGAAGAAAAACTTTTTTGGAGTGATGAAACTGATTTTTTGCCAGACCCAAATGGTAATTTTAAAAAAACAAGTATTAAAGATGATTTTATCGTTTAATTAAGTAATGATATATTTAATTGAAAATATACCATTATGAATATAGAAAACAAAATCAAAGATGTAATAGAAATGTTAGAAGATGGTATCTCATTTGAAGATTGGGGTAGAGTTGAAGATGCTAGAAAAGAATTAACATTTCTATTTGAAGAAATAGAATCTACACTCCCGTTAGATGAATGGGATGAAGATACGGAAGATTATAAATAATTTTGAAAAGAAAAAAAATACTAATTACGGGATTTCCACATTCCGGGACTTCAATATTAAAGTCTAAACTAGGAGAATGTCCTAATTTATACGAATGTGTTTATGAAGAATCATTTGTAAAAGAAGAACATATAGCAAAGGAGCAAGGTAAAGAATACATTCTTACAAAAACTCCAATATTACCAATTGATATTAGAGCGGGTGGCATACACTTTACAAGAGTTCCTGAAAGTAGATATTATGAATATATTATTATTTTAGTGGTTCGTAATCCTTGGAATGTTTTTACTTCTTTAATAAAAGATGGTAAAGACCCTTTAAATAAATTTGAAGTAAATCAAAGTCAAGATTATCATATAAGACTTAGTGAATGGCTTGTTGCTTCTCAATTTTTTTTAAATGCAAAACAAAGTAAATTAGAAGATGTTTATACTATAAAGTATGAAGATTTTTTTACAAATAATTTTGAAAATCTTTATAGATTAATGGATTCTATTGGGTTGCAATATTCTGAAAATATATTTAGTGAAAAAACAAAAAATTATATTCACGCTCCTGGTGTAAATTATGATAACATAGACCCTAATGATGTATCATATGCTAAAAATAGATTAGAATTGAGAACTTGGCAAATTAATCAACCTTTCCAAAATATGAATGGTGAAGTTAATATACCAGAAGAACTTAATAAATTACTAACTGAATCGGATATTGTTCAGGAATTGGGATATACTGACCCACGTCTAACTCATTGATTTTCAATCACTTATATAACTCATTGATTTCCAACATATTATAACTCATTGATTTTCAATGACTTAAAAAATATTTCAAAAAATATTTGGTGGTCTCAAAAAACCTTCGTATATTTGAGAATATTCATTAAAAATCAAAACCCCTTTATATGAGTTGGTACACAGACTTTAAGACAGGTACAAAAGACCACATCGCTCGTGGTTCGTCTAAAAAAAGTAAATCATACAAAAGTTATGGAGCATCCTCTTGGTGGATGGACGATTGGGATTACTCCCCAACGGTTTATTCTTCATACTCTAAAAAAGAGATTGAAAGTAAAAACCTTTATAAGATGGCCGCACATCGTAGAGCTATCGCTAACTTCGTAAATATCGTAACAGGTCAAAATATACCTGTAAAATTTTCAACCAAAGGTGATTCATATACCGATGGTAAGACTGTAACTATTTCCGCTAAGATTGTTGAACCGAATGAGTTTGACCCGGCGGTAGGTTTGGCATTGCACGAAGGTTCACATATTAAACTTTCTGACTTTTCTCTATTGAGAGAATTGGAAGTAGCGATTCATCGTAAGATTGGTGGTGAAAAGTACAAAGAGTTTGGTGAATTGGCAACCGTTAAAAATATGAGTGGTTGGATATATGTGGTAAAAGATATTCTCAACTATGTAGAAGATAGAAGGATTGATAACTACATATACAAATCAGCGCCCGGTTATAGAGATTACTATCGTTCAATGTACGATAAGTACTTCAATGACCCTGCTATTGATAAGGGTATGAAATCTGATGAGTTTACCGAAGAAACTTTTGAATCGTATATGTTCAGATTGATTAACTTACATTCAACTTTCAGTAAACCAAACGCTCTTAAAGAGTTACCTACAATTGCTCGTATCATTAAATTGAGTGAGATTAGTAGATTGAAAACAACCGATGACGCGCTTGGTATTGCATTGGAAGTGTTTGAAGTTATCTTAAAAGCTATTGACCCGATTGATAATTCAAAACAAAGCGGTAATGGTAAAGGCCAGACCGGACAAGGTAGTAATGGTTCACCGCAAGCCGGTGAAGGTGAGCAAGAAGCTGGTGAAGATGATATTGAAGTGGATATGAATGGTGAAGGTGGTAGTGATGGTATGGGTAGTGAAAGTGGTGATGATGATACCGATGGGGATGGTGATGGTGAAGGTGATGATAATGGTATTGCCGAAGATGGTAAAGGTGTGAAAGGTAAGATAAAGATTACACCAGGAAATGGTAATGGTAAACTCGCTAAAGGTAAACTCTCTCAAAGACAGCTTGATATTATTCGTAAGAAGATTGAGAAACAAAAGGAATTTCTACGTGGTAACATTAAGAAAACCAAAGTTACCCAATCAGAACAAAACCAATTGAGTAACATTGAACAAAGTGGTGCTGAATTGAAAGTTGTTGGGCAAACTTATACAACACGATATGGTGGAACTACCAAAGGTATTGAGTGTGTAGTAGTGAAGAAGATGACACGTTCTCTAATGGAACAATCAAACTTTCCACTTACTAGCAATAGATATTCATCTAAACCTGAAGAAGATACACTATATTCTCAATACGAAAACGAAGTATTGGAAGGTATCCGAATTGGGACATTGTTAGGTAAGAAATTGCAAGTTAGAGGTGAGAGTAGAGATACTATATTCAATCGTCAATTGATTGGTAAATTGGATAAACGAATGGTATCTGCTTTGGGGTATGGTAATGAGCACGTTTTCTTTACTAAGGAAACTGACCAATTCAAAAAAGCTAACCTACATATTTCGGTAGATGCTAGTGGTTCAATGGGTGGTAGTAAATGGAAGAAAACAATGATGAACATCGTGGCTTTGGCTAAAGCTGTGGATATGATTCCTAATTTAACACTCCAGATTTCATTCAGAACTACAACTGACCAATTACCTTATGTGGTTATCGCATATGATAGTAGAGTTGATAAGTTTATCAAAGTGAAACAATTGTTCAAATACTTAACACCCGGTGGAACTACACCTGAAGGTTTGTGTTTTGAAGCAATTATGAAAAATATGGTTGGTAGTACAACTGATATGGATAGTTACTTCCTAAACATTTCTGATGGTGAACCTTACTTCCACGGAAAGGATATGAGTTATAGTGGTGATTCGGCTGCAACACATACCTACAAAATGGTGAAGATGATTGAAGGTATGGGTATCCGTGTATTGAGTTACTTTGTAAGTGATTACTCGGATGGTGAAAATAGTAGTTCTGGCTATACATTCAAAAAATCGTATGGTAAAGCGGCATCATTCATCAATGTTACTAATGTAAATGAAGTGACCAAAACAATGAACCGTTTATTTATGGAAAAAGCGTAACTGATTGATTATCAACGAGTTAGGAAATCACTCCTAACTCATTGATTTTCAATGACTTATAACCCAAAAAAAAATTTGGTAGATTCGGGAACATTTCGTATCTTTACTATGTTCAGTTGAGAAACCAATTGAGATATTTTATTATTAATTATTATAAACCCCTTAGTTATGAAAAGTTCTAAAAAGGACAAGGTAGTTAACCAGATTTTCAAAGTAGTGAAAGTTGGTGCACATTTTAAACTTGCTAACACTGCCGGCAAGATTGTAGGTACTAATGGTATTGGTACTCCTACCCGTAAAAAAGCTTATGAGACTGGAAAAGCTCTTAGGCAAGTAGTTGGTAAAGGTGGAAAGATTTCCTACCGATTAACCGAAATGAGTGAATTTGAAAACTTAGTTGCTCCACTAAAAAGTAACGCCGAAGTGAATGTTGAAAAGTTGGATTCTCACAAAGAGATTACCGATTTCATCCATACCGAAAGTGTGAAATTGAAACCTGAAGGATTGGTTATTTCTGACCTTAAATGGAAGTACCTTATTCGTTCAGCTGTGAGAGCTAAAAATATTATGATGACTGGACCTGCTGGTTGTGGTAAAACAATGGCGGCTAAAGCACTTACCAAAGGATTGAAAAGACCTGATTTCTATTTCAACCTTGGTGCAACACAAGATGCTAGAGCAACGTTGATTGGTAACACACACTTTGATAGCAAGAAAGGTACATTCTTCTCTGACTCTGCTTTCGTTAAAGCAATCAAAACTCCAAACGCTGTTATCCTATTGGATGAGTTGAGTAGAGCACATCCTGACGCTTGGAATATCCTTATGACTGTGTTGGATTTGGGACAACGTTATCTTCGTTTGGATGAGGCTGAAGGTTCACCTGTTGTGAATGTAGCTGAAGGTGTTACCTTTATCGCTACCGCTAACATTGGTGGTGAATATACTTCAACGCGTGTTCTTGACCGTGCGATTCTTGACCGTTTCACTACAATTGAAATGGATGTATTGAACGATGAGCAAGAGATGAACTTATTGAAGTATATGTATCCTACTGTGAACGAAGATGATTTGAAAGCAGTTGCTGAAATTGCTCACCACACTCGTGAAGTAAGTAAAGGTGGTGATGGTAAGTTGAGTACCGGTATTTCAACCAGAGCTAGTGTAGAAACCGCTGGGTTGATTTACGATGGATTCAGCTTGTTTGAAGCGGCTGAAATTTCAATGTTTCCATTCTTCTCAAACGATGGTGGTCCTGATAGTGAGAGAACTTATGTGAAGCAATTGGTTCAAAAGTATGTAAAGGATGATAAAGCTGATGAGGCATTATTCACCGAACCAACTTCAGATGATAGTGAGAAGATTGTTTGGTAATTTAAGGGGTTAAATCCAAACATACGGTGGGTAGCTTCGGCTATCCACCATTTTTTGTAAACAACATTTTTTATATATGAAAAGAAGTTATTATGAATTTTGGGCTAAACGATTTATGAAGGATGGCCTTAAAGCAATCAAAGTGATAATTGGATTGGGATTGGCATTTAGTTTCGGCTATTCAGTTAATTTGCCAATTGGTATCTTATTTTTTGGTTGGGTATTAGTAGAATCATTATTAGATAAAAATTAAAAAAACACAAAGTGAAAAAATTTAGTATTAGTGAATTGCTTATTATAGCAGTAACCGTAGTTTGTATTTTTGTAAGTGAATACATTTACATGTTTCAAAACAATCCAACAAAGGCTATATTCATCGGATTATGGCCACCTACAATTTTAGGGTTGGTGAATTTTATTAATTCAAAAAGAAAGTAAAATGGAAAATTTAGACATTATAATCTTAACTTCAATTTTATCAACGTTATTTATTGTGTTTGGTATTGTTGTAGTGAGAGAGTTAAGTAAACCTGAAAGTGAACTACAATCTTCAAAAGAAGGTGGTCCACGTGCAGATTTTATCCGTTTCGTTGGTAGATTGTTTGATGAAGAAGCAACAAAGAAAATGACTAAGAAAGAAAAGAGAGCTATGTATGGTGCTATTAAACGTACAATGGCTGATATGGAAAGTGATGGTGTGTATTTCTCACCTGAAGATAAAAAAGCATTGGAACAAAAAAGAAAGGAAATGACTTGTGAGTATAGTGGTTTACCTTCTGTAAAGGCCTATGTGAACGAAGATTTTTTTAATGGACATTCATAGTATATGTTAAAGAAAGCAAACGAAAACGAAGTAATTGATTCCTTTGAGAAGAAGAAAAGGATTAGAGATGCGGCGAAATACTATGGCCTATTTTTAGAATCATTAGGATTTGATTATGAGGCTGACCCGCAAACAATAGAAACTCCTTTGAGAGTAGCTAAAGCTTGGGTAGATGATTTGGTAAAAGGTAGTATGACCGAAGCACCAAATATAACTACATTCCCAAATGAAGAAGGGTATGATGGTATTGTTATTCAGACGGGTATCAAAGTGAATTCAATGTGCGCACATCACAACTTACCGTTCTATGGATATGCAGCTGTAGCTTATCTACCTGAAAAGAATGTAATTGGATTGAGTAAGTTGAATAGGGTTGTTGATTGGTTTAGTAGAAGGCCACAAATGCAAGAATCACTAACTGCACAAATACACAAATTCTTAACTGAGAAGTTGGAATGTGAGAGTGTAGCAGTATCAATTAGTGGACATCATCTTTGTTGTGGTATGAGAGGCATTCAACATCCTGATTCTCTAATGACTACAAATAAATTTAGTGGTAGGTTTTTGGATAGTGATAATTTGATTAGAGAAGAATTTATGAACGCAATTAAAATGAATAACTTAAAATAAAATTTTATGGCTAACGAAACAAAAGAATGGATGGATAAGTTAGTGAAGAATTATCGCATACCAGACGAACAACCAAAAGAAAAGAAAGAACCGGTAAGGTTATTAAAAGAGTCCCAACTTCGTATCATAATGGAGAGGGATAAAAAAGATTTGGATAAAAAGAAATAATTTTGTATATTTGTAAAAAGTATTTGTTAATCTTAAACTAAACAAAGTGAAAACATTTAAAGACTTGGTTTTCAATGAACATCCTAATCATTTGGGTGGTGTTCAAGCTCGTATCACATTTGATAATGGATATGGAGCATCTATCGTATCAACTCCTTATACCTATGGTGGTGATAAAGGATTGTATGAATTGGCTGTATTTGGTAAGAATGGACATATTACATACGATACTCCTGTTACCGATGATGTACTGGGATATTTGAAAGAGGAAGAAGTTACAAAAATTATGCAACAAATTCAATTGTTAAAGTAATGAGATTTGCAGGAACTAAAAGGCAACAATACACAACGGACAGAGTTCGTAAGATGCGAATGGAACGAGCGCTTATTAAGGCTAAAAAAGATGGTGTGAGTGATTCACAAGTACAAATCTATTTAGGTAAGTTACAAGCTGCCGGACATATGAAAGTGAATGGTTTTAAGAAAATGAGTATTGATAGTAAACCGATGGGTATAGGTATTCAACCTGATACGGCATATCATAAAACTATGAATGTGGAATTTGAGATGTACAATCAGCAGGGTATGAACGATAGACCACATTTTGCAGGTTATCTTCGTTCAGCATCGGAAGTAGATAAACAATATCAATTAAAAGGATGGTTCAATGAAGATGGTACAATCAGAATTGAACTTGTAAATTAATTAAAATGAAAACATTTATAACAATCCAAAATTTGGATAAAGTAAAAGGTATTAATCTAATGGGCTCTTATGAGAATATGTGGACATTAGATAAAGTAATTAATGGTAGAGACATTTATACCTTTCATTTTACTAGTGAAAACAAAGGTAATAGAGTTCTTAAATTAAAAAGAGAAATGCACGATATTGGTTGCTGGAAGATTTCGGGATTCAGAAGTTTTGATTTAGTTAGTATGAGAACTTTAAAAAATCCTACTTTAATGGTACCCGTTTTTGCTAACTTATTAGATTAATAGTTATGGGATATAATCCGTATAGATGGTGGACTAAAGGTAGACCTAATAAACCACTTAAAGTAGAAGCACCACTCCTACTGAAAATCAGAAATGGTGACTTTGATTATTCATATATGTTTGCAGAATCTAAAATGATGAGAGAATCTTCTCAAAAAGCATATGAACAAACTTATAAGAATTATGGTGGTACTGATGAGAAAAATAGAGAGCAGGCTGCATTGGAAGCTAGTAGAATGAAAAGAGTAAAAGCTATTAAGTTAGAATTGGAAGCCGCTAGAGATGAGGAAATGATATTGTGGAAGTTGAGGATGGAATTAAAGAAGGAATTCGGAAAGGATTTGTGGGATAAAGCGATGGAAAGACAGAGAGGAAAGGGAACGTTAGAAGATTTATACGAATGGTATCGTAAGAATAGTAAAGTAAAGAACCCACAGTCAATTCAGGATATTCAATTAAGAAAACCGAATACCAAAGGGTTAGAATATTTATTCTAAACGAAACGTTAATATGAAAAATTTAATAAAGTTAGATTCTATCAACGTATGGGCTGGACCGTTAGGTATTATGAATTGTGATGAGGATGGACAACCAATATTAGAGGAATCAAAAAGTTGGGATGTGATTGAACCGGAATGGTTTCAACACTTATCCAATGAAGATAAAGATTTAGTAAACACAATTATTAATAACAAAAACAACAAAGACTAGTTATGGAAATCGTAAAGAGCAGATTTGGACAAGAAAGAAGTATTGAAAGAATCAATCTGAACAAAGTTAGAGTGTTAGGAGAGTCACAATTTGTGCGTAAATCAACAAATAAGAATGGGGATGTAACCCTATTTGATTTTGAAGGTGGACCAGCTTATACATTAGGTGGTAAGTTGCATTTTGAAAAGATGGCATGGAAGATTAAAGGGATTGAACCAAAGGAAAGTGGTTACAGAGACCTTTATGAGGTGAACCTTCACATAGAACCAATGTATTAATGGACACATTAGACCCGAGACAACAGGAGGAGTTGGAAAGACTTAATAAAGCTTTGGAAGAACAAAAGTTTTTACCAGAAGATAAAAAACTTCTCAGAAGAAAAATGTATAACCCCCAAACCGGAGAATTACAACTTTTTGTAGATAATGGTAAGGGTGGAGTAAAATTAACATCAGTAAATCTACTCGGTGATTAATGAACGAATCCGAAGGATGAGTCGTAGAGGGTAAAATTTTTTGATAGTGATATTTAAGAGTATGAAACTATTACTCTTAAAAATTGAAGCAGCCTTTATAGCTTTTGGAATATCAATGTATAACTATTTCAAAGGTGGTAATAGGCCTTGGTATTAGAAACTAAAAACTAAATAATATGGCATACGGTGAAAAGGTAATAGACCATTACCAAAACCCGCGCAATGTTGGTACCTTGGATAAGAGTAAATCAACGGTGGGGACAGGGTTAGTTGGAGCACCTGAATGTGGTGATGTGATGAGACTCCAAATAGAAATAGAAGATGGTATCATTAAAGATGCCAAATTCAAAACTTTCGGATGTGGTTCGGCAATTGCGGCTTCATCCCTAGCAACTGAATGGTTGAAAGGTAAGAGTGTTGAAGAAGCGGCGAAGTTGGATAATATGGAGATAGTTGAGGAATTGAACCTACCGCCGGTGAAGATACATTGTTCGGTACTTGCGGAAGATGCGGTTCATGCGGCTATTAATGATTACCGAACAAAGAACGGATTAGAACCAATTAAATTTGAAGAAAAATTTCACTAATTATGAAAGAATGGATAGCTAAATATCAGAAGGCAATTGTAGGAACTGGCGCAGTAGCCGTTCTTATCCTATGTTATTTTCAACAAAAGGAATTAAGTAAGTTAAGAGAGGAAAACAAAAACTTAGGACATCATATAGTTGAACAGCACGGATTAAATGCCGATTCGCTAAGAAATGAAGATTTTATTAAAGGTACGATTATTACACGTTATGAATTAACTTTGGAGCACTTAAAAGAAGTAAACCCAAAGGCGGCGGCGGAGTTTGAAGATTGGATGAGCAAAAATACCGAATAGTATGGATGTAGGCATAACTGAATCAGCAATAAAAAAAGTTCGTAACCTTATGGCTGACGAAGGATTCACTACCGAAAAATGGTTTTTGAGAGTGGGGGTGAAAGGTGGTGGATGTTCCGGTCTAACTTACACAATGGACTTTGACGATACCATAAACGAAGGTGATACGGTATGTGAAACCGGTACTGATGTAAAGATTGTGGTAGATATGAAATCACTCCTTTATATTTTTGGAACGGTGCTAGATTTTAGTGATGGGTTAAATGGTAAAGGGTTTCAGTTTAATAATCCAAACGCATCGCGAACTTGCGGATGTGGTGAATCATTTTCTCTTTAATGTTAAACGTAGTAATCCGAATATTAGCAATCTTTTGTATGATACCAATTGTACTTTTTGGTATCTTAATTTCTATTGTGTGGAATTCATTTTTATTGTTTACTTATTACTACACTCAATATAAAAGGTGGAAAAAATCGGTTGCTAAAAAATAGTCATACTTATATACTAAAATTGTAATATGACTAAGAGAGAAAAATCTAAAAAAAACCGAAACAAGATGGCCAAAAAAAGTAGGGCTCAATTGTACAAGAAGGGGTTATTTGGGAAGAAATCCTAATAACCTATAAAGATATTCAAAACCTTGCATGCCATCCAAGAAACCACCACGAAATCGTTCTGGTGGTGAGCTAAAACCAATATAACCCATTGAAAATCAACTGATTATAACTCGTTGAAAATCAATGGGTTATTTATTTGGTAAAATTGGAAAAAAATAGTATATTTGTATATTACAAAAAAGTTAAGAAATGATAAAGCAAATTTGGAAATACAAAGTAGAAAACATTATTGAAATACCGAAAGGAGCAGAAATCCTATCCGTTCAAA
>Ga0222713_10007091_pt1 | contig 10574 bp, 11 predicted proteins | sample C33_649DmetaG_FD_165061 | JGI IMG/M metagenome (GOLD analysis project Ga0222713, IMG submission 165061) | Estuarine water microbial communities from San Francisco Bay, California, United States - C33_649D | ecosystem: Environmental > Aquatic > Marine > Unclassified | place: USA: California... | reverse complement strand
CAGAGATGCATTATGTATTAGAACAATACATTAATGGTGTAGGTTATTTAAACTTATCTAAAGAAGGCGCTCAGGCTAGATTGATGGCACACGAGATTGTAAATAATCTAGGCCCACTTAAAGTAGTGTATGGTAACGAAGTAAGTTTAGCTTATGAAGATAGATGGGCAGGCTCAACAGACTTAGTAGGATTGTTTGATGATAAACCAACTATCATAGACTTTAAGCAATCTAATAAATTAAAAAGAGAAGAATGGATTGAAGACTACTATTACCAAATAGCAGCTTATTCATTAGCACATAGAAAAAGTTTTGGCCCTATCTTACAAGGTGTTATTTGTATTTGTACAAAAGAAGTAGAGTACCAACAATTTAAAATGGATACTCAAATGTTAGCTAGGTATGAAGATAAATGGTTTGAAAGAGTTGAACAATACGAAAAGCTTAATCAAAATAACGTTTAATATTATCTCCTAATATTTCTTTACTTAAATCTCTTTTATTATTTAACGAGTCTAATACTAATTGATCTATAGTATCAGGAACTAATAAATCTATATAAGTGACTTTAGCCGTTTGACCAATCCTATGAGCCCTATCTTCACTTTGGTCACGATGCTCAAGGTTATAAGAGTTACTGAAATATATAACATTCCTAGAAGCAGTAAGGGTAAGACCATAACCCCCAACACTAGGATTACCAACCAAGAACTTACATCTATCATCAGTTTGAAAACGTTCAACAGCTTCTTTCCTAGCGTCAACACTAATTGCTCCATAGATACTAACCACGCTTTCTTTTCCATAAGTCTCCTCTAACATTTCAATTATTTCTTTAATATTATACACGTAATTTGCCCATATAATACTCTTACCTGAAGTTTCTTCTAATATGCTTTTTAATTCTTCAAGTTTAGGATTAGTTTTAAATGAGATTACTTCACCTGAATCTGTTTTAGTAAATCCACAAGTAACTTGATGTAGCTTTATAATTTCAGTTAATTTATTTGTATATGAAACTTCCTCATCTTCAATGATAGCTCTAGCTTCTTTCTTAAGTTTATTATAAATTTTTTTCTGTTCATCTGTCATTTGAATTTCTCTAATCAAATGAAGTTTAGGTGGTAGATCTAAACAATCTTGCTTAGTACAACGAAAAGAAAATAATTTTAATCTTTGTTCTAATTCAGGTATGTTAATAAATTTAACAGGTATCTTTGTAGAATGGGTGCCTAAATGTATTTCTCTTAATACAGCATATCTATTTCTAAATGTATAGAAAGAATTAAATCCTAAACAATCTTTACTTAAAAATTCACATTGTGTATATAAGTCTAATGGATTCTTTGTTACTGGGGAGCCTGTTAGTATACGTCTATATTTGGCCATACCACCGATTTGGCACAGTTGTCTTGTTCGCTTCGCACCTTTATTTTTTATTGTGGTACTTTCATCTACTATAAGCATTGTTTGACGACCACGTTTAGCTAATTGTTGTTTTAAAAATTTTACGCCTTTGTCTCTAGATAAAGATTCAATGTTCATTAAAAGAAAAAAGAATTTATCGTATTTATATTTTTCTAATTTTTTTAAGTTATGTGTCTTCCAAATAAAAATATCAGGTTTGTTTTTTGAGTGTGCTTCTATTTCTCTTACCCAATTGGTGTAAACAGAATTAGGTGCAAGTACAATAACATCTGTAATTAATTTTTTTTCAAATAAATAATTTGCATTATCAATGGCAACTTTAGTTTTACCTGTACCCATTTCCATAAAATAGGCATACACCTTTTGGTTGTATCCTGCTTCAAAAGCTTTAAGTTGATGCTTAAATGGTGTTGTTTTAAATACATTTGTTTCCATAAAATTATTTATAACTTTTTTCTTTACATTTGCAATTAAATAATTATAAGAGCAAATCAAAAGGAGGTTCTATGGATTTAGAACAAGAGTCGACCATTGCGGTCGATACCGGTATGTCAAGTGACATTGCCGATTCTTGCAATAAGTTAATAGATACTCAGAAACAGTTAAAAGCGTTAGACGATCAAATAACAAAGTTACAAGAAGTTGAACGCACTCTTTCTGAGCAGACTATTCCAAACTTAATGCAACAGGCAGGTATTTCAATGTTGAAATTGGCAGATGGTTCATCTGTTGAGATCACAAAAAAATATGCTGCAAGAATTCCTACATCTAAAGTTGATGAGGCCCACGATTGGCTACGTACTAATGGATATGAGGATCTAATTAAAAACGATCTATCACTTTCATTTGGTATGAAAGAAGACAATCAGGCTAAAGCTTTAGCTCAGGAATTAATTGAAAAAGGTTTTAACGTTAAACAAAAAACCCACGTACATCATAGTACTCTAGCTGGTTTCGTAAGAGAGCAGATAGAAGAAGGTAAAGAAGTACCACATGATTTATTTGGTGTTTATGTAGCGGATAGAACTAAAATCATAACTAAGGAATAAATATGCAACAAAAAGAAAATGCTCAGGCAAAAGAGCTAAAAATAAAAGATAGCGCAAAAGTACCTAGCACGATTAATTTAGAATCGATGGCAGGTCAAGGTTCGGAGTTTGTCACGGCAAGTGATCAAAAACTTCCGATGTTAAAAATACTATATGCTAACTCACCTGTCTTGGATGACACTGATGGCAAGTATATAGAAGGAGCAAAACCTGGAGACATCTACTCAGAAACATCAGGTACCTTATGGAAAGGAAAAGAAGGTATCCTAGTAGTACCGTGTCTTTACATAAACACTTTTAATGAGTGGAAAGACAAAGGTGATTCGCCAGGAAGACCTATCAAGATACATACAGACCCTGCAATTATGACAGAGACCAAAAGAGGAGATGATAATAAAGATCGTCTTCCTAATGGTAACTACATAGAAGACACAGGTAATCACTTTGTATTTATCTTGGACAAAGACTACCAACCTGTAGAACAAGCATTGATTACAATGAAGTCTACACAAAAGAAAAAATCTAAAACTTGGAACACTATGATTAGTACAAGAAGAAGACAAGGAAAGAGCGGTATGTTCAATCCTCCTAGATGGTCTACAGTTTATAGATTATGTACTACTAAAGAATCTAACTCACAAAATTCTTGGTACGGTTGGGTTGTGGAGTTTGATAAATTCTTAACTGAAGATAAAGATTTGAATTTATTAAAGACTACACAAGCCTTTTATCAATCGGCTATGAAGAGTGATATCTTTGGTAAGGTAGACTTTGATGAAGAACTACAACAAGCTAAAAAAATAGAAGCTACTCCGTTTTAATGATTAAGGATCTCTTAAAGTTATTTGAAGGTGATCCTACTCAGTATCTCGTTACCTCTCTTACAGGGGAGGTAACGGAACGGGGTAAGCGTGAAGCTGATTGTGTCACGCTCCACGAACCTGTTACTGAGGATATATGGGAAAATCACATAAACGGAATTAAACGAATTGGTATTAGACCTGAGAAAGGAGATCAGGCTAAATGGGGATGTATAGATATTGATCCTAGAAATTACTCAAACTACTCATCAAAAAAATATATAGATTTAATTAAGGAAGCTAACTTACCTTTAGTGGTTACTAAATCAAAATCAGGTGGTTTACATTTATTTTTATTTTTAAAAAATTGGACGCCTGTAAAAGATATTTTAGAAGTTTTAAACAAATGGAATAATAAATACTTTGATAGTGATGAAGTGTTTCCTATGAACAAGGCTATGAATATGCCTTACTTCAAAGCAGACGCTACTACAGAACACGGCTATGATGATAACGGTACACCTATATTGTTAGGTAAGTTTATAGAAATAGCTAAGTCAAAAATAAAAGACATAGAAGATTTAAAAGAATTTAAATTAAAAGAATATGAACCTGAATTTGAATATAATAAGTTTCCACCTTGCATACAAAATTTAATTAGAGAGAAATGGTCAGGCAATCATAGGAACGATATTTTATTTAATGCAGGTATCCTAGCTTTAAAACAACACGAACATAAACTAAGTAAGGAAGAACTATTTAATATTCTTAAAGAACGTAACAAACAATTCTTTACAAATCCTCTACCTGAGAATGAAATACAAACATCATTATTAAAATCATTAAGTAGTGCAAAGGAATATTCTTTTAAGTGTCCACCTAAGTATGGAGTGTTATCACCTATATGTAATAAAGAAGTATGTAAGAACAGACCTTTAGGTATTGGAGCAGAAGCACCTGATATTGTAAATGACTTTAAAGACATAACTTACAGCAGAGATATAAAATCAATTGAATATAGTTTTAATCTTAATGATGAGTTTATCACAGTAAGACCTGAAGATATGGCAGATGAGAAAGCTTGGCGAAAGAGATTATTGAATTATAAAATTTATTGGAAGACTTTACCTAAGCCTAGAAAGGGACCATCACCTTTTGAGATGCTTATGAGCCATATTGTAATGAACGCTATAGAAGATAATGAATCTAAATGGTTAGATGTGTTGAATGAACAACAGTATGACATATTAAAAAAATTCTTTGAAGATCATTTAGAGGTAGATGACTTTGCAAAAATTAAAGATGGCTTTGTAATTATGGATTCTAAAACTAAAAATTGTTACTTCAAACAGGTTACATTAAAGAAATTTTTAACTGGTAAAAAATATTTTAATACATCTAAAGAAGCTATGAAGTTATTAGGATGTAAGAAACTAGAATATCATGAAGGCGAAAAGAATGTATGGTGTGTAGAGATGCCTGAGTTTGTTGAATATAACAAAATAAAAACAAAACCAAAACAAGAGGAGAATAAGATTTCAGAATTAGATGATGAATACCACACAGGAAAATTCAGAACTTAATTATTTAAAATCTTTAAAACAAAAAACAATTAAAATATTTGGGCCACCAGGAACAGGAAAAACATATACTTTAATTGAAAGAGTTTTAAAAGGTCACCTAAGAAATGGTGTGCAGCCACAACAGATAGCCTTCTTATCATTTACAAACAAAGCAGTTAACACAGCTAGAGAAAGAGCTCTAGAGGCCTTCCCTCATTTTTCATCAGATGACTTTTATAGATTTAATACTCTACATAAGTATTGCAGAAGATTTTTTGATGAAGAGGTATTTGATCCTAAAGATTGTATGATCGATTATGCATTAGAGAACAGTATTGTTAAAAGATCAGATACTAGATTATCAGATGATGATTTTACTTATAAGGATTGGTCACTACAAGTTTATAGTAAAGCAAGGAACTTAAGAGTAAATCCAACTGAAGCATATAAGAGCGAATCATATAAGAAAGATAATATAGATGTGTTCTTGAGAAAAATACAAACCTATGAAAGCTACAAGGCCCACGGTAAACAAAAACCATTTATAGATTTTGACGATATGATTCAAAGAGCTGTAAAAGAAGTTACCTTTCCATCTTTAGAAATATTAATATTAGATGAAGCACAAGATTGTACACCACTACAGTGGGATGTAATTTATAAGATGTCTAAGAATGTAAAAAGAATTTATTTAGCAGGAGATGATGACCAAGGTATTTATAAATGGAATGGTGCAGACTCTAGATATTTTACAGAATACTTTCCCGGTAGAAAGGTTAGATTAAGAAAGACAAGAAGATTTGGAGAAGCTATACATCACTTTTCTCAAATTATAAGAAGAGGAATAGAAGGAAGTATAGAAAAAGATTATCTACCATCAAATCAAAAAGGTTATGTAAAAAGCTATCAGCAATTTAGTAAGATACCTTTTAATGAAGAGAAAGGTACTTGGTTCATTTTGGGTCGAATAAACACAACTGTAAATGAATTAAGAATGTTAGCTAAAGATGCAGGTCTATACTTTAAAGATAATCACGGAAACAAATGCTTTGATGAGAAGCAATGGAGAGCAATTAAGTCTTGGACAAAGATTAATAACGATAAAAAATTAAATAAAATAGAAGCACAAAATTTATATAGGTATATTAGAGAACTAACAGAAGCTAACTTTAGAACAGAAAAGTTTTGGTCCTCTGAACCTGACTTTAAGGAATATGGATTTGAAGAACTTAAACAATGGTGTGGTTTAGACTTGAGTGATAAATCTAAAAATAAACCTTGGTATTGGATATTGAGAAGAAACTTTAAGCCAGGTCAAACAAGAAATTTTATTAGATTGCTTAGGAGATATGGTCAAAAAGAATTAGATGCTGAACCTAAGATAATTATAGATACCATACATTCAGTAAAAGGTGATGAAGCAGATCACGTAGTTATGTATAGCAAGACAAACTACCCTTCTAATTTTAAAACAAAAAACAAAAGTGATAAAACAGATGAACGTAAAGTTTGGTATACCGGTGCAACAAGAGCAAAAAAGTCTTTACATTTACTTCGTACTGACTATAAGTATAGCTATCCGATTGGTTCGGATTATTTAATCTATGTACAGGAAAAACAAAATGACAAATAAAAATATGTTTGATGAAGTGTTTCCACAAGAGAGGCAGGTAGGGGGAAGTCACTATAAATCTTTTAGCATTCAGCCCTATGAATTTATTTCTAAAAATAATCTCAGCTTCTTTCAGGGAAACGTTGTGAAGTACGTTTGTAGGTACTTGTCAAAAAATAAAATAGAAGATCTACAAAAGATAATTCATTATTGTGAATTGGAAATATTAAAATTAAAAGATGATAACAAAAGGTAAATGTATTGCTTGCAATAAAAAGGATATTGCATATGACTGTCTTTATTTTTGCAAGGAATGTTATAAAAAAATATGCAAGATAAAACATGTATTAAATGTACTAAGATAGCAGTTGTTATAGACAAAGGATTTCCTTTGTGTGGTGATTGTTATTGTAAAGACTATAAACTAGGAAAATACGAATACAAAAAAGATGAGGATACAATAAGTGAAACATCTAGATCTGTTTAGTGGTATAGGTGGCTTTGCATTAGGTTTACAAAAAGTAGGATTTGAAACAGTTGCTTTTTGTGATATTGAAAAGTATTGTCAGCATTTATTAAAACAAAAATGGAATGGAATAAAAGTTTATAGCGATGTCAGAGAAATTACCAAAGAAAAATTCAAAGCAGATGGAATTGAATCTCCCGAAATCATCACGGGTGGTTTCCCGTGCCAGCCGTTCAGTGTCGCAGGAAGTAGAAAAGGAACAGATGACAACAGACATCTCTGGCCAGAAATGTTTAGAATCATTAAAGAGTTTAAGCCAAGGTGGATTATTGGCGAAAATGTGCGAGGCATTGTTAGTATCCAAGACGGCTTGGTATTCGAAACAGTGTGCACTGACTTGGAAAGTGAAGGTTACGAAGTACAAACGTTCAATATTCCAGCTGTCGGCGTCGGCGCACCGCACAAAAGAGAAAGAATTTGGGTTGTGGCGAACTCCCGATGCAGTGTCAGGGGGAAGCAATCTTCCAGGAATTCAGAAAGCATTGGATCAGGGACATTTGAAAAGACCGAGCGGTCAACAGATACAAGTGAGATTACAGGATCAAGTACAAGAACCGAGACTATGGCCAACACCAACACAGGGAATGTGGAAACAGGACGTGAACGACAAGGGGGAATACGCAGAGAGAATACAGAAGAAGGGAAATCAAATAATGTTACCGGCAGCAGTAAAGCTGTGGCCAACACCAACAACAATGGATCACGTAAAGAGAAAAGGAATGAGACCATCGAGAGCAGCTACAAACAGAAAGACAGGTTATCTATCAGAGATGGTAATGATGTGGCCAACACCGACAGTAAACGACAGCAAGAACAATGCAGGCCCAAGTCAATTCAACAGGAAGGGAACGAACTTGAATGTGATGGTGGTGAAGAGAGGAGCAACTTCTGGAGTGTTGAACCCGACGTGGGTAGAGTGGTTGATGGGGTACCCGGCAGAGTACACAGACTTAAAGGATTGGGAAACGCTATCGTCCCGCAAATCGCGGAAGAAATAGGAAGAGCAATAATGAAAGCTGAACAACAATGAGAAGATGTGAACTTTATTTTCATAAGTTAATTAAATTTAAAGGTCTTAGACAAAGTAAGAAAGCTATATTAGCTGAGATCCACGAAGTAAGTGGAGGTGCTTTTAGAGAATTAACATTACGATATGGAGCTATTCTAAAACCTATTCAAGTTTGGTTACCTAAGAGTTGGTTGAGAATGGGTGCTTATGGCCAAATATGGATTTGGGAAAAAGGTTTGATAGGTGCTTTAAAAAAATTAATTGAAAAAAGAAAAGGTATGATACAAGAATGAGTTTACAATTATCAATGACATTTAAAAAACATATATGGTCAACGCCGTCTGAGTTTAAAGATTTAAGTGATGCTAAAGAAATAGCCATCGACTTAGAAACAAGAGACGATGGAATTAACGAAAAGCTAGGTGCAGGTTGGGCCATAGGTAAAGGAGAGATCGTAGGTTTTGCTGTAGCTGTAGAAGGTTGGCAAGGATACTTTCCATTTGCACACTTTGGTGGTGGCAATATGATACCTGAACAAGTTAAAAATTATATGAAGTCTGTTTGTGCTTTACCGTGTCCTAAAATATTTCATAACGCACAGTATGACGTAGGTTGGTTAGAAGCATCAGGTATAAAAGTAAATGGTCAGATCATAGATACAATGATAGCAGCAGCATTGATAGATGAGAATAGATTTTCTTATTCATTAAACTCTTTATCATTTGATTACTTAAATGAAATAAAAGCAGAAGCAGATTTAAAAGAAGCTGCAGCATCTCACGGTGTAGACGCTAAAGCAGAGATGTGGAAGTTACCTGCAGAGCATGTTGGATTTTACGCTGAACAAGATGCACGGCTCACGCTCCTATTATGGCAAAGATTTAAACAAGAAATATTATCACAAAGCTTAAGTACAGTTTGGGAACTAGAATCTGAACTATTACCTTTATTAATTAAGATGAGAAGAAAAGGTGTACGAGTAGAGGTAGAACGTGCTGAAGCATTACGTAAAACAATGCAACTCCAAGAAAAAGAAGTGCTAACAGAAATAAAGAACGTTTCAGGATTCGACGTAGAAATATGGACTGCTCGACAAATAGCAAAAGCTTTCGATAAGCTTCGGATAGATTATCCAAGAACTGAAAAAACAAATGAACCTTCATTTACACATAATTGGTTGGTTAACTGTAATCATAAGATAGCTAAGCTCATATTGCAAGCTAGAGAACTAAATAAATTTCATAACACTTTCTTAACATCTATTATGAAATATCAAGTTAATGGAAGAATACACGCAGAGATACAGCAGCTTAGATCAGACTCAGGTGGAACTGTATCAGGTAGATTAAGTATGTCTAATCCAAATTTACAGCAGATACCGGCAAGGAACAAAGACTTTGGTCCTAAGATAAGATCATTATTTATACCTGATGAAGGTTGTCAGTGGGGTAGTTTTGACTACTCGCAACAAGAACCACGAATGACGGTTCACTATGCAGCTTCAATTGGAGAAGGTTACGAAGGATCAAACGAATTAATAGATTCATATAAAAATGCATCGGCAGACTTTCATCAAACTATAGCTGAGCTGGTAGGTATAGAAAGAGGCCAAGCTAAAACAATTGGTTTAGGTTTAATGTATGGTATGGGTAAAAATAAATTAGCAAACAGTTTAGGTTTATCTAAAGAAGAAGCAGAAAAATTAATAGCTAAGTATAATCGTAAGGTACCATTCGTTAAAAAACTTTCTGACAAATGTATGGAGACAGCACAAGAGAAAGGTGTGATTAGAACTAAGAAAGGAAGAAAGTGTAGATTTGATATGTGGGAAACAAGAGACTTTGGTTTACACGTAGCAGAGAAGCATGAAAACGCTATAGCTAAATATGGTAAAGATAATATTAAAAGAGCGTACACATACAAAGCTTTGAATAGATTAATTCAAGGATCATCCGCAGATCAAACTAAACAAGCGATGTTAGATTGCGCTAAGAAAGGTTTTTTACCTACATTACAAATACACGATGAATTATGTTTTAATGTTGAGAGTGAAGAACAAGCAAAAGAAATAAAATCAACAATGGAAAAAGCAATTGAGTTTAAAGTACCGTTTGTTGTTGAATATGGTTTAGGAAAATCCTGGGGCGATGCTAAATAATAGAATTCAAAATAGATTGAGTGCTGAACACATTGCTTATTGTGCAGGTTTATTTGATGGAGAAGGATGTGTGCAATATAAAATTTATCCAAGAAAATATAAAAGTGGTAATATGGGAAAAGTATGGGGTATCACTATGGAAATTAATATGACTGAGATAGAGCCACTACATTATTTTTTAAATGTAGTTAAGCACGGTAGTGTCACTTATAAAAAAAATTATGGTATAGGTAAAAAAGATCAATGGCGTTGGAGAGTATCTCACCGTAAAGCTTTTGCTGTAGCTAAAATGATTTATCCTTACTCAATAGTTAAAAGACCAAAACTTTTAAAGATAATTAATCACTACGAGTTAAGTACGCCGACAGGTATCCTAGAAGAAAAAACGAAATTTTCTAAATTTTGAAAGTTAAACTAAGCTGTTGCTTGT
>Ga0222713_10007088_pt1 | contig 10576 bp, 10 predicted proteins | sample C33_649DmetaG_FD_165061 | JGI IMG/M metagenome (GOLD analysis project Ga0222713, IMG submission 165061) | Estuarine water microbial communities from San Francisco Bay, California, United States - C33_649D | ecosystem: Environmental > Aquatic > Marine > Unclassified | place: USA: California... | reverse complement strand
AATTTGTGTCGGGTGAAATGTTATACGGTATAACATTTACAGGAGCAGGCAGCGGCTCCTTCCGTTTCATCTTTTCATTACTTAGCACGCGCCATATAGACGAGACCGCACGACCCGTATGCTCGGCAATCTTAGGCACTGTCATACCGGATTCGCGCATGGCGACAATACGCCTAAGTTCAGCCTTCTTAATAGGGTTGCGTTTCTTAACAGGTTTAGATTTAATTTCCATGTCCATCTGGTTTCTCCAAAAAAGATTTAAGTTCATCAACGTTGCTTTCATTAATGATGAAAGCCTTACCACCACTGCTACGAATCTGATCCAAGTTTTTTAATTGCAATGCAGTAGGTACCCCCTTTCCGGCTTTGCATTCGATGCCGATAAATTTGCCATGCAGGCAGGCAAGGAAATCTGGCGCACCAGAATTTCCATAACCGCCTGTCAATGGCATAACGTAATACACATTGAGATCTTTCAAGATCTCACGGACTTTTTTCTTAACCTTCGCTTCCGGTGTAGATGCCATCATCGTCGTCCAAATAAACCCAATACGTGTTCATACCAAGTCTGCGCCCAATACCTCGGACATGGTCGTCCCCATCTCCTTTCACTGCACGCTCGTGTGGGTCAAGCGCCATTAACACAGCAAGTTTTTCTTGTATGTACAATGGCAACTGATCCACATGGGTAAAGTGTTTATGTTTATTCAGTTCAAGGGGCATGGCGGAAAGAATCATGCAATCCACTATGTCCCCGTTTGAACGTAGAATAAATCTTAGGATGATTGGTGCATCCTCTGCCATCACCGCTCAACCCAAAAGTAAGTATCGCTGATGCGAACACCCACCGTGTTAACGTGTACCCCAACATCGGTAATCATAAGCACAGATAACTTACCCATAATATCTTCAGGCACGTCATCTATATGTAAGCGAAGCATAGGCTCAGAATCCACCATCACCGGATGCTCAACTGCACGAACGTTTTGCACACTCAGCACCTCAACAAATTGTTGAGTACCTCGCGCAGTAACACGTATGAAGTACGCGGGTACGGATCGGTTCTGCTCATGCACACTTACTTGCTTTGCTTCCCTAAACTTTTCTACAAACTCGTTAAACTCTGGAGTCATAAACGTCACACCTTGGTTGATAAGGTTTTCCACCTCACGCTGTAACACGTCAGGATTTTGCACAAGCGAGATCAATTTCTGCGTGGCATATACAGTTTCGTAAATTGCCTTCTTCGATTCACTTTTCAGGGTAGAAAAGAACAAGTATGATAAAACATGAAAACTAAACGGTGTGCATAACGCTGCAACACGTTTAGCAAACGAACCCATATCGCCGCTGTCCATTTGATAAAACCTAGAATCAGACCTCGTCTTGGTATTTTTATATTTGGTGTTGGCAATTCGGCCCGACATGAAGTGGTAGGGTCTGCTACCGCTGTAGTCCAACCCGATAACACCTATCGTATACGGGCAGTCTTCATAGTAAAGCGCAGCCTTGCCATGTAACGTTGCACCGTCCCTTCTCATAACAACCGCCTCAGATGTGGGTAACATCTTAATCGATGGTGTATGCTGCCGGATATGCTGATATAACGCGACAAGATCTCTTGCAAAAGAAAACCCATCGACAAACACACACTGGGTTGGCATCTCTTTCTTGATACGCTCCATGTCTTCGTTGGACAATCTGTGCCGTTCCACTTCACGTTTTAAATCCACCAATGGAACATTGGCAGCGCATGTTTTCAGCGCATCAAATTGAGCTTTGTAATCTTGCATAGTTGTCATTTCATTTCTCCAATCATTGTTTTCAAAGACCAAACACAAACATAAACATAACCACCCCCGCGATAAACGCGAGGGCATAACCTATTACTGTGTCCCAAAACATTTTCATACCTCCTCGATTGACTCTATATCCCACGTCGAGTCGTTAATGTTTGCCGGTTGCGTGGCTAGGAACTCAAGCTCTTGCCACGCTTTGTCTACTGCTTTGTCCCTCGACTTAGCTTCGACCTCTAACACTATGTATGACGTACGTCTAAATTCCACTTCATAAGTTTTCATTTCTCATACCTCCACGTAAACAGATTTACCCACGGGCGCAGTCTTACCCTTTGTGGTAATACACCACAACACAGGCACAGACCACGTACCCCAACTTGACACGATGCCATCAGTAAACATCACCACAGCTTCCGGCTTGATGTTCTTCTCACGTAAAAATCTTGTTACACAATTCGGATCAGTGCCACCACCTCCGGCAGGCTTGGTACTGTGCGCCAGACCGTTGACCTTGTCATCTGCATACACCTCATGCCGTGCGATGCGTGTGTCCCAATACACTAAGTGCACCTTGCTCGGCTTGACCATGTCACAGATACCCGCCACCTCGGATAAGAACACACGCAATGTTTCGTTATCAATTGATCCTGACGTATCGATAGCGATTACAATGTCACCCACTTTGTGTGATACACCTGATGGCATATACATGCCTTGTGATAAGTACCTACGGTTTGGCTTGCTCCACGTAGAGAACTCTTTACCCACCATCAACGCTTTCAGAAAGTCATTGAGCACGGCTCGCCAATCCACCTTGGGCGCGACAAGTTCCTGCATCTCACGCAACCCACCTGAACCTTGACGCGATGCAGCTAGCAGACCTTGCCTGACCGCAGCCTCGATCTCGCGGGTAAGTTCTTGCGCTTCTTGCTCGCCCATGTCCGCAGCACCATCCCAGTCGTGTTCATCAAACCCATCGTCATCACCTGCGCCTTCATTTTCGTTCGAGGAATCGTCACTCTGCTCTTGCTGTAACAGCTTAAATACTTCAGCAGCAGACATGCCACGATACTTGGGATCGATCAACCCACACTCGGGCATCTTCACAAACGCACCTGTCGGATCAGCATCTACCAACTGAATATTGATGACATAGTCCGTGGCTGCATTGGCAAGCTTGTGATTGATATCATGTAAGTTCTTCCACGTTGTCAGATGCCGGTACATCTTGTGATACGCTTCATGCAGAATAAGAAAGCGCAGCTCAGGATCGGTTAACGAATCAACGAATGCGCGACCATACTTCTCGTCACGCCCGTTGGTAGCAGCAGTCTTTGTCTTGTCGCAGATCTCGCGCTTACCCACTGCAAGAACTCCGCTGATCGCAACCCAATCCTTATGTGCAAGGATGTTACTTATTGCTTTTATCAACCGCTGTTCTGCGGTTAGAACTTTACCTATAGCCAACATATGATTCTCCAAGAGTTAATTTGTTATACGGTATAACGTTTGATGATGTGGTGGGAAAGGCAGATTACACGCCCACCTCGTGTCAGGAGCGCAGCGCCTGACCTTTACAAGCACCGCTCAAGCGCACACTCACATCTGCCATGCTAGTACGCCTGATCTACAACAACTAAATTTTGTCCGCAGTGAATGCAAAGTTGTTAGCCGTGCACCACTTAACAAATTTAGGATTGGTCATAACGGTTTGGAACTGATGGTAAGTCTTACGCTTTGCTTGGTTAACGAATACCGCTTGATGCTCACGCTCCATACGCTGCATGTAGTCCATCCACGGGTCGATCATGTCAGCCTTCATGCTAGCCAACGCACGATAAACAACCATCTGACAAGCCGCTGCGGATCTTGGGATGATCGCGTTCTTCGGATCAGCCTTAATCGATGCTTGCGTCGGCATCTGATCAGAGATCATGATATGCGTGTGCAAGTCCGCAGCGCCCTTCGGCCCAAGTGTGCCAAGCAATGCAGCCATAAGCTGCTTACTCGTGAGCTTGTCTCTGACCTTCAGCCAGTGGTCTGCACGGTGCATCGACCGTGGTGTGCAGTGATGCTTGTGAGGCGACGACGGATGCGGGATAAACTCGTTATCCTTAAAGTCTTTATACATCTCCGGCGAATGGAAGAGTTGCGGGTTGTCAACCGCCCACTTGATAAGCGAAGCTTCCAGTCCGTTAGGGATGGCAAAGTCCTCCACCCACTCCTCGTTAGTCGGGCCAGTAATAACGATCTCGGTCATGCGATCATTCTGATGCGCCATGATCACGTCACCAAGATTCTCTGATGACAAGTTAGTGGTTGCGAAGACAAAGCCGTTGACCTTCTTCGCACCAAGCATACGTTCTTGCATGACACGCATACAGGCATTCCGCACAGGGGCAAACATCTTACCGATCTCATCGATCATCAAAATCACAGGCTTGCCCGTGTGCAGCCCGAACTCCTCGTTGGGCAGGAAGGTTGCATACTCCTCACCCGTTTCGCTGAACGTGGCGATTTTCGGATACATCATGTCACCAAGATCTTTTGTGGTGCCGTCGAAGTAGCACGGGACATGATCAGGAAACTGTTTAGCAAGTGTCTTCAAGATCGAAGACTTGCCGGTACCCATCGGGCCACGTACTAGACAGGTTACCTGCTCACCCACCAATGAGATCATCTCAGTTGCTTCGCGCAGGGTGCAGTTATAAAGTGCTGCGGTATCATTTGTGCTCATGTAAGTTCTCCAAGTTATACGGTATAACAAACTATTGATAGAAAAAAGATAAATATGGCGGAGAAAATTTGTATTTCCTCCGCACCTATGCCCCTATATACCCCTACCAATCCATGTCTTTCAGGATTGAATCGACCTTGCTCTTGACCTCACTACGCAATAAGAGATCATCACGCAGCGCATCAGCCGTGACGCCGTAGAGTGTTTCTTCAAGCTTTAACCGTGCGGCTTCCAACGCAGGGTCTTTAGTTAGGTTGAATGATTTGAGCAAGTCACACGCCGATAACGCATTACGCATCAACGAATCGCGGAACGTGGTCTTGTCCTCACCTGTTACAGATAGCCGGTCGCTCATGTGTGTGAGCACCTTGTGAAGTTGTTCCCAGTTGTCGCGCTGCATGTCCAAGATGCACTGCTCATAATGTGTTCTGTAGTGAGACTTGATTAAGTTCACCGCATCACGACCCATCTTCAAACGGAAATCGTTTGAGTCATTTATCGGGCAGGGTGCATACCTGAAATAAAACTTACTCGCAACTCTGTCGCGTGACGGATACTCGGTACGGTCAAACAAATCGCCGAGCTGAAACGCCGCTGCGCTCACGATGTTGTCGTACTCGTCGAGGAACTCCTGCACCATTGGCAGGAACTCCTGCGCCGCTGCGCTCATACGTGGCTCGTACTCGTTGATGTAAATGTCAGCCGTGGTCACACGTAACCCCGAGTCACCCCAAGGCTTGCTGTACTTGTAGTGGATACGGTTGCGGCTGTTAGCTGCAAACTTCTTAATGGTCTCGTACAGTTGGCACTCACCGAGTAACTTCTTATGGTAGTTACCTGCACGGGTCTTGGCGTTCTTCTGTGTGTCCACTTCCTCGCTCACGTTCTTGTCAAGCTTGTTGAAGGGAGGAATCCCAACGTGGAAGTCCACATAGATCGCAGACTCGGCAAGATCCGGTATGGATATAGCAGTCGGCGCAGCGATAGGGGCGGTGATTGTGTTGGTTGAATCAGGTAAAAACATGTCAGTTCTCCAAGAATAAAAATGAAAGATAAAATTTAAGGATCAACGAACTACTAGGAACTTGTTATACGGTATAACATCACCGCTAACATCTTACAACAAAACTGTACTACAAACTACATTATCGCACACTTTACTACTTTTGTCAATACCCTACAAATTTGCTCTACTTTACGAGTCCTCCTTTGTTGTTAAGACCTGCCAGCAGATCTTTGCTTGTTATGAGCATGTAGTTGGATTTGTGCATGGGGGCCACGCACCATCCTTTCCTAACCTGTTTTGCTACTTGCTCGCGGCAGGGTAGGCAACGCCCTGCGATCTTGTGAGCACGGGCTTTCAGCCTTGTGCCGCAGTCTTGACAGTGGATGAATAAAATCATAATGAGTGCCCCTGGTAATATAAAGTCTAAACCTATGAAATGTTATACGGTATAACTTGATACTCCAGCCACACCGCGTTTAACCTGTTAACCTGTAAAACTTCATTTACTCTACAACAGCCCCCATTATAGCACAAGTTTAATGATTTGTCAATAGGTGTAAAACTTGCACAAGTACAGATAACGTAGGTCATAGGATGATATAGGAAGATAGAATCTGCGCGGGATAGGTGGGGTTTGAGGGGTTTAGAACGTGGTGAACGGTGACTAAGTTTATATGGTATAGATAGTACGTGTTGTGAGTGCGGGCAAGTACTTGATTATAAAACGATTTTATAAAGTATGGATTTTGAGGGGTATTTGGCTATTTTTTGCATTCGGCGTTTTTGGGCAATCCCGACCTTGTTGGGCAAAGTCAGAGACTAAAAAATATTTTGGGGGTACTAAAAACCCGTACACATTACTCACTATATAATATATATATATTTAATAAAATTAGATAAAATTAATTCTCTTCAAAGGCTAGCTAACTATGGTGAATAGTGGTGAGAAATATAGAGTATTGATAGTACGTGCACCAAAACTTCGTTTGACTCATTAGGGATGGCCCCGTGCCGGTTCCACTCGCCGCCGCACCCCGTCACTGGCATCGTTGGGGCAGGGAAAAGTTATACGGTATAACATGTTATCGCGTGGTTGACTCACTCGCCGCTGCCTGTGCTCGCCGCCGCACCCTGTCACTGGTATCAAGAGGGTATGCACTATATTTCATAAACGATGGGCGAAAAAAAAGCCCGCCGAAGCGGGCTTAAAATCAAAGCGGGGACTACTACTGTTTCATGCCTTCAATGGCGGTCTTTGCTTTCAAGCAAAAGCTTTCGGCTTCGACCCTGCGAACCTTTTTCCATGTTTTCCCCTCAGACTTCAGAAAAGCTATTAAGGTTTGAATCATAATTAACGCTTTTTCGTCGTCTGACTTTTCGTCGGCCTTTTTCTCATTAGCCTTATCCATATGAGCTAAGATCTTAGCCAATAATGCAGTCCATCTTTGGGTTAGTGCCCTTCGCTCGGCTTTGGCCTTTTCGCCAAGGGTCTTGGGGTCTTTAGCCATCAAAGCTTTTGCTTTTTCAGGGTAGTTCCCTTCGATTAAACCTTTTACTGCTATTCGTGCCGAGTTCTCGATTTTCTTCCCGGTTTTGGGGTCTACTTTGGGTTGGAACATTTGAACCGTAAACCCGTCAGCCAAAAGGCTATCTGAGATTAAAACCCAACTAACGCTTTCAACTTTGGCCTTGGCTTTGTCCAAGGTATCAATTGCTAAAAACGCCATGGGTATGACTGTGGCGAACTGTTTAGTTGAGGCTTGGGAAATAATAGGCATGATAAAACTCCTAAAAATATATCGGCTAAGATCAAATGTCTGAGATCCGATAACCCCAATTGAACGCTAATCTGTTAATGCTTGCAACATTTAACTAAGCTTTCGTTTGCTTTGGTACTTTTCGCGTTATACCGTATAACATATAAATTATAGAACTTAGAACTGGCATCGAGCCTAGCGGGTTATACCGTATAACATCCGAGCGGGCGCGACCCCACCGTACCCCGACCCCCCCGAGGCTAGCGCGGTACCATGGGCGTGCTGTGTGCTGCTATTCCAGACAAACAAACAGCACTTTTTTAAACCGCCCCACCCCCTTTTTAAAATTTATAACACCTACCCCACCCTCTCAATATAGAAACACCCCCCGTCAGGAGTCCCAACCTCCTTGCTAAAATAAAAAATTAAGTATAAAGTTGCGCCAATCTATTCGGTGCCTCTCTTCCCGACAATGATGAATATAACTAGCCAAGAAATACCACCTAACTTAATTTGCCACCCTGACATAGGGGTGCCGTTTATTACGCTAGGTGACGATATGCCGTTTAAAGATGTTGTAGAACGCGCTAAAGCCGCATGTAAAACAGCTACTGTGCTTGTTGAACATGGTTTACCTATTCAAACAGACCCTAAAACCGTAGCAGATTCCAAGAAAGTAGCCGCTGTTACGCTTAATGCTTTAGCGCAAACGCTTCCCGACGCTAAAATCCAGCCTTCAATACCCGAAAAACCCGAAGAATTGCTGGAATTACGGGAAATTTTGGATGTTTGGGGGCAACGGGTTGTATCTAATGCGCTTGAACTGCGTCGTTTGGTAACTAACCGGCTTATTAAAGAAAGCATTCACCCCGATGCTAAAATAAGAATACGTGCGTTAGAGTTACTGGGTAAGATTTCTGACGTTGGGCTATTTACCGAACGTTCCGAAGTAACAATTAATCATCGTTCGACTTCCGATTTAGAGTCAAAGCTTCGGGAAAAGCTGCAAAGACTATTAGAAAAAGATACCACTGTTAATTTAGGTGGTGATTTAATAGATGTTAAAGAGGTTTTGGGGGTAAAAGCCGAAGAAAATGTTGCGTATGAGGTTAGGCAGTGAGTTTAATGACGCTTACTGAAGCGGAAATTATGGTTTTAATGAAAAACCTGCATAATTTTTCTTTAGAAGAGCAAGAAGAAATTGAAACCGTTGCGGATGAGTTGGCTAAACGTAAACAGTCGGCTGCTTGTCGTAATGACTTAATTGAATTTTGTAAATACATGCAACCTGACTATAAAGTTGGAAAGCATCACAGGATTTTGGCTGATTTATTGATGAAAACCGCCTTGGGGTTGGAGGATAGGGTGTGCGTTAATATCCCCCCACGCCACGGTAAGAGCCAGCTTGTATCTATTTATTTTCCCGCATGGTTTTTAGGAAAGTTTCCTGACAAGAAAATTTTAATGGTGTCGCATACAACCGATCTTGCCGTAGATTTTGGACGAAAAGTTAGAAATCTGATAGCCAGCGATGCGTATAAAAACATTTTTCCGACGGTTGATCTTGCGGCTGACTCAAAGTCTGCGGGCCGATGGAATACCAATTCTGGCGGTGAGTATTTTGCCTGTGGTGTTGGTTCTGCTTTGGCTGGGCGCGGTGCTGACTTACTCCTGATTGACGACCCACATAACGAACAAGACATTATTAATGGCAACTTTGATGTATTTGAAAAAGCCTATGAGTGGTATACCTTTGGTGCGCGGACACGTTTGATGCCGGGAGGACGGGTAGCAATTGTGCAAACTCGCTGGCATATGGATGACCTGACGGGTCGTGTTACTCGTGATATGGCTAATTCGGAGTTAGCCGATCAGTTTAGAATAGTTGAGTTCCCCGCTATATTTAATTCAGATACTAATGACGAAAAACCCCTGTGGCCCGAGTTTTTTGATTTAAAAGCATTACATCGCACAAAGGCTTCCATGCCGCTGTTTCAATGGAACGCCCAATACCAGCAGAACCCAACGGCGGAAGAAGCTTCTGTTGTAAAGCGGGAATGGTGGAAAGTATGGAAAAAAGAAGAACCGCCCGATTGTGATTACATCATACTTACGTTAGACGCCGCCGCCGAAACACATAACCGTGCTGACTTTACTGCGATTACTGTATGGGGGGTTTGGAATAATGAGGACGAGAAAAACTACAACATCATCTTGCTCAACGCGATTAAAAAACGAGTTGAGTTTCCTGACCTTAAAGATCTTGCGATGGAACAATGGCGGGAATGGGAACCCGATGCGTTTATTGTTGAGAAAAAAGTTTCTGGTACGGCACTCTACCAAGAGTTTCGTCGCATGGGCATCCCGGTTCAAGAGTACACACCCCATCGAGGTACGGGTGATAAACTGGCGAGGCTAAACTCAGTAGCTGATATTATTAAACAAGGACTAGTGTGGGTGCCTGAAACACGTTGGGCAGAAGAAGTGGTAGAAGAAATTGCTGGGTTTCCATTTATGAGCCATGATGATTTGGTAGACACCACAACAATGGCGCTTATGCGTTTCAGGCAAGGTGGTTTTTTACGACTTCCAAGCGACGAACCCGACGATCAGAAGTATTTTCATGGTTTTCGTGGGCAAAAACGCGGTTACTATTTAGGATAAAAAATGGCTATTGATAAAGCACTGTACGCAGCACCCCAAGGGATTGACAGCCTTTCAACCGAAGAAGCCCCTATTGAGATTGAAATTGTTAATCCAGAAGGCGTGTCAATTGGTATTGATGGGGTTGAGATTGATCTGATGCCAGAAAGCGGTAAAGAAGAAGAGGAGTTTGACTCTAATCTTGCCGACTATATGAATGACTCAGAGCTTCAAAAAATTGCTGGTGACATTATGGAGTTAGTTGAAGCAGACATTAACTCCCGCAAAGATTGGGTTGATACTTATGTTAAGGGGCTTGATGTTCTTGGGTTGCGCTATGACAACGTGACAGAGCCTTGGGATGGTGCTTGTGGTGTGTTCTCCACACTGCTTACCGAAGCTGCAATTCGCTTCCAAAGCGAATCAATTATGGAGACTTTCCCCGCTGATGGACCTGTAAAAACTAATATTATTGGTGCATCCAGTCCTGAAATTGAAGAAGCGGCTAAACGTGTAGAAGCTGATATGAACTATCAGCTAACAGACAAAATGCCTGAGTACCGTTCGGAACATGAACGTGCGTTATGGGGTGTGGCGTTAGCCGGTTCATCATTTAAAAAAGTTTATTACGACC
>Ga0222713_10007086_pt1 | contig 10578 bp, 10 predicted proteins | sample C33_649DmetaG_FD_165061 | JGI IMG/M metagenome (GOLD analysis project Ga0222713, IMG submission 165061) | Estuarine water microbial communities from San Francisco Bay, California, United States - C33_649D | ecosystem: Environmental > Aquatic > Marine > Unclassified | place: USA: California... | reverse complement strand
TAATTCCAATTTTTTTTATAATTTTCATATTTTATGTCCCTTTTATTGATTAAAAAAAAAATGTTTAAGCTAAAAAAAAATATAAATCTACATTTTTATTGTAAACAACTTTTAGTTGATTTAAGTTTATCTCTGATATGACAAAAATTATTGATTTAAGTCTTCCACTTGAAGATGGTTTGCCAGCATTGGGAAGATTGGCAAGACCCGTGATAGTGCCTCATACTACTCATGAGCAATCTAAAAAGTATAAGCAAGGCACTCCAGATGATCTTTTAACTTTTACTACCTGCTATATGGGAATGTTAGATCATACAGGAACTCATATAGACTCTTTTTATCATAATAATCCAAATGGACAGTCAGTAGATGAAATGCCCATTGAAATGTTTATGGGAAAAGCTGTTTGTTTAGATTTAAGACACATTCCTGATAGAGGAATTATTACCAGAAAAGATATGGAGGAGGCTGAAAAAAAATCAAAAGTAAATGTTGATGGACATATTGTTTTATTATGCACAGGTCTTAATAAAAGGCATTGGCCAAAGGATAGTATTGTATTTAATAATCCTCAAGTTTCAGCAGATGCTACTAAATGGTTGCATGAAAAAAAATCTAAAGTTCATGGAGTGGAAGGGCCATCCACTGATATCGTTGATCAAAATTTATTTGAGAATCATAGATTATGCAGAGATTTAGGAATGGTGCATTATGAATGGCTATGGAATCTAGAGGAAGTTTTAGGAGTTGGAGAGTTTCAATTTCAAGGAATTCCTCTTCGAATTAAAAAAGGATCTGGATCACCGGTAAGAGCTTTGGCTTTTATTGATTAAGTTAAATGTCTAATCTAAAAGACATTTCCTTTTTAACTCTTCGTCAACAAATTAACTTAATTAAAAACAAAACAGTCTCATCTGTTGAGCTTTGTAAATTTTATATAGAAAAAATCCATAGGCTAAATAAAAAATACAATTGCTTTATATCCATCAATGACAAAGAATCGCTACAAAAGGCTAAATCAATAGATCAGAAAATTAATAAGAAAGACTTGAGCAAGGAAGAATTGCTAGGCATACCTATTTCTGTAAAAGATGTAATTCATACTAAAAATATTAGAACTACGTTTGGCTCTGTAATTCATAAAAATTTTATTCCTAAAAGTGACTCGGTCTCTGTAGAGAGGATTAAAAATCACGGTGGAATTATACTAGGCAAAACCAATACCCCAGAGTTTGCTTTTGGTGCAGTTTGTGAAAATAATCTTGTTGGACCAACCTTAAATCCTTGGGATTCCTCATTATCATCAGGTGGTTCAAGTGGCGGATCTGCAGCTGCAGTAACTTTAGGTTTATCGCCTGTGTCTTTAGGAACGGATTTTGGAGGATCGGTAAGAACCCCTGCTGCTTTTTGTGGATGCGTTGGCTTAAGACCAACTCCAGGACGTATTCCCAATAAAGATAAATATAATGCATGGAAGTGGTTATCGACCGAAGGTATTTTAGCTAGAAATGCTAAGGATGCTTGGTATCTGTTGCAAACTATTTCGGGACATCATCCGCAAGATCCTTTTTCTCGATATGATTCTTGGCCAACTCTAAAAGAAAGAAAAGAAAGAGTGCGATATGCTTACACCCTTGATTTTGGAGGAGCTTATGAAGTTGATTCAGAGATAAAGATGTTGTGGAATCAAACAATAAATATTTTAAAAAAAAATATAAATAATTTACATAAAGATTATCCAGATGTAAGCGAAGCTGATACCTCTTTTAAAACATTGAGATCTTTTAATTCATGGATGAACTATCAAGAAATCATTTACAAACATAAAAAAAAACTATCTAAAAGTTTTGTATGGAATGTCGAGCAGGGAAAAAAAATAACAGCCAAGGAATTAAAACGTGCAGAAGTGACACAACATAGAATTTTTAAAAATTTTATTAATTTTTTTAGTCGTTATGATATTCTAATAGTTCCCTCCACTTCAGTATTGCCTTTTCCGAATTCACAAAAAGATGTGAAAATAATTAATGGACAAAAAACAAAATCTATAATTGATTATTTGGCTTGTACCTATTTTATTTCTTTAGTAGGTCTTCCTAGTATAAGTATTCCTTCTCCAGTCAAATACGGAAAGTTACCATTTGGAATTCAATTGATAGCCAAACCAAATTATGAATATTTGATTATTAAAATTGCAAATCAGTTGGAGAGGTGCGGTTTTAAGTATAATAAACCTGAGGTTGATAATTTAACATAGTTCTTATTACTAAAAAACATTATATTTTTTATTTACTTTTTTTGTAAAATAAAGTTTATTTAATAAAACAATTTAAAGGGAGATATTTAATGAAAAAACTTATTACAACATTAGTTTCCTTACTAGTCTCGGTTAATTTTGCTTCAGCTGAAATTAAGTTGAATGCTTCAGGATTGGTATCGACTCACACACATCATGTTGCTTTAGAAAAAGAATTTTATTCAAATTTATCTAAAACAACTGGTTTAAAAGTATCGGTTAACTACAATCCATTAGATGTACTTGGTATGCAAATGAAAGATACCATTCGACTAGTGAGAACAGGAACTTTTGATATCGTTGAATCTACAGTGGGTGAAATTTCTAGAGATGATCCGTTTTTAGGTGGAATTGATCTGATTGGGGTTTCTCCTAATCTGACATCTTTGAAAAAAAGTGTAGATGCATATAGAGCAGCTTTCAGCAAAAGAGCTGAAGAGAAGTTTAACGCAAAAATCTTATCTTTATGGCCATATGGACCACAAGTTTTTTATTGCAAAAAACCTGTTAACGGATTGGCAAGTTTAAAAGGTCTTAAAGTAAGATCTTATACCCCAGCCATGTCTGCTATGATCCAAACCGTAGGTGGAACACCAGTAGCGTTAAGCTTTAAAGAGGTTTATCCAGCTTTACAAAGAGGGGTTGCAGATTGTGCTATAACTTCACCAACATCCGGTAATACTGGAAACTGGCCTGAAGTTACAACTCACTATTTTCCACTAGGTATTTCATGGTCCGTTAATGCTCATGCAATGAACTTAGATCGTTGGAAAAAACTTTCAGCTTCTGAGCAAGCAGCTTTAACGAAAGCCTTTCAAGGTTTGGAAAAAGGATTTTGGGATCTTGCAAGAAACAATACTGGAGATGCAGATAGTTGTAATGTGGGAGGTAGTGCCTGCAAAAATTACAAAAAGTTTAACATGAAACTTGTTAAGCCAAGCAGCGCAGATGAAAAATTACTCGCAAAAGCATCTCAAGAATCTGTTTTACCAGGATGGGGAAAAACTTGTAACACTGTATATCCAGAGTGTACTAAAGTTTGGAACGATACTATTGGTAAAGCACAAGGAATGAAAATTAACTAGTAAGCTAATTAATTTAAAGACATTTGAGGAGGGTTAAATACCCTCCTCATTTTTTTTGTATATGATAAATTTAGGATGGGTTTCGAAATTATCTAAAATATCCTCATTGTTATGTGGCTACTTGTTATTGGGTCTTTGCTTTTTAATATTGGCAGAAGTGATTGGAAGAAAATTTTTTTCCTTCTCTTTTCAAGGGGTTGATGAAATAGGCGGATATTTAGTAGCTATTTCAGGATCATTTGCATTTGGTTTTGGTGTATTAGAAAAAGCGCATACAAGAATTGATATTGCTCTTGCAAAATTTCCAATCCATCTTAGAAATTTTTTTAATGTCTCTGCCTATATGGCTATTTTTTTAGTTTCTGCATTTTTAGCTAGATATTCGTTTGTGACATTATCCGAGAGCATTCTTTTTAAAAGTATTTCAGCAACCCCACTAGAAGTTCCTATCCGCTATCCGCAATTTTTTTGGTTTATAGGCTTATCTATTTTTTCATTAATATCTTTTCTCACTCTTATAAAAATTATTTTAAGCTGGATGAATGATCCTGCACAATCCTATAAAGACTTTGGACCGGAGAGCTTAAATGATGAAGTTAATCGAGAACTACAAGATGTAAAAAAAAGGCAGACTTCTAAATGATTTCATTGTCCACAGCAATTTTTGGCTTTTTAATGATGTTAGGTTTTATGATTCTTGGTTGGCATGTTGGTGTCGCAATGTTGATCACAAGTTTTATTGGAGTAATTTTTACTTTAGGTGCTAATTCATTAAACAGTTTTGGAACGCAATTATGGTCGACCATGAACGATTTTTTGTTAACTGCAATTCCACTTTTTGTTTTGCTGGGAGAAATTTTATTAAGGAGCGGGGTTACTGATAGAATGTATACCTCTTTGAGCCTCTGGTTATCAAGACTACCTGGAGGATTATTACATACCAATATTGGTACTAGCGCCGTGTTTGCTGCTGTTTCCGGATCTTCTGTGGCAACGGCTGCAACCATATCAACAGTGGCATTGCCTGAGTTTCAAAAACGAAATTACTCTGAAAAATTAGTCTTAGGCTCGATTGCTTCAGGCGCAACCTTGGGAATTTTAATTCCTCCCAGTGTCAATATGATTATTTTTGGAGCTTTAACCAATACTTCTATCGGGCAACTGTTTGCGGGAGGTATTGTTCCTGGAGTTTTTTTAACCTTAGCTTTTATGGCTTGCATAATTGTTATAGCAAAAATTTATCCTAAAATGGTGGATCAAACTAAAATTGATGTTTCTCTGTATGACAAAATAAAAAATTCTGTTCATTTGTTACCGGCAATTTTTATTTTTAGTGTTACCATGGGCAGTATTTATACCGGATGGGCAACACCATCTGAGGCTGCTGGCATGGGAGTGATTAGTTCATTAATCATTGCAGCTGTCTATGGCAAACTAAATTTTAAATTATTAAATCTTTGTATTCTTTCTACGATGAGAACTACGGCACTTTGTTTCTTTATTATTATTGCAGCTTTTTATTTAAATTTTATTGTAGGTATGTTGGGTATTCCACAAAAATTAACAATGTTTGTTTCAGAAATGGGAACCACGCCGATGCAATTAATTTTTGTTTTGGTTATTTTTTATTTAATTTTAGGATGTTTTATTGAAACTTTGTCTATGATGGTGGGAACCATTCCTATTGTTTTTCCCCTTATTATGCATCTTGGTATCGATCCAGTGTGGTTTGGAATTTTTTTAGTATTAATGATGGAAATTTCCTTAATCACTCCTCCTGTTGGAATGAATATTTATGTAGTTCAAGGTGTAAGAGGGCATGGCTCAGTTAAAGATATTTTTGTTGGTGTAGCGCCATTTGTAGTTACGATGTTATTATTTATTGTATTTATTACTTTTTTTCCAAAAGTGGTCACTTGGTTGCCTAATCTATTATTTAACTAAATCCTTTAATCGAAAACTTGCAATTTTTTCCACTTGTTGTTTTGCATTCATAAACTCTTTGTCTAAAGAATTGTTAATTCTTTTTTTAAAACTATCTAAAATGATTGTTTTGCTTTTTCCTTTGACTGCAATGATAAAAGGAAAACCAAATTTTTGTTTATACTCTTTATTCAGTTGCTGAAATTCATTAAATTCTTTTGGAGTGCATTCATTTAATTTGGCATTTTTTTGTTCTCTCGTAGACTCTTTAGTTAGTTTTTGTTTTACAGCAAGATCCGGATGCGCTTGTAAAATTTTTAATATTTGTTTTTTGGTTGCACAGTTAAAAATAGTTATGGCGGTGTTGAAAATATTTTGCTTATTTTTAAATGGTTTTTGGGTGTGCATTTTTTCTGCAATCCATTTTGTTTTTTCAAAAATATTTTGAAAATAACTAACAAATTCAGTTTTTTTTAAAATATTTATATCTTGAACAGATTTCATGACTGCTATTTATTTATTATTATATTTATATAATAAAGTAATATATAGATATTTTAATGACCAAATTAACTACCCACGTTCTAGATAATTATTCAGGTAAGCCAGGTAAGGGGATAAAAGTAGACTTATATTATTATCATAATCATAATGAGAAAAAAAAAATTACCAGCATTACTTTGAATAATGATGGTAGAGCAGATCATCCATTGCTTGAAGGAGATCAGTTTTTGACTGGTTATTATGAATTGGTTTTTTTTGTAGCAGACTATTTTAAAGAATTTACTCAACCTAGCAAAATTCCTTTTTTACAAGATGTAACTATTAAATTTGGGGTGAATAATAATAAAGAACATTATCATGTTCCTCTATTAGTCACTCCTTGGAGTTATTCAACTTATCGAGGAAGCTAAATTATTATTATGGATTTAATACCTTACGGATTGAAATGGCTTGAATTTATTTTGAGATGGATGCATGTCATTTTTGCTATCCTTTGGGTTGGAAATAGTTTTTTGTTTGTTTATTTAGATAATAAATTAAATCAAAATACTATTACAAGTGACGATAGTTCAGTTGATAAAGAGGGATATCTTATGCATTCTGGATATTTTTATAAGTTAAGTAGATTAAAAACTTCTCCACCCACTGAATATCTTAAGAGCTTAGTTATTTTTAAATGGCAAAGCTATTTAACTTTTGTGACTGGAGTGCTTTTATTGTGCGTTACCTATTATTATAACGCCGGAATTTTAATGGTGAATAAAAAAGTCCTAGATATTGCTCCTCATACTGCAATTATTATATCAGTCGCTTTTTTATTTTTATATTGGATTATTTATGACTTGTTATGCAAATCTTCTATCATAAATAATACCAAATTATTTTTATCGATTGCTTTTCTATTACTAATCGCAACCTCTTATGGATTAACTCAGATCTTTAATGCTCGTTTTGCTTTTCTCAGCGTTGGATTAATTTTAGGAACTAATATGTTTGGTAATGTCTTTACTATTATCATTCCTAATCAAAATAAAATTATTGAAAGTAGTTTGAATAATCAAAAGTTTGATGACAGTTTATCGTTAGCAGCCAAACAGAGATCTATTCATAATAACTACTCTACCTATGTCGTTTTATTCATCATGCTATCAGGTCATGCAGGTTTAATTGTTTATAATAAATATAACTGGTTAATTTTATGTGCGATTGCAATTATACTTATTTTTGCAAGGCATTATTTTAATTTAAGAGGAAGAAATACGAATAATATTTTTATTTTATTAGGATCAATTGTTGCAACTTTTTTATTAGCCTCGATTATTTATATTTTCAAATAAAAAATAGAATTTGATTCTATATCATTCAATATAATCTATTTTATTCTGCTATTATAAGTTGAATAAAATTAATTAATGATATTTTTCCTTGGTTTTTTGTTATTTTCTGAATTGAATTAGTTAATAAGTGGAGTAAGATTGGATTAATTAACTAGGGAGGTACTTATGAGCAGTAAGCTTCGAAGCGACCAGTCGCTTCCGTTGAACCAAGCAATCCCTTTAGGAATTCAACATGTGCTAGCCATGTTTGCTGGTAACATTACTGTTCCTATTATTGTTGCTGGTGTCTTTGGGCAAAGTCCTGAAGAAAAAATTTTTTTAATTCAAATGGCATTATTTATCGCCGGTGTCGCAACCCTTATCCAAACTATTGGGTTTAAAGATGTGGGATCCAGGCTTCCTATTATTCAAGGAACTAGTTTTGGATTTATTCCTATTATGCTTCCGTTCAAAGCAGCAGGTTTAGGTGCAGTTTTTACAGCGGCATTTATCGGTGGAATTTTTCAATTCTTTCTTGGCAAAGTATTAAAACCAATAAGGCATATGTTCCCCCCTTTAGTGACAGGGATCGTTGTGTTGATGATCGGACTTAGCTTGCTAAAAGTTGGATTTATGTATGCTGGGGGTGGTGCTTGGTTAATGAATAACAAACCAGCTATCTTTGCAAATTCTAATCACCTTATTATTTCTGGAACTGTTCTAGTGGTAGCTTTACTGTGCAACATTAAAGGTAAGGGCATGGTGTCTTCAGCTTCTATCCTAATTGGAATTATTGCTGGATTTTTGGTTGCTGCAGCTTTTGGAATGGTAAATTTTGGAAAAATAGCAAGTGCGCCTTGGTTTGCTCTTCCTATGCCTCTTCAATATGGAATTAGTTTTGTTCCTGGTGCTATCATTCTTATGTTGTTTATGGCAGTAGTGACTACTATTGAAACTATCGGTGATATTAGTGCCACCACGATTGGTGGAGATAATAGAGAAGCAACTGATAAAGAAATAGCCGGTGGAATTATGGCGGACGGTGTTGGTACTGCCTTAGCAGCAGTGTTTAATGCTTTTCCAAATACTTCTTACTCGCAAAATGCAGGCTTAGTTGCATTTACCGGTGTGATCAGCAGACATGTGGGAACTATTGCTGGTATTATTTTGATTTTGATGGGTTTATTTCCAAAACTTGGTGGAATCATTGCCGCTATGCCTGAGTCTGTAATAGGTGGTGCTGCAATCATTATGTTTGGATTGATAACTTCAGCTGGAATTAAATTAATTTCAAGAGCAGAAATGAACCAAACTAATCTTTTAATCTTAGGATTATCCTTATCCTTTGGTTTGGGCATGTCTTTACTGCCTCAGTTTGTGGCTCATATTCCTGATTTTGGAATTAGCTTAAAACTTTTATTAACAACTGGCTTAATCCCTGCTGGGATTTTGGCATTTGTTTTAAATGCTACACTTAATAAAAAGTAATTAAATATCATATTTTCGCGGGAAATTCTTCCCGCGAAAATAAAAATAAAATCGTAAATTCTTATTTGCTTATCTACACAATATTGCTTCTATTATTAATAAATAGACAGACATAAAAAAAGCCCATCAATAGTTGATGGGCTTTTTTTTAATTGTTTGTTTTAGTTTCGCTTAGAAATGGCTAGGTGAATAATGGCTCCTAACGATGCACCAATAATCCACGCATATCCGCCACCGCCACCTAAGTTAGCAAAGAAATCATCTAAGCCAAATACTAAGATCTTAGGCCATACAGTTCCAACGGCAACATAACCTGATATTGCCCAGGCTAACATTCCTTTTCCGTTAAAGCCTCCGTTGTAATGGTACGCACCCTTAGCAGACTCGCTGAACAAATCATCAATATTAAGTTTTTGCTGTTTGATAATATAGTAATCAGCAATCATAATACCAAAGACCGGAGCTAAGATAGCACCTAACGTATTTACGAATGGAAAGAGTCCCATATTAGTAATTACGGATACCCATAAACCACCTACTACAAAACCAAAGATAGCTGTAATTAGCCCACCCATCCTAAAGTTAATTTTACTCGGCATTAAATTAGCAAGGTCATAAGCAGGAGGAATAAAGTTTGCTACCATGTTAATTCCAACGGTTGCTGCAAAAAATGCAAATGCTGCAACAATAGTTAGTAACATATTATCTACTTTTGCAACCATTTCAGTTGGTTCAGCAATGTACTGACCAAAAATTGCTATGGTTCCACCTGTGATCATTAAAGTAATGAAAGAGAATAAAACAACGTTTCCTACCAGACCCCATAGGTTACCTTTCTTCATTTCTTCTTCACTCTTTACAAATCTTGCAAAGTCACCGAAATTAATAACAACAGCAGCAAAATATCCAACCATAATTGAAAAGACTGCAAAGAATGCTCCAACTGAACTTAAGCCTTCAAAGCCTCCGGATCTTTTTCCACCAGAGAAGACATTCCCAACTTCAGATAACAAACTACCGCCTGCTTTAGCCCAGATTGCAATCATTAAAACTATCATTACGATATAGACAGCTGGTCCTGCGAAATTTAAAAATTTCTTAATCAGATCTACACCTTGCCAAAATAAATATATTTGAAACAAGGATACAAAAATAAAAGAAAACCACATCACACCTGACATGCCTAAAAATACAGGATTACCTTTGATACCAGTGATACCAGTAATTAATAGAGCAACAGCTGTTGATGCAGCGTAGGTTTGGGCGCCATACCAAAACATTGCAACTAAACCTCTCGCCATAGCGGGAAAGTTTGCTCCAAACACTCCCATACTTACTCTTGCAAAAACAGGGTAAGGAATACCGTGTTGTACGCTTGGTTTTCCAGATAAGTTGACAAGCCACATGATAAAAAATCCTGCAAGTATTAAAGCAAGAAATACCGCCCATCCATTTAGTCCCGAGGCAAGAAATAATGATGCTGCTAAAGTATAACCAAATAAACTTTGAACATCATTTGCCCACACGTTAAAGATTTCAAACCATCCCCAATTTTTTTTACTTTGAGGGGTTGGTGCAAGATCTTCATTATATAGTTTTGAAGATTTACTCATTTTTGTTCTCCCTTTTAAAAATTATTGAATAGATCAATTTTATACTATTTAAAATGTACTGTCATATCTTGATTAAAGAACCTATTAAAAACCTTATTAATCATGAATATTATTCATTCAGTATTATAAGGTTAAAAAAAAAATTAAGACCGATTCTTTAAACAAGTAAAAGTTGTATTCTTAATTTTATGTATTTCATATTTAGTTTAAAGAAAGTTTGCTTTTGTATTCTTAGAGTATATTTACCTTATAAAAAATATGCATAACTTGTTAGACCCAGCGATTTTATTTTTTTTATTTGGAATTTTTGCTGGTCTTATTCGATCGAATTTATCCATCCCTGAACCTTTAAC
>Ga0222713_10007083_pt1 | contig 10581 bp, 10 predicted proteins | sample C33_649DmetaG_FD_165061 | JGI IMG/M metagenome (GOLD analysis project Ga0222713, IMG submission 165061) | Estuarine water microbial communities from San Francisco Bay, California, United States - C33_649D | ecosystem: Environmental > Aquatic > Marine > Unclassified | place: USA: California... | reverse complement strand
TCTCAAATCATCTGCAATATCATACAGAGTTGCCATCTCTTTGCCTTCACTTTGTCTTAGTCCACGACCAATAGACTGTAGATTTCTTACTCTACTCTTACTAGGTGATGCAAATATAATATTGTGTAAATTTCTAATATTAATACCTGTACTAAAGGTGCCAAAACTGGCCACAACGATAGCATCTTTTTCTTTCTCCATGATTTTACGGACTTCTTCTCGGTCATCCGTTTCAACATTACCATGTATGAAAAAGACCTTACGGCCATTCGCTTTTTCTTGTATTAGATTATACAGGACTTTGCCATGTTTTTCAACCATTTGATACAGAACCAGTGTATTCGTACCTAAACTAATTGCAAGATTTCTAATAAAACGGTTTCTGTTTTCGGATGTGATAAGATATTGTAGTTCTTCAGGATAACTACAATCTTTCATTTCTTCTGCAATTGCATCTGGATGTTTCAGAATCAAACATTTAATTTGAAAATCTGATAGTTGTTTACTATCAATTAATTTTTTGGTTGTTGTAACTTGTTCCACTGGTCCAAAAAGGCCTTCTAGTACCAGTTTGTGTGTCTTTGTTCCGTCCAAAGTACCAGTTAGGCCAATACGATACTTGGTGTTGACTGCCGCAGTCATGATGGTTGTCAAAGATTGTGATTTAAATAAATGTGCTTCATCACCAATCACATAGTCAAACTGTTCAAAGTAATTTTCCGGCATCGTATATAATGATTGCCATGTGGAGATAAACAACTTCTTATCAGATACTTTATCTTTGCCTTGATAAATTCTGTGTACATTATCCAATACATCAAATCCATTGTGTGAAGAATAATCCACAAAATCGGAGAATAATTGTTCAACCAAAGATGTTGTTGGAACAATAATCAATCCTTTTAGGTCTTGAAAGTCCAACAACTGTCTAAACAACAAGTAGATGATTAATGATTTGCCTGAGGCTGTTGGTGACAACAATAATGCTCTGCGATTCTGCATTGCATGAATGAAAGCATTCTGTTGATGTTCTCTAGGTGCAATAGGTTTGTCCTGAGAGTGCAGGTTTAAAGATTCTGCGAACTTGTTAAAGTGATATACTGAGTATTCGTCCTGTGTCTCCAGGCCGTTCCATTCTATTACATACTCACGCTCTTCAGCAAACTGTTTCAGATAGTCTACAAGACCAAGGTATAATTGAGAAGTTTGTAGGTTGTATAATCTTATTTTGCCGTCCCAGATTTTGTTTCTGAATGCTGGAACGAATTGATAACCAGGAACAAAGAATGTAAAGAACTCTGATAGTTCTCTTGCAATATGTTTTTCGCAAATTAATTTTGCGTAAACTTCATCCTTTTTAATTACACTGATATCTGACATAATTATTGACCGTTAACAAACTTTTCCCATGATATAAAATCTCTAAGTTGCCATGTTCTTTGTTTCAATTCAGCCATCACCGATTCAATAACTGATATAACTTCTTCATGGTATACTTTCTTTTCCAACAGTTTAATTAAATCACCGTCAGCTTCTAAGTATGTAGTTATGTCGGATTTGAGGGCAAATTGAAATGGTTCCCAACCATATTGGTCAAGTTCATCTTTAGACATTTTACCAGTAAAATATTCCCATTTGACCTTACGCATACGCAGGTAATCAAAGTGAGCCTTTTTGGATGCGATTTTATGTTTGGTTAGAATATTCAAATACTTACTATGCAACATAGGTATTCGTAATAGTTCTTTACTTGGTTCTGTTTGATCCATAACAGAATCTGTTTCCCAATATTTCAATACTTGTTCAAGATTTTCCATAATTTATGTAGTGGCAATAAAATTACATTATAAAGGTTTTCGTGTTAAAAGTCAAGTAAGCATGTCATAAGAATAAGATTCGTACCTGAATGTGGCATTGACTGTAACCAAATTATCCGCTGACAATGTGGTATCAAAATTAATATCACTCATTGTTAATGGAAATACATTTTTATAATGAATTCTTAAAATTGGATTATTCAATGCCGAAAGAACCGTTAAAGTGGCGTCAGAGAAGTGTTTATTTTTTTGTAACTCTTTATCATGGTCACGCTTTTCAAACCCATTTGGATCGGCGATAGAAGTAAACCATAGATAAAGATTTTTCCATGTAGCCAATTCTTCATCTACAAGAAAACTAACACTCAATGGAGAGTATGATAGTTTGGTGCCTGGTGAATACATGTCCAGAAACGGTGTTGCTCTTGAAACTTCACCCAAAGATACTCCTGGTAAGTTTACACTTTGACAGAAATATTGTACTGTGTTGATTCTGTCAAATATCAACAAGAACTTGGTAGGTTGTAACGGGTTAGTATTCTGTGGGTTTCTATTTAATGCAGTCATTTTAACTCCTCTCTATTATTTAGGAACCAAAAAAAAGGACCTCCGAAGAGGTCCTTTAAATGTCACTCTTAACGGTGACTTCTTGATTACATCAAGTTGCGTACTTGGAAAATACGGTAGTAGACATTTGAACGAGCATTCAATGCACCGTTGCCAGTTGTCAAACCTGTTGCAAATGGGTTTGCAACCATGCCGTAACGAGTCTTGAAACCAATCTTTGGTTGGAATGTGAACTGGTCAACTGCACGAACCATTTGTAGAGGAACATATGGACAGTAGAAAATACCAGCGTCATAAGGAGAAGAACCCTTATAACCGATTGTAACCAATTCTTGGTTAGATGTGTAACCACCGAAGTATGGGTCGATATAGACCTTGATACGGCCATGTAACAAACCAGCGAATGTGTTGCCTGTATCGTCAACTTGCAAGTCAGCTTGTAGAGCAGGTGTGTATTGCAACACGCCAGCCATTGCCATAGCAGAAGCAACATCAGATGATACAATCATCACATTGCCTTTACCTCTACGAGTTTGTTTTGCAATAACGTTTGCATCACGCTCGATTTGGAAAATCAAACCTTTGAAACGCTCAACAGACCAACGGCCGTTAGAGTCAGTGTCTAAGTCGAATGTACCAGCAGTTGTAACACCGTATTGAGCACCAGCAACAGCAGTTGTGTAGATAGTACGGATAACTTCACGGTTGATTTCAGCCAAAATTTCTGTAGAAAGAATGTTTGACAATTCTGTTTCTGCGTCCAAACCATGAACTGCTTTCAAGTCTTGTGCAAGTTCTAGTGAGTATTCAGCTTTCAATGCACGGCTTTGAGCAGTTACAGTAACTTTCTCAATGCTGAATGCCATTTGATTGAACATACCAGTAGAAGTATCTGCACCCAAACCTTCAGCAACTGAAGTTGTCATTGCAATACCAGTTGAGTAGTGGTTAGCAACTAGGTCTGCACCTGCGTTGGTAACGATATCTGTTGCATTGTTACCTTGGAAACCGTATGGGTTACCAGATGAACCAGCGCCAGAGAAGATTGTGTTTGCTTCGTTGAAGAATGCTTCGTTTGCATTAGCTGTTGCACCAGACATTGCATTGTAACGAGCACGCATTGCAAAGATAAGACCAGTAGGTCCTGTCATTGGCTGAACGCCAGCAACATCATATGCAATCAAGTTTGGAAGAGCACGGCGAACCAAGCTAATCAAAATTGGGTCATAGTTTGCAACACCAGAACCAGTAACGTTGGTTGGTGCAGCAGAGTATGTTGTTTCGTTCAACTGCTGTGCAGATTCTTGCATAGCTTGTTGTTGGTTTTCCAAAACAAGTGCTGTAACGGCTTTCTTGTATGGGTCTTTGATGGATTCAAGTTCTGGATGTTCCAAAACTGGAGCCCATTTCTTTTGTAGTTCTTCTGTTAGATACATGAGTTTTCTCCTTGTAAGTATCTTTTATTGGTAATTTTTATTTATTTTACCAAGGTTTTAGAGATTGTTTGTGCGTACTGAGCAATTGCAGGATCAGAGGATACAGATTGTTTCTTATCTTCTTCAACTACGATTTCCTCATTTAGAGCAGAACTGTCCGCAGATTTAACGGCTGTTTCGAAATAAGATTCTCTTATCGCAACAACTTTGTCTGCAAATTCTTCTTCGGTAGTAAACTCAATACTCTCTGCGAGTGATTTCATTTTCTCTACTTGTGTCTGCGTTAGGCCTTCACATACTGCATGTATAGCCTCAATTTTTTTGTGTTCGTTTAATTCTTTTTTAAGTTGAATTGCTGAATTGATTTGTTCGTTTAATGAATCTTCCAATTCTTCAACTCTTGTTGTCAATTCTTCAACAACATCCACTTTTTCTTCTGGAATGTCAATGTAGTGTTCAACAAACAAGTCGTGTAGACCTTTGATGAAATCTTCTACGATTTCTGCACGTAGGCCTTTTTCGATTGCCAATGCATTTTCTTTCATCCATTCTTCGGCCATGTAGTTCATGTAGTCATCAACTTTAGATGCCAAATCTTCTTTAACTTCTTCAACAGCTTCTTCGAACTGTGCGAACAATTCTTCTTGGATGTCTTCCACGATTGCTTCTGTACGAGCAATAACTGCTGATTCAAAAATTGTAGATGCCTTTGTGACAAATTCTTCTGAAAGATTTTCGCCAGAAAGAAGAGCATTGATATCTTGTTCGATATCTTCTTTCATCTTTTGTTTCTTCATTGCAGCTTTAATCATTGCTTTGTCTTGAGCAGCATCTTCATGACCTTCTTTTTCTTCAGCAACAACTTCTTCATCTTTTACTTCTTCTTCAGCATAAGACTGGAATGTTGCACCTGGGTTTGAAGCCATAGTTTGTTTTGCCAATTTAGCTTTGATGCGGTCACGAATAGAACCGTAGTCAGTCGCTGGGTCTTGTGCAGTTGCAACTAAGTCAGAACGACCTTTAGATTGTTGGTCTGCATCACCGGACAACTTTGTAGTTGGTTGTGAACCAACTGGTGGTGTTGCACCTGGTGGTGTTGCTGATGGCACACCTTTTGTGTAGTCTGGATTTGCATCATCTTTTTGTTCTGGTGCATCACCAACTTTGCCAACATCCTTTTGTCCTGTAACAACAGATGTAGGTAGTTTTTGTGGTTTATCTTGGCCACCTTTTTTAGCTGCAACATTGCCTGATAGGATGTCTTTAGCGGCTTCGGTCAGATTAAATTTTCCCATTTTGAAAATCTCCTTGATTTTATATTGGATATTTATAATTAAAGTTTTTTGACAAATGATTCCCAAATGCGTAGACTTACTTGTTCAATTTCTTTACGAGAAGCTTGCTTGATTGTTTGCTTCGCTTCTTCAAATTGATATTCAGTCCATACGCCGTTGACCATCACCCATTCTTTGCCTTCCATAATGCCTTGCACAAAAGCACCAGGCGCTGAAGGGTCAGCTACGATATCTGCCGCTGTGGCTAGATGAAAGTCTCCTTGAACGACATTGATGCCGTTTTCCATTTTAAGAGAACCCATACCTCTAGATGATACACCTAGTTGTGCGCCACCTTCGATAAGATTTCTTGCAATGTTACCCATAGGGGTTTCAAGAATTTTTGCTTTGCCTATCCAAGCATTTCCCTCTTGGCGTAAACCCACAATTAAGTGAGACACACGGTCAAGATTAATGGATGGGGTGTCTGGATGTCCCAGTTCACCAAAGGCACGATTTTTGGAAATGTATTCTTCGCTGTAACGGTTAACTTCATTACGCATTGTTTCTTCTTTGTACATGCGTTTGTTTTTGTTAACTGCTTCTGCTACTAGGAACGGACCTTCAATGAAAAGAGTTTTCTTTCCATCTTTTTCTTCCGTTAAATACTGTACCGATTCGGTAAGTTCTCTAATAAGTTTCATTCTTTTTCCTTAAGGACGAATGTTATATGGTGCATAGTTAAATGCAGCTGGATCGTTGAATTGGCCACGCTGATATTGTTCATTATCTTTACGCAATTCTAAAATCATTGTGTAACTATCGTTTGCTGCCATACCTCTAGTTGTAACAGCAATATCACCTTTGCAACCCGATGTGCCTTTTGCATTGTTTGGAATTGTTACCCAGTTGCCAGCAGAATCATATTCTCCGTTACCATTCATTACAAATATAGGCATTGGTGTTGCTGCGTTCCAATAAAGTGTTACATCACCACCAGATGCACAGTCATACCATAAACGATATACAGATAATCCGTAAAAATCTAATGCACCTGTATTTGCACTAGAAGAAAGCAAATTTGCTTTTGATGTATCCATTGCACCATAAAGTGTGTTTGCTTGAATACGAACAGCATTGGCCTCTTGGCCAGAACCATCAAAAGAACCAGTTAATTTAATAACTGTATGCTCTGTGGTATCTTTTATCACTTGATATGTAAATGAATTTGACATTTGTAATCCCTGTTATTCTGCGGTTTGTTCTTCTTCTTCAGGCTTAACAATCAAGTTCAATGCAACTTCTTGTTTTTTAGCCTCAATGTGTGCAGCGATTTTATCCTGAATACCAGCATACAAAGCATCACGCATAGCGGTGCCATTATCTTGTGCTGCGTAATCTATAATTGCTCTTGCGTTTTCCATAATTTTCTCCCAATTAAATTATTTATAATATACGTTTCAATTTACTAAACACTTCTTCTTTTTTAGGTGTTGCTTTGGCTGCCTTAACATCTAATTCGTGTTGGTGTTGTGCGTTTGCTTGGTCAATTTCAGATTGGTTTTGTGACTGTTGTGCTTGTGCATCTGTCTGTACTGATGCTGCCATCTGTTGAGAAGCAATATCATTTGTTACACCAACAGGTAAACCAAGACCCATTTCTTTTTCGGATTCCATTTCGGATTCCATTTCTTTAATCTCGTCATCAGTCAAACGCAACACATTGCGTTGAATCCATGCTTGTGAGAAATAACGACCAGTATATGGGTCAACAGAAGCCAACAAAGTCAAACGATTAGTCATCAGTTCGGCTTCTTTTAATTCTTCAAAGTTATTATCTTGGATAAAATTATAATGAATGTGTTGTTTGAAGTCATCAAATTCTTCAGCAGTACAGATACCTTTAAGTACACACTGAACACGCAATGCTTGATTGAATGTATCTGAAAATTTGTTACGCAATCTGGAAACAAACTTAGAGAACTTCAACTCGTCACGGGTAATTTCAGTAGTTCTGCCTAAAGAGAAAGATTGATTTGGTTCTAAACGAGAAACTGGTACACTCAATGCACCATACAATTTCTTTTGAAAGTACTTAACATCTTCCAACTCACCAAGGTTTTGACCACCTGGTAGTGTAGTAATCTCTGTGCCTTTACCACCTTCTCTACGAGGTAACCAAAAGTCTTCCATCATTGATAGGAACTTACGGTCATCACGGACTTCACCAGTGTTAGCATCATAGACAAGTTTGTTTTTATACTTGACCATAATGTCACGGAGGTATTGTTCTGCTTTTAATTTTGGTAAGTTACCAACATCAATATAGAAAATACGGCGTTCAGGTGCTCTAGATATACGATAGATAACTGTTGCATCTTCAATCATACGCAACTGATTCAAAGGCTTAATTGCTTTGTGTAAGTATGATAGTACAACGGCACGGCGTGCGTCCATCAAACCAGAAACAACTGATATGATAGAGTCAGTAGTGATACGAACACCAACTGGACCATAGTTAGAAGAAGAACCTGATACTACCTTGTCGTTGTAGAGGTAGTATTCATTGACTGTGTTAACCAAATCAACACCAGTTCTTTCATCTTTTTGTTTTTTAATCTCACGCACTTTACGCAGTTTGCGTGGATCAATGTATCGCAATTCTTTAATACCAGCAGTTGGGTTTGTTTTGTCTATAATCATGTGGTAGTACAAACGACCATCAATATAGTATCTACGGAAAATATCTTGTGCCATATTTCCATAATTCAATAGACTCAAAACATTTTGAAATTCTGCTTTGATTGCTTTTTTAATTTTTTCTGGTTGTTCCAGATTATCTAAGACGATTTCTGTAATTTTACCGTCATCGTCTTGTACGATTGCTTCATTAACAATATCATCTATTGCAGATTCAATTTCAGGTTGCATAGCCATTTCACGGTATCGAGAGATAAGTTCTACCTCGTTCTTTGCAGTACCGTCTAAATCAACATATGTTCCATAATATGCAGCAGATTGTATTGTTAATGCGCCGTCATCAGAAGTTGGAGGCGAAAAAGATTGCTGAACGGATTTCTCCTGTTCAGTCTCATCACGGGATATAGTAAATCCGAAAAGCGAAAATTTATTTGTATTTGCCATATTTGTTTTTCATTTCAAAGTCAATAAAACATAAAGGAGGGCCGAAGCCCTCCACATAAAAAATCAAGTAGTTGTGTTTGTTTCCCAGAATTGGTAGGCAAATGTAACTGAAAATTCTTCAATTGCATCGTTAGAACCCCAATCTAAATCAATTGGTGCCAAATCAATAGGGAACATACCAACAAACTTATATTTCTTTAAACTTTCACCAGTCTTACCGTATTGTGTAACTTCAGCATCAACTGAATAGTTTGATGGACGAGCTGCACCGGTACTACGAATATTTGAATTGTGACTGTTGATAGAATTCATCCAATTTTCTAGTGCATTTCTAATAACGAAATCTTCGTCATTGATAATTTGCAATGTCCAATCGGCAAATGTTCTATTACCAGCAAACTTCATTTCACGACCAAAGTAATAAACTGGCACAGTTCCAATAGTTGAACCTGGCAATTGTGCAGTTTTAGCCATGAATGTTACTTTTTGTCCAGCTGCTGTTCCGTTTTGCACAATAGATGGAAAAATTAAAGAAACAGAGAATAGGTTAGGACGGGCTCCGTCTCCAACCATATTTGCTCTAAATTCTGTTACATTAAATGCCATTATTTTCTCCTGTTATAGTTTTATTTATTAAGCTGCACCAACGACAGTCACGAAGTCAACGCCGGTAGCAACAGCAACAAAGTTCAACTGAATGAAGTTAACAGAACGGGCAGGTTTAATATAGATATCACCAACAAATTGGTTACCATCAATAACTTGCTGTGTATTGTTTGTGTTATCACAAACAACTTTAAAGTCTGTTATACCACGGCGACCTTGAATATCACGCAAGAACGGTGTTACAAGTGCCACAAATTGTGCTCTTGTGAATTCATCATTCAATTCAAACAATGAGAACTTAGCAGCCTGTTCAATTGCTTTCTCTAGTGTGATAAACAATCTGCGAACATTGATACGGTCAAATGCAGAAGGTTTGTTAACCAATGTTTTGTCACCGAATAGAACAATACCTTGGCCAGGGAATGATACAACAGAATTTACACCAGCTGCATACAATGAATCTCTATCTGTTTTAGATGGATTCCATGCAAGTTTGATTGCATTTTTAATTTGGCCACGATTGAAACCTGCTGGTGAGAACCATGGGTCACGCACAGTATCTGTTGTAACACATAGACCAGCAATATCAGCATTCAATGGTACCCAACGATATGCATTGTTGTACTTGTCAAATTGATATTTCCAACCAGAGTCGGCAACAACATAATCACTAGAACGAGCTAGTGTTGCTAACCAGTTTGTGATATTGTCTGATTCTGAACCTGCTTGATTAACAACATCAGATTGACGAGGAGAAATGAATGCCACACAATCTTTACGAACATTAACGATATTGTCAATTACATATTGTTGAACTGTAGCGTTTGCATCACCAGTTATCACTAATGAAATGTCGGTAGAATCTTTATTATTGAATAGGTCCCAACAATCTGTCAAGTCACCATTTGTTGGGCTTGAATCTACAGCATCACTCAAAGAAACAGTGATGTTTGATCCTGGTCTTCCAAACTCAACACCAGCTGCAAGTGAACCCCAAGTATCAGATGTATCTGCATAAGAAATTGGGTCTACTGCATAGATGTACTTTGAGTTATTGAAAATAACTTGTTTGTAGTAATTTGATGTTCCATTGATTTGTGCGTCAGCTGCAGCAGAAACGAAAGCGAAAGTTTCTAGAACAGTACCAGCAGAACCAGTAAACAAACCACCACGGTCAATAACTACAATATGCATTTCATCGTTTGAACCGTCAGCACTTGAAACATAATCAGAAGTACCAGGAGCACTTGTGAAATATCCTTTGTAACTCCAGCTAGAAAAATAAGATGGGTTTGCACAAACAGAAACATCAAGAGAGTTGCCTAAAGTGCCTGGATATCTTGCAATAAACGAACCATAATCATTTCCGTTATCACCATTTAAATATGTGTAACTGAAATCATCTTCATTTTTAACCAATACTGCAGCTAAATGACCTGCGTTCAGAGCAGCAGAACCTACAGCACGAGCAATTTGTAAGTTGTTTGCATATGCTAAAAAGTTGGATGCTGTAAGAAAAGATACCGCTGTAGTGTTATCTGGTTTGCCAAATGTTGATGATAAAGATAGTTCGTTGTCAATAGTTTTAATTTTTGCGGCTGGACCCCATTTAAATGTTCCAGCAAAAGCACCAGCGGTAGTTTGTAGTGAAGGTACAACTGTGGTTGCATCTACTTCTGTTACAGTTACGCCTGGAGAGATTTGAAACGCCATTTTATTCTCCTTGAATTATTATGT